>Ga0209988_10000481_pt1 | contig 24712 bp, 24 predicted proteins | sample N075metaG_FD_183115 | JGI IMG/M metagenome (GOLD analysis project Ga0209988, IMG submission 183115) | Deep subsurface microbial communities from Kermadec Trench to uncover new lineages of life (NeLLi) - N075 metaG (SPAdes) (version 2) | ecosystem: Environmental > Aquatic > Marine > Ocean trench... | reverse complement strand
GGTGTAGATCGACGGTGACGTATTTGCCGGACGGTTTGAGGTCGCAGAAATGCGGCACCTTGCGGCGGATGGTTTCAAAATCGTCGATGTCAAGTTTGATGTCGGCGCTGTGCGCAATGGCCAATAGGTGCAGAACCGCGTTGGTGGAACCGCCGACAGCCATCACCACGGCGATCGCGTTTTCCAGGGACTTGCGGGTGATGATATCGCGCGCTGTAATATTTTTCTCCAGCAGATGCATAAGCGCCTTAGCGCTCTCACCCGTGCTCAGCTCCTTTTCTTTATCTTCGTTGGACATGGTGGAGCTGTAGGGCAGGCTCATCCCCATGGCCTCGAACGCGGAGGACATGGTGTTGGCGGTGAACATGCCGCCGCATGACCCGTATCCGGGACAGGCGTTCTTTTCGATAGCGGTCAGTTGCGCCCGGTCGATCAACCCCGCGCTGAACTTGCCCACCGCCTCAAATGCGCTCACCACGGTCAGGTCTTCTTCACCGAGGCGGCCGGGTTTGATGGTCCCGCCGTAAACAAAAATTCCGGGAATATTGAGCCGGGCGAGGGCGATCATCGCGCCCGGCATATTTTTATCACAGCCACCAATGCAGATCATGGCGTCCATGCTGGCGCCGCGGCCCACTGTTTCGATCGAGTCGGCGATCACTTCCCGGCTGACCAGCGAACACTTCATGCCTTCCGTGCCCATGGAGATGCCGTCGCTGATGGTGATGGTGCCGAACATTTGCGGCATGCCGCCGCCCCGGCTGATTTCCGACGAGGCAATATCCGCCAGTTTTCCCAGTCCGGCATTGCAGGGAGTGATGTTGCTTTGCCCGTTGGCCACGCCGACGATGGGCTTGTCAAAATCCGCGTCGCTGAATCCCACTGCCCGCAACATGGCGCGGTTGGGCGCACGCTTGTCGCCTGCCGTGATGATGCGACTGCGCAGGTTGAGAATTTTTTTATCAGCGCCCGCCATGACCGACTCCTTTGTGCTTGAAATGAATTGCCTCAATGGTTGGAATGAAGAAGGACATCATATAACGCCAGCCGTGAAATTAAAATTAAAAATATTATGCGGTCAGGAAGAGGCCACCCGCTCAATTTTAGGCCGGGTGAAATACCCGCCCTTCATTTCCGGATGGGCAATGGCGTAAAACGTGGGGGAGGGCGTGGGAGACAGGTGGACGCTGAACCCTTCGAGTTCGAGGAGGTGATCAAAAGGGATGACTGGAGTTTTGCGGTCCCCCGACCAGGTGCGGACGCGACCGGTCTTTCGTGATTGCAGAAACTCGGGTACCCGGTACACGCGTTGATGATACAGATAATCCAGCTTTAAAAGATCGAGCGCCATCGGGTCGGAGGCGATCTCAAAAGTTTGCAAAAAGACCCGGTACTGGGTGTCCAGCGAGAGACCATCTCGGGACGCGAAGCGCGCATCCAAATAATCCATCAGTTCCTGGAAAATCTGTACGGGCGTCTTGTGGTCGAGCAGACGCTCGATGGAAAATTTAAACCGTTTCGAGTTGTAATACATATCGAACACTTCTTCAAAACGTTTCAGCCAGGTTATTTTTCCGGCGCTAAGATTCTTGTGCGAGATCACTTCGTAAGGCGGGGATGAAAGGTATTGGTATTCATGTTGCTCAATGAGATCGTTGATCGGCGCGCCAGGTAGAAATTTTAAAAATCCCAATTGCAATTCGTGCGGTCGCAACAAGAACACCTCCGTGAACGATTCCAGTATTTGCTCCAGAGTTTCTCCGGGCAGGCCGAAGATTAAATCGCAATGCAGATGTATTCGGTCCTGCCGCACCAGATTGGCAATGATGGCGAACAGTTTTTGGTTGTTCTGCTTGCGCTGGATGGCGTCCTGCACTTTTTCCGTGGTGGTTTGCACGCCGATCTCGAATTGAAACATGCCCTGCGGAACCGTTTCCAAAAAGGCCAGCATGTCGTCGCCGATGAGGTCGCCGACCACTTCGAAATGAAACTCGGTTTCACTGAACTGGGTCAACCACTCCATGAGAGATCGCATCCGTTTGGGTTGCAGGTTGAAAGTTCGGTCGACGAATTTTATTTTTTGAACGCTGGACCGGATCAACTTTTTGATCTGGCGGCGCAGGCTGTCTTCCTCAAAGTAACGGACCTTTTTGTCCAGAGCGGATAGACAGAACGAGCACAGGTAGGGACAGCCTCTGGAAGTCTCCAGATAAGCGTAGCGGTTTTTCAGGTCGGGGTAATCTTCCTCGATGTAGGGCGGATGCAGTTCCGGGAGATCGTTGCCGGAGGTGCGCCAGCGCTGGAGGGTTTCCTCCGATGGAGTTTCTCCTTTGGTGAGGGACTCCAGGCACTCCACCCATTTGGTTTCGCCTTCGCCGGCGATGGTGATGGCGGCCGCTGAGATTTCTTTTTCAAAGGACACTTCCGGTCCGCCGATCACGATGGCCAGGTTCGGGTTTTGTTTTTTCAAAAGTTCGATCAACTCGAAACTTTGCGTCCGGTTCCAGATGTAAATGCTGACGCCCAGAATTTGCGGTTTCTGTTGCTGGATTTCTGCGGCGATTTTCCACAGCGGTTGGTTGATGGTGAATTCCTGGATCCAGACATTCTCATACCCCGCGCGGCGGGCCGCGTTGCGCAAATAACGCAGGCTCAACGACGAATGAATGAACCGGGCATTCAGAGTTATGATTCCTATGGAGGTTGTCATGGAGCTATTTAAATATCATTCATCTCAAATAGCAAGCTAACGTTTCTGGCATTTTTTGCAGAAGAAGGTGGAGCGGGCGGTGTGGACGGCGCGGCTGATCGGGTTTCCACAGGCAGGGCAGGGCTGGCCTTCTTTGCCGTAGACGGATAATTCGAGCGCGAAATAACCGGGGGTGCCGTCGGTCGTGAAAAAATCGCGTAACGTGGTGCCGCCCGCTGAGATACTTTTGCGCAAGACTTGCCTCACCTCGGTTAATAGTTTGTGCCACTGCGGACGGCTGAGTTTGTTCGCGGGTTTTTTGGGATGAATCCGCGCTTCGAACAGCGCTTCGCAGGCGTAGATGTTGCCGATCCCCGCGATGCGGCTGGCGTTCATCAGAAATCCTTTGATGGGGCCCTTGCAGGTGCGCGCTCTCTCTTTGAATAATTCAGGTGTCGCTTCTTCCGAAAACGGGTCGGGTCCGAGGTGGTCCAGCAGGGGATGGCCTTCGTCTTTCGGCACCCACAGGATGCTTCCGAACCGGCGTGGGTCGATGAAGTGCAGGCAGATATCCGGCTGGAACTGGAACACGGCGTGCGTGTGTTTTTCCGCCGGTTGCATAGTAGGGCGTTGCACCACGCGGCCGCTCATTCCCAGGTGCCACAGCATGGCGCCGTTGGCGTTGTGCAGGAGCAGGTATTTGCCGAGGCGGGTGACGTTCTGTATCGCCTCACCCATCATCTCCCGCCGCAAAGTTTTTGTCGGGATCGGAAACCGCAGGTCGGGCCGCAGGAATTTTAAATCGATGAGGGTTTTGTTCAGGACCAATGGTAGCAGGGCCTGTCGGAGCGTTTCAACTTCTGGAAGTTCGGGCATGAGGGGCCGCCCCAATCAGGCGGTGGCCTCGGCTTCTTCCTTGGGCTCGTCATCCGGGTGAGGCGCCGGTTTTTTGCTGGTGACCACCCGGGCAGGAATGATTACCCGGTCGTTTAAATAGTAGCCGCATGAATATTCCTCAATCACGGTGTTTTCTTCGTGCTCATCGGATTCGATCTGGCTCAGTACTTCGTGGATGTTGGGATCGAATTTTTCACCCAGTGCCGGGATCGGTTTGACTTTTTCTTTTTCGAGCAGAGCCAGAAACTGTTTGGAAATCATCTCCACGCCCTGCTTGAGGCTGTCGGGGTTGGCATCGGCGGCGGCCAGAGCGCGTTCCAGATTATCGAAAATGGGAATCACTTCCTTGATCAGCTTCTCATTGGAATACTGGATGGAATCCAGCTTCTCTTTATTCAGGCGGCGCCGGATATTTTCGGTGTCGGCACGCAAACGCAACATCTCATTTTTAAGCTCGGCGATTTCCAGCTCTTTCTCCTCCAGTCGCTCTTCCAGAGAGGGCTCTTTTGGAATTTCAGCTTTTGCCGTTTCCTCCGGAGAGGGCTCTTTTGGGATTTCAGCTTCCGCCGTTTCTTCCGGTGCCAGAGTTTCTTCGTAGTCCGCCTTGGGTTCTTCTTTTAATTTTTTTTCAGCTTTCTTTTTCTTGCTCATTTATTATTTTAATCCTCTATTGATTTCTTTTCGACAGTATTTCTGAAACATTGTTGGCGGTGGAGTTGACAATTCCAATCATCTTTAAATAGTCCATCCGCTTCGGCCCGAATATGGCGACCACTCCAATTTTTTCATCTTCCATTTGATAATTCTGGGCGACCAGGCTACAGCTTTTCATTTCTTCATCCTGGTTTTCCTCGCCGATGATGATGGTCAGGCCATCCCGTTGCATGCAGAGGTCAAGGAGTTTGATCAGTTTATCCCTTTCTTCCACGGTTTTCATGAGGCTCTTCATTTTTTTTAGATCGGCTGAGAACTCGGGATGGTCCAGCAGGTGATTCACCCCTTCGATCAGAATTTCTGTGCTTTTCTGCTCTTCGCTGAACAGGGTGGTCCACAGCTCGCACGCCCTTTTCATCAACTGGTTGTAATGTTCCTTTTCGTGCTTCATGCGTCTCTGAATTTCTTTGCGAATGGATTTCAGAGACTGGCCGCTGAATTCGGCATTCAAGTAGTTGGCAATGGAGGTCAGTTTTTCCTGGGTCATGGAACTTTCGACGGGCAAAATTTTATTTTGCAGAATCCCCATTTCGGAAATGAAAACCGCCAGGACCTGCGTCGAATTGATTTTCGCAAACTGAATGTGCTTGAGAATCAGATTGGTGACGCTGGGCGCCATGACCAGTCCGGTTTGTTGGGAATTTTCTGAAAGCAAACTGCACGCGGACTCCAAAAGATCGTTCAGGTTTTCTCTTTTTGAATCACCAAAGTGATTGGGGATGGAGGCCAATGGCGGAGCGTGCTGCTCCGGCAGTGCCAACAGTTCGTTCACAAAGTAGCGGTACCCCCGGTCGGTGGGAATGCGCCCCGCGGAAGTGTGGGGTTGATACAGATAACCCATGTCCTCGAGGTCCGCCATGACGTTGCGGATGGTGGCGGGACTCAGGCGCTCGGATAATTTTTTGGAAAGGGTGCGCGATCCCACCGGCTCGGCGCCCGTGATGTAATCGGTGACCGTTTCCAATAAAATTGTGTGCGCTCTTTCTTCCAACTCTACGGATGACATGGCAATGGTTTGATTGCAAATAAAGGGTTCGAGTTTCTTTCAGCTAACCTACCAATGCCGGAATTGAAAGTCAACTTGGCTTCGTAATTCTGGATTGACCCAGACGATCCGGCCGGTCCCTCCCGGAGTTTATTTTTCCACGATTTGTGTTCCGATCCCTTCCTCCGTGAATATTTCCAGCAAGAGGGAGTGTTTGATTCGACCGTCAATGATATGGGCTTTACTCACCCCGGCTTTGAGGGCGTCGAGACAGCATTGGACCTTGGGGATCATGCCGTCCTTGATGACTTTCGTGCGCACCAGTTTTTCCGCCTCTTTGCGGTTGAGCTCCGATATCAACTTGTGTTTTTTATCTTTGACTCCCTCGATGTCGGTCATCAACAGCAGTTTTTCCGCTTTCAAGGCGGACGCGATTTTTGAGGCGACGAAATCCGCATTGATGTTCAGGGTTTCCCCTTCTTCGCCCCGGCCGATGGGAGCGATCACCGGGATGTACTTATCCCGATCAAGGGTTTCCAGAATACCAGGGTTTATTTTTTTAATATCCCCCACCAACCCTAGGTCGATGATTTCCGGCCGATTGGTCTCCGGACAAATTTTCACCTTGCGGAACCGTTTGGCCTGAATCAAATCGCCATCCTTGCCCGTGATGCCGACCGCGCTACCACCCTGCTGGTTGATCTGGGAAACAATTTCCTGATTGATTTTTCCGCCCAGCACCATTTCCACGACGCCAATCATTTCTTTACTGGTGACCCGCTGGCCATCGACGAATTTGGATTGGATGCCGAACATCTCCAGGGTCTTGCCGATTTGCGGCCCACCGCCATGCACGATAACGGGATTGATGCCGATGTACTTCATCATGATGATGTCGAGGGCGAAAGTCTTTTTCAGGTCCTCCGACACCATGGCACTGCCGCCGTATTTGATGACGATGGTCTTGCCGTAAAAATTCTTGATGAACGGCAGGGCCTCAATCAGGGTTTCAGCTTTATGAATTAACTTTTTGATAGGCATGATTATAAAATATAACGGCTCAGGTCCTCGTCTTCAATAATGTCTTTCAATTTATCCCGTACGTGATCGCCGTCGATCACTATTTTGGTGTTTCTTCTGTCCGGCGCATCGAATGAGATGTCTTCCAATAATTTTTCCAACACCGTATGCAGTCGGCGCGCCCCGATATTTTCGGTGCGGTCGTTCACCTTGGCCGACATGGCCGCAATCTCGCGAATGGCGTCTTCCTCGAACGTCAGGGTCAATTCCTCAGTCAGAAGCAGGGCCGAGTATTGTTTGAGCAGGGCATTGTCGGGTTCTTTTAAAATGAGATAAAAATCGTCTTCCGTCAGAGAATCCAATTCAACACGAATCGGAATCCGGCCTTGAAACTCCGGAATCAAATCCGAGGGTTTTGAGGAATGAAATGCGCCCGCGCAAATGAACAGGATGTGATCGGTTTTAACGATGCCGTATTTTGTGTTTATGGCGGAGCCTTCCACGATAGGCAACAGATCGCGTTGCACCCCTTCGCGTGAGACGTCCGGTCCCTGCATGCCCTGGCGGCCGGTGATCTTGTCGATTTCGTCGATGAAGATGATGCCGTTCTGCTGGGCGCGGTCGATCGCTTCTTGAATCACTTTGTCCTGATCGATCAACTTTTCCGCTTCCTCCTGGACCAGGGCTTTGAGAGCGTCGGGGACTTTCAGTTTCTTTTTTTTCTTGCGCTTGGGCATAAAATTGCTGAGCATGTCTTTCAGATTATTTTCCATTTCCTCCATGCCCGGCTGGGAAATGACCTCCATCATGGGGCCGGATTTTTCCTGAACTTCCAGTTCCACCACCCGGTCATCGAGTTTTCCCTCCTTCAGATATTGCTTAAACTTTTCCCGGGTCTGATCGGGCGCAGGCGTTTCAGATGCATTGCTGTCTGATGCCTCAAACCCGGCAGGCCGCTGACCGGGAGTCGGCGGCACCAGCAGGTCGAGCAGTTTTTCTTCCGCATAGCGCCGGGCCTTTTCTTCCACTTCCTGTTCCATTTCCTCCTTGACCATGCTCTTGCTGAGTTCGATGAGATCGCGGATCATGGATTCCACATCGCGTCCCACATAACCCACTTCGGTGTACTTGGACGCTTCCACCTTAATGAAGGGCGATTGGGATAATTTGGCCAGCCGCCGGGCGATTTCCGTTTTACCCACGCCGGTCGGTCCGATCATGAGAATATTTTTCGGCGCCACTTCGTCGCGCATATCGGCGGGCAGTTGTTGACGCCGCCACCGGTTGCGCAGGGCGATGGCGACGGCCCGTTTGGCTTTGTCCTGACCGATGATGTAGTTGTCCAGCTCCTTGACGATTGATTTTGGGGTCAGGGCAGCCATAAAATCCTCGCGCTGTTGGCGGGTCTTGGGGGCTTCCCGAAGTGCCTGTTCCATGAATTATAATTCCTCAATAGTGACGTTTGAATTGGTGTAGATGCAGACTTGCTGGGCGATCTTCATGGCTTCCTCGACGATTCGCCGCGCGTCGAGGTTGGAATGCCGGGCCAGGGCGAGGGCCGCCGATTGGGCAAACATGCCTCCCGACCCGATACCCATGACACCCTCATCCGGTTCGACCACGTCGCCGGTGCCGGAGACCAGAAAAGATTGGTCTTTGTCCACCACCAGCAACACCGCCTCCAGTCGCCGCAGAAGTTTATCGGTCCGCCAGTCCTTGGCCAACTCGACCGCCGACCGCGCCAGATTGCCGTTGTATTTCTCCAGCTTTTCCTCGAAACGGGAAAACAGGGCGAACGCGTCGGCAGTGCCGCCGGCAAAGCCGCCGATAATTTTATCGTTGTACATGCGCCGTACTTTGTTGGCGGAATGTTTCATGATCGTATTGCCGAGAGTGACCTGGCCGTCACCGCCGACCGCAACTTTACCGTTCTGCCGAACGGAAAGAATGGTGGTGCCATGCATGTTGAATTGTTCCGACATGTTCTATCCTTGGATTGATTTTAAGTTTTCCTAGAGTTTAAACCATTCGGGGAGGAAAAGTCTCCCGTCTTTTTACCATGGTTTGGCGCGATTTGCACTGGAACGTTGGGCTCGGGGGTGAGCCTTGTCGTAGGTTTCCATCAGCCGGTCCACCGTCAGATGGGTATATTTCTGGGTGGTCGACAAACTGGCATGCCCCAGCATTTCCTGAATGGCCCGCAGATCGGCGCCGCCCTCGAGCAGATGGGTCGCGAAGGAGTGCCGGAGCGAATGCGGCGACAACTTTCCGGGAAAATAAGGGCCGAGGTATTTGTCCACAATTTTGCGGATGCCGCGCACACTGATCGCGTTTCCTTGAGCGTTCAAAATGAGCCCCCGCGGCGGAACGGGCGGTTTTTTCTTTTGGATCAATTGCTCGCGAAAGGTGAGATATTGCTGGACCGCCAGCACAGCTTTCCCCCCCAGCGGAAGCAGGCGTTCCTTTTTGCCTTTGCCCAGCACCTTGACGATTGCCGGATCCCACCGCATTGCGTCGAGAGTCAAGGTGGCCATTTCGCTGATCCGCATGCCGGTGCTGTAAAACAGTTCCAGCATTGCCCGGTCCCGGCTGCCGATGAACGTGCCTGGCTGGGGCAACTCCAAGAGCCGGAACATGTCGTCCACCGAAAGGTAGGTGGGCAATCTGGATTCTCTTTTCGGAGTGGGAATGGATTGCATGACGTTGACTTTGAGGTGTCCTTCGCGGCACAGGAATTTGAAAAAGGAACTCAAGGCGGAGCGTTTGCGTCCCATGGTGGCGCCGTTGCAGGAATTTTGGTAAAGCCAGGCCATGAAGGCGCGCGCCGCCACCCGGTCGATGCGCGTTAAATCGATGACGCCGTTATCGTCGCAGGCGTGCCGGGTTTGTTTTAAAAAACCAGCGAACTGATGTAAATCGGTCATGTAACTGGTCACCGTATGCGGCGATGCGTTTTTTTCGGCGACCAGGTAGGTTTTGAAATTTTCGATATGCGTTTTCAAGCATTACCCCTTTAAAATCAATGGTATTCAATGTACCGCGCGGCATTTCACAAGTCAAGGCCCGCCGCCAGCGTGATGCTGGACTCAAATGGGTCGTACTTTGTATTGCGCTCAACAATGGTGGGGCATAATGCAAAGCTTCAGCCTTATGCTTCCCTCGCTAGAGGGTGCCTCCACGGCGAGTGGCCGGGTTGCACCCGGAAGCGACAGGTCAGACTTTGTATTGTGCTCAACAATCTTCAGGCATGGTCACAAGAAGTTAGCTATTTGCCCCCACGGCGAGTGGCCCGCTAAGGGGCGGATTGTGCATGGAGCGTCACTGGAAAAAAAGGTATGATAGAGCGAAAAATGGGGATTCTTGAATTCGAATTCGGATTCGATCATCTCAATACCATTATCTTTATTGAATTACAGGGGACGGCATGACGGCATTCAGTCCGGAAGAGGAAAAAAAGGCGCTGGCAAATTTGAAAGTTCTGGCGGAGTTGAAAAAGAAAACCGAGATTTTGTCGGAGCATGTGGAAAACCGCAAAGCGGCGCTGGAGGAGGAAATCGAAGAGAGCCTCCATGAGGCGATCGCCAATGCCCGCGACAGCCTGGAACGCGTCCAGGAGAATATTGAGCCTAAAATCCAGAAGATCGTTGAGGAACGGCTGGATGTGATCCGCCATCAGATGGATGAATGGAAGTTCGAGGCGCGCCAGATCGTCGAGGAGACCATCGACAAAAAATCCGACGCCTTGAACCAGAAGTTGCTGGACGCGCTGGAATCGCGCATTCAGGAAAAAACTTCCAAAGCCCTGGCGGAATTAAAGTCGCGGGTCAAAGAGGCAGTTGCCGAACAAATTGAAAGCTCCCTGAAAACCTTGAAAGATGAAACCAAGCGGGGTCTGGCAAAAACTCGTGCCTTGGCCTTTGCCGGGTTGGGACTGGCCGGCGTGGCTTTGGTAGGCGTGGCCATCCTGTGGCTGGCCAAATAATTTCCGCCCAGCCTTCACCCTCCTGCGAACCGATTAAAATGGTACGGAGGCTTTTCGATGTTTGTTCGAGGTGGGCCGGTGTCGACCCAAAGCGGACATTCTCATGAAGATAAAATATGGGCTTTTTGAGAAGTTGTAAAGCCGGTTTTTCTATAAATGTGTCTCTAGCTAAATTCCAACTTTGGTCCAGATTCGTTTGAGGACATACAGGCCATGAACACAAGAATGGCAGGACTCAAAGACTTAGAGGCTCTCGTTGAAATTTATAATCAATCCATTGCTGCTGGCCAAAAAACAGCAGACCTCACACCATTCACAACTGTTGATCGAATGGAATGGTTTGAAGGACATTCGCCTGATAAATACCCAATATTGGTTACTGAGAAGGAAAAAAAGATTGTTGGCTATTTGACAATAAGTGAATATCGTTCAGGACGAAATGCCCTTCGTCATACTGCGGAAGTAAGTTTCTTCATCCATTTCGAATATCACCGTCAGGGGATCGCTTCACGCCTTCTCAACCACGCTATTGAAATATGTCCAACGCTAAAGATAAAAACTTTATTTGCTATTCTTCTGGACGGCAATCAGGAGAGTGTTAATTTGCTCAAGAAATTCGGTTTTGAGAAGTGGGGACATATGCCGCGTGTAGCAGAGTTTGATGGGGTCGAAGTTGGCCACTTGTATTATGGATTACGAATTAACAAAGGAGTCTAGCCGAAGCGTCGTGTTTTCTGAGGATGATAAACCCATCGTTGTTCGATCGGAACGTCTTCTTTCGACCCAAAGCGGACATTTTAGGGGGAAGTCCGATTAATAAAGTTCAAGGATTGAAAGTTTCCTCTCAAAAAGACTTTCATTCACAAGAGGATGAATAGATGTTACAATCTGGGCCAAATCCAGACAAAATTTTAGGTCTCAAAAGACGGTTTACTCAATCAAGAGTAAACTTCAAGGAATTTTAATGTTCATTATGGGAAATCCCGGTTTTGATCTCAAAAGATGGTTTGCTTAATCAGGACGACTTTCGGTAAGTCTCAATATTTATATGGAAAATCTCAGGTAAAACGAATCGAGTAAAGTTTTGTTTTGTGATTATGATTTTCATATTGCGGATAAGCCTTTATTTCAATGGAGTTAATTCGGTTTTGAAGGAAATCAATGGTTGCCTTGAATTATAAAAAAATTCAGGAGTTTTGGGATCAGGCGAAACCGTCCTCTTTGAGCCCCTACATGATGGAAGGATACGGCTTTCCGGAAAGCGCTTCCAATTATCGTTTTAAAGCGGAGGCGAAAATTTTAAAACGTCTTCTAGAATCCGTCGACCGCAATGGAACCGTCTTAGATTTAGGCGGCGGAGTTGGGTTGTGGACGTCCTTTTTTGCCGAGCGCTTTCGCCATGTAATCACCGTCGAAGCAAGCCCGAGATTTTATAAAGCGTTAGAGGAAAGGCGCTCGTTGCATCCAAATATACAAATCTTTCAACAGGATGTTCGCTCGTTTGTACCACAAACGCCTATAAGCCTGGCATTTTCGGGGGGGCTTCTTATGTATCTAAACGACGAGGATATTCGGAATTTACTTAAAAGATTGCGAGGGGATTTAAAACCCAGCGGAATAATGGTTTGCAGGGAAACGACGATTCGAAATGGAGCCGTGATTCGACAGGGGAATTATCAAGCCGTTTACCGTTCGGTTTCTGTTTATAAAAAAATATTCGAAGAAGCAGGGTTTCAAGTTTTAAAAATAGAAAAAAATTCCCCTTATGTTCTTTTGGAAATGGGGATTCAGTTTCTCGAGAAATTGAAAGAAATGATTCCATATCCTAAGCGATGGATTTCAATTCTGGGTCCTTGCGTTTATTTCGGCTTGCGTTTGTCTAACCGTTGGATTGTGAAAATGCCTCGATGGTTGGGCATGGAGTATCCCGAATTGCAAAACCATTTCTTCGCGATTAGGCCTTATTAATTAAAAAGAGATAAACGATGTTTAAAGTATTTGGAGTTCATATCTATAAAAATTTCGCCAATTTTATATCCCTTCTTGGGATGGCTCCCGTGTGCCTTCTTTTCTACGATGGAGGCTTCCAATTTATCGTTCCTTTCATCATCTATAATAACATCATGGATGATTTAGACGGGATGATCGCCAAAAAACTCGGTATTAGAAGCCAATTCGGAGCCAATGTAGATAATATCTGCGACGCAGTCGCGCATTCTGCCATCGTGATTGCCGTTGGGACGCATTTTGGAGGAGTTTTGATTATATTCAGTCTCGTCGCCGCTTTCAGCATCGTACTGAGAACCGCCAACCGGATCGAGCCTAACTCAATTGCCGGTGAAGGGAGTCAAACCAACGAATTGCTTCGCCACGCCATGTTCATTCTTTTAATCGGAGAAATGGTTGAATTAAATGTTGTTCCGGTTTTGGCGGTAATATTTTTAATGAATTCCATATCCATGTTATTGCCCATCCGCCTTCCCTTTATGTTTGCCCATTACGCTAAGACTCCTGCCTCCATGGCCTGGTTTAATATTTCATTAATGCTCGCATATTGGGTTCAACCTCTTACCTATTTAATCGGAGCCGCGTTTTTCATGACGTATATTTACTCTTTTTCAAAGGCGCTCATTGACATGGCGGTGAAAGAGCGGGTCCTCTCTTAATTAATTTTTCCATAATTAAATGACTAAACAATAAATAGGTTAATCTTTACCTGTCCACTCAAGAGTGGTCCTCATTTTTTCATCAGACCACCCAAATCTTTTCTGGCCAAATTTATAAGCCATTGCCAATGGGTCAGGGGCTTTAAGGTTATCATCTGCGTTGATCAAAAAATCATTGTTGAGCTGGTTAATCTCAGATAGTGGTAAATGTCCGCTTTTGGCCGGTTTCTGCCGGTCGATGGTGGAGCGATATAGTCACCAGAATAGGGAGCATATCCAAGCAACTCTGGATAAACTGCAAAAGAGAATTAAGGTGGTTAACAGGTAGGTTTTTCTGGCACAATTACATTGGATCACGAAATTTTCGGAAACTCGCAGTGTCAGCTTTCGACCCAAAGCGGACATTTTAAGTTTAGTATTAAATTGTAGATAAAATTGGGAGAATAGAGGTGGTAAAGCCAACTGAAACGATGGATGCGCTCGACCCTATGCGCCCGCACTTCAACTTCGATAACAGCTTCGCCCGCACCTTTGAAGGCTTTTTCGCGCGCGGCCAGGCAGCCCCTGCGGTCGCCCCGAAACTGTTGCAATTCAACCATGCACTGGCCGAGGAGCTTGGCCTTGATCCGGTCGCGCTCGATTCGGAAGCAGGCTTGGCGATTTTCTCCGGCAATGTAATACCCGAGGGGGCAGAACCCCTGGCCCAGGCTTATGCCGGGCACCAGTTTGGCGGGTACGCCTCGCAACTGGGGGATGGACGTGCGCTTCTCCTCGGCGAGGTGATCGACACCCGGCAACGCCGCCGCGATATTCAACTGAAAGGATCTGGCCCCACCCCGTTTTCTCGCGGTGGGGATGGCAAGGTGGCTCTTGGCCCGGTGTTGCGCGAATACCTGATCGGGGAGAGCATGCATGCGCTCGGCATCCCGACGACACGAGCCCTGGCGGCTGTTACTACCGGGGAGATCGTTTATCGGGAAACCCCTCTGCCCGGTGCTGTTCTCACTCGTATTGCGGCTAGCCACATCCGCATCGGTACCTTCCAGTTTTTCGCAGCGCACGGTGGCGTCGACAAAGTTCGTGAACTCGCCGATTATGCCATTGCGCGGCACTATCCCGACACAGCGGATGCGGAAAACCCCTATCTGGCTTTCTTCGCGGCGGCCACCGATGCCCAGGCGGTCCTGGTGGCGGGCTGGATGAATATCGGCTTCATCCACGGGGTGATGAACACCGACAATATGGCGATCTCCGGCGAGACCCTCGATTACGGGCCCTGCGCTTTTATGGACACCTATGACCCGGGCACGGTGTTCAGCTCAATCGACCGCCAGGGCCGCTATGCCTATGGGAACCAGCCGACGATCTTGTCCTGGAACCTTACCCGATTAGCGGAAACGCTGGCCCCGTTGGTCGATCCGGTCAAAGACCGGTCCAGCGAATTGCTGGCCGACGCGATCCAGCAAGTTCAGCCCCTCTATGAGGCGCACTGGCTGGCCGGGATGCGGGCCAAGATCGGTTTGTCGACGGAAGACCCTAACGATTTGGACCTGGTCAACGATCTGCTATGGGTGATGAAAGACGGGAAGGCGGATTTCACCCTCGTCTTCCGCCGTCTCTCCCAAGCCGTGCGCGGTGATAGCGACGCGGTACAACATCTATTCGAACAGTCGGGTGCCTTTGACGTCTGGGCTCGACGTTGGCGGAAGCGCCTGGAACAGGATGGAGTTGTAGCGGAGACGAGCGCGCAGGCCATGGACTGGGTAAATCCGATCTATATCCCACGGAACCATAAGGTCGAAGAAGCCCTTGCCGCCGCAGTCAAACTGGAAGACATGAAGCCATTCTCGAAATTGTTAACTGTTTTGAGCCATCCATTCGACGAGGTCGCCGGAAACGAAGCCTATGCCGTGCCGGCACCGGCAACGAACATACCCTATAAGACGTTCTGCGGAACCTGATGGTTGATAGGAATACTGTTTGGCGTCAGCTAAAAGTGGACCCATCCGGTTAAAAGCCAAGGGATACTTTCACTTTCCTTAGCCGAACGTCCGCTTTTGGCCGGTTGCTACCCTTTAGGTCAAAGCCATCTTTGATAGGGCAGAGCCAATGAAACCTTTGCGGGCAATTGTTGATGTCGAGCGCCACCCGATTGATGATGAATCTTATGCCGCGCGTTGCCGGGGCGAGCTGAAAAAAACAGCCATCCTTGTTCTGAACAACTTTTTGACGAAAGCGGCTTTGGCTGAATTGCAACGTGAAGCCCAGTCTTTACATGAGAAAATATTTTATTGTTCGCGGAAGCATAACGTTTTGCTCACCGAAAAAAATCCGCAGTTAGACGATGACCACCCCTGCAATATTGAAGTGGTCAGCGATAAAGGCTGTGTTCCGCACGACTTGATCCCACCCGGTTCTCATTTAAGAACCATTTATAATTCCCAGATTTTTCAAAGTTTCGTCCAGTCGGTGTTGTCACTGGAAAAAATCCACCCTTACGCGGATACGTTGTCGTCCATCAACTACAATTATTACGAAAAAACGCAACAGTTGGGCTGGCATTTTGACAACGCGTCGTTTGCCATTACCCTGATGATTCAGTCGCCGGCATCGGGCGGAAAATTTCAATACGTTGTTGGCGGCCGCCAGGCGGCAAAGAATACGGTCGATGTTCAACTCATCGGCGCTGTTTTGCAAAACCAACATCCGGTGGAGGAGTTGCAGGCCGGGGAAGGCACGCTGGTTCTTTTTTATGGGCGCGACACTCTGCATCGGGTGACGCCGGTCACTTCATCCAGGTCCCGCGTTCTCGCCACCCTGAATTACAATCTTGAAAAGAATATGGAGTTGTCTGAAAATGCCCGAGCAATGTTTTTTGGACGATTGCGTTAACCTTCACGCCTGAAAATGAAGAATGGGTTTACTGCCTGCCGAACCGTAACTGTTTTTTGAAAAATCCTCTAGGAACCAAGTGAGTTACAGGTTGGGTTGGCCTTTTTCCAATTCTTCTTCTGTGGCGGGGCGGATGCTGACGATATCCACGTGGTAGTGCAGGGTTTTGCCGGCCATGGGGTGGTTGCCATCCATAAAAACGGTGTCGCCGTCCACGTTGACGATCCGAAACCTTTTTTTCTCTCCCTTTTCGTCGCGCTCCAATACCCGGTCCTTTTCAATTTTAATTTCCGGCGGAAACTGCGACTTGCTGGTTTTCACTTTCAATGATGGGTCGACGTCGCCATAGCCTTCTTCCGGGTACACGATGATGGTTTCCTTATCGCCCACCTTCATGCCTTTGAGTCCTTTCTCCAGCCCCAGCACAAGGTTCCCCGCACCTTGCAGGTAAACCAGCGGCTTACCGGGAGGGGAGGACTCCAACACGTTTTCTTTCTCATCCTTCACGGTAAAATTGAAGGCCACCACGCACTCACTTTCAATAATCATGATTATTCCTATGGCTGACAGACCAGAGTCGTTTCGTTGATTGAGAAGCAGTCAAGATGCTTCACTTGGCGCCTTATTATTGCGTGGCTTCACTGAAAGGGTCAAATTATTTTCATGAAGTATTAAAAATGTAAAGGTACTCATTGGTTTAAATATTTTAATGTATAGTAAAATTTAAAAATGTGATCCCACTCTGCAGAATATCTATTTTCGCTGGAACTAATAAATGAGCTTACTGCCTGCCAAACCCTTGAAGACTTTTGCCAAAACAGCGGAGGAAGAATTTTGCCTGCTTGAAACGGATGAGCGGCCGGACTGGCAGGCTGAGTTTGGCAACGATCATCCTCTCAAGGTTGAAATTGGTTTTGGCGCGGGAGAGTTTTTAATTGAGATGGCGGTCAGGCAACCGGAAAGCAATTTTATTGGAATGGATTTTTACTTCCCGCAAAAGGGCATCCAAAAACTAATGACCCGGATTAAGAATCTAAATTTGAAAAATGTTCGCGTGGTGTACGGCGATGTCAGGAAGATAATGCCACTACTTTTTCAGGACGCCGAGTTGGACGCGATCTATATAAACTTTCCTGATCCCTGGCCGCAAAAAAGACATAAAAAACGCAGGTTGATCAACCCTGAGTTTGTAAAGTTGGCCGCGCAGAAACTGGCGCCAGCGGGTTGCGTTAGCTTGGCTACCGACAGCGCCCCTTATGCCGGGGAGATGCTCGAATATTTTAATGCCGAATCCTTGTTGCAAAACAGGGATCGAGAGTCCGGGTTTCTGCAAGACCGTGAGGATCTTCCCAAATCAAAATACGAAAAAGGTTTTATCTATTCAGGCGATCCAATCTATTATCTGGCATATTTTCGCGTGGCCGTGGCTGGCGATGAGCGCCAGCCGGATAAGAAAACCACCTTGGCGAAGGGTGAAGGCAACGAGCTGAATGAAGCTGAGAGCGGGCCGGAAAGCAATGATGAAATTCTGATTAGAAAATTTAAGAACGCTGAGGCGAAAGCGAAGGATGCCTGTGATTTAAAAATGGTTGCGGATGATTTGGCGGATGCGGGAGATAAGGAGTGGGCGCGGCAGGTGTACCAGAAAGCTGAGGATCGGGCGGAAGACTGTCTGGATTTTAATTGGCTGGCGTGTAGCCTTTGCGAAAAACTGGGTGATCGGGAATGGGCCCGGGAGGTTTATAAGAAAGCCGAGGCCAAGACGAAAGACAGCCTGGATTTCAATTGGCTGGCGTACAGCCTGTGCGAAAATCTGAGGGATAAAGAATGGGCTGAAAAGTTATACCAGCAGTCCGAGGCCGGGGCGGACAATATTCGTGAATTGTGCGACCTTGCCGACAGCGTGCAAGATCAACTTCACGATGAGGAATGGGCCAGGAAAATTTACCGGAAGGCGGAGAGTGCGGCGCAGGATTGTTCGGACTTCTTTGAGTTGGCCGACCACCTGAGCGGGAACCTGGGTGACAGAGATTGGGCTGAAAAGGTTTATAAGAAAGCGGAGGCTGAGGCTGAAGATTGCAGTGACCTGCAAAGCCTGGCCGAGAGCCTGTGCCTGAAACTGGGTGACCGGGACTGGGCCGGGCGCGTGTACCGGCAAGCGGCAAGCAAAGCTCGAGACAGCGGCGACTTCTGTGCCCTGGCCGATAGTATTGGTAAAAATTTTGGCGATAAGAAATGGGCCGGGGAGCTATACCAATGTGGGGAAGGCCAGGCGGAGCAAAGTTTTGAGTTTCGTGATTTGGCCGATAGTTTGTGTGAAAAATCCGGCGATATGGCGTGGGCTAAAAAGTTATATCAGGAGGCGGAAGCCAGGGCGCGAAGTTTTTACGACTTCCGCTGGTTGGCCGAGAGTTTATGCCGGGGATTGGGCGACAAGGCATGGGCCGGGAAAGTTTACCAGCGAGCGGAGAGTGAGGCGAAAGATCCCTCGGACTTCAATCGCCTTGCCAACAGCATCCGTGAAAACCTGGAGAAGAATTTATATCCTTAAACAGTCATGGGAAGCGCTTTTTCCAAAATAGGGAAGATACGGGCCTTGCACGTTCGTTGTTACGGCTTGCATGAAAAACATCGGTGGGATTTTTCAGGAATTGCCGGGGCCTGTTCCTCTCTTGGTTGCGCTGGTCGTCGCAGGAGAGCTAGTCGGTGATCAGCCAGAATAGAAAGAACAGCATTAGGGAAGCCAGCACGACCTGCAAGGCAAAATTGAATTCCGGTCCGGTGAACAGAATTCCCACGGTCATGGTACACAGGATGAGGAATCCCAGAATCAAGCGCGTGCGTTGGCTGGGTTTTTTCATGGGGAACTCGTTGGGCTGGGTTGTGGTTGGTCGATGCGCCGCCAGCAGGCGGGGACAGGGTTTTTGGCCCGGCTATTGAAATAGCTTTTTAAATTCTTCCACCATGAAAAGGTCGTCGATTTCCGAAAAAATATCCTCCACCACCATTTCACCGGGCGCGCTATCAATGAGGTCGTCCGGGTACGCCTGCTGTGGAGTTTGAGGGCCAAGCGAGGGGTAAGATTCCAAAAAGCCCTTGATGTCGGAAATCTCAAAAGCTTCCTTCATCTCACCTACAAAGTCATCCCGCAGATGCTTCAAATCTTTAAGGGTTTCCAGAGATTTTTGGTAATGGGCTGCAATGGCCATGGAATAGTCAGTTCTCAATACCACGTCGCCTTCGTTCAAAGAATTATCATCCCAATGGGTATCGTCCTGACTGTATAGATACTTCACCTTGGCCTCGGCTTTTTTTAGGGCAGAAAGCAACGGACTAAACTTTTCCCCGATTAGATAGGACAAGGCGTCTTCCACGCCATACTCATCGGCAATTTCCTGCGCTTCCTTGCAGTAAGCCCGGATCTGAAGGTAGTCCAAAGATTCCATTTTAATTTCTGTCTTCCAAAGGGATGAAAGCCAAGCCCTCCCCTTCATTAGTGGAAGTGCTTGGCGCAAAACTCCATCCATTATTCTGAATTTGATCAGGATGTAAACCAAAAAACAGATTGGCAATGTCCCCGAATCTTAAACTATTATAACACAGTGCGTTAGCCGGGCCTATCGAGTTGTGGGATTGCCTGCGTTTTTGGATCAAGAAAGTTTTTCCTGGCCGCGGGAGACCAAAAAAAATGCCGGCTCAAAAAAGCCGGCATCATTGGAAAGTAAATCTAGACCCAGAGCCGCGGAATAATCGGCCGGCGCGAGCAATGGAAAACGTTATTTAACTTTCTCGTTACAATCTTTCTCCATCTTTGCGTCGATGATCAATCCGCATTGCGACCTGTTGTTACCGGTCACCGCGAAACAATAGGTTTGTATGTCGCGGCTCTTGATTAATGAGCAGTAGTAAGTGCTGTGGTTCTTGTTTCGATAACGGTTCTTTTTTTGCTCTTCTGTTCTGGCCTTGTCGATTTCAAACGCCCGGCACAAATTCAGCTTGTCCAAATCATCGATGCCACCGCAGAGGGGTTCTTTAGCTGGATCGGCCAGGGCCATACCCGGCAACCACAACATCAGTCCCGCCAAAACGATTGAGGAACATAATACTTTCAAATGATTCATGATCCACTCCTGATAAATTCCTGGTTCATCATCCCGCAACTGAAGGTGAAACGGAGTATTCTTGATTAAGGTTTTGAGGCCCGGCCCCGGCTTCCTTCTATCAAACGCGCATGTACTCCAACAGTATCATAAGACCGAGGTGAAGAAAAACAATTATCTGGAGAGCCGGTTTATCGAAAAGTTGCAGGCCTCCAGCAGAGATTGAGACTCAATCTGTGGACAAGGAAGCGGTACGGAATCGCCTTCGCAACATGCTCACAGAGAAAGCGAAAAGTGCTCTGGCTTCTTCGTTCAATTTAAATTCGTCCTGAATCACTATTGCTATAATTTATGGATCTTGAACAGAAAACCTAAATCCAGCTTTCCCGGTCGAGGGAGCGGTACTGAATCGCTTCTGAGACGTGCTCGATGGTGATGTCCGTTGCCTCCGCCAGGTCGGCGATGGTGCGCGAGACTTTTAAAATCCGGTCGTGCGCCCGCGCGCTCAGTCCCAGTTTGTCGATCGCCAGGGCCATGATTTTCCGCGACGCGTCGTCCAACCGGCAATGGTTCTGCAACTGCTGGGTGGTCATGCCGGCATTGCAATAAATTTTGGATTGCTGAAACCGTTGCTGCTGCACCTGCCGGGCGCGTTCCACCCGTGCGCGAATTGCCGAGGAAGGCTCGCCGACGGTGTTGGAGGTCAGGTCCTTGTATTCCACCGACGGCACTTCGATATGGATGTCGATGCGGTCCATCAATGGACCTGAAATTTTGGAGGCGTATTTTTTGATCTGCGGCGGCGTGCAATGGCATTCGCGTTTGCGGTCGGTGCGGTAGCCGCAGGGACAGGGATTCATCGCTGCCACCAGCATGAAGTTGGTGGGATAGGTGGTCGAGCCCGCGGCGCGCGAGATGCACACCTGTCCGTCCTCCAACGGTTGACGCAGAACTTCCAGCGCGTTGCGTTTGAACTCGGGCAACTCGTCCAGAAACAAAACGCCGTTGTGCGCGAGCGACACCTCGCCGGGCATGGGAATTTTCCCGCCGCCGATCAGCCCGGCGTCCGAGATGGTGTGGTGCGGCGACCGGAACACGCGCGTGGCGATCAACCCGGTGCTGTTGCCCAGCAGTCCCATCACACTGTGTACCTTGGTGGACTCGATGGCCTCCTCCAATGATAGAGAGGGCAGAATGGTGGGCAGGCGTTTGGCCAGCATGGACTTGCCCGAGCCGGGCGGGCCGATCAAAATTATATTGTGTCCTCCGGCGGCGGCGACTTCCAGCGCACGCTTCACATGGTGCTGGCCCTTGACGTCGGTGAAGTCGATGTCGTAAACCGAACACTTCTGAAATTCACCTTCCGCGTTGCTCTTCGCGGGTTCGATGGCGAGGTCGCCGTTCAAGAACGCCACCACGGCAGGCAGGTCTTTCACCGGGTACACGTTGACACCCTCCACCACGGCTGCCTCAGCGGAGTTTTCCGCCGGCAACAGTAAACCCGCCAGGCCGCTGTCCCGCGCCTGGGTGGCGATGGACAACGCGCCTTTGATCCGTTTCACCCGGCCATCGAGTGACAGTTCGCCGAGGATCATGTGTTTGGCGAGCGCTTCCTTGTCGATCAGGCCGTTGGCCGCGAGGATGCCGATAGCGATCGGCAAATCGAAAGCCGAGCCTTCCTTTTTGATGTCGGCGGGCGCCAGGTTGACCGTGATTTTTTTGAGTGGCATGTCGAGGTTGGTGTTTTTGATGGCCGCCGCGACCCGGTCGCTCGATTCCTTCACCGCCGCGTCCGGCAGGCCGACGATCGACATGCCCGGAATGCCCGTGGCCAGGTTGACCTCCACCTCGACCGAGTAGCCGTCGATCCCCAACACCGCCCCGCTCTGCACCCGTGAAATCATTTTTTCATATCCTCTTAAAGCCGGTTGCTGAAAGTCACCGATGGACCTCACCCTGAGCTTGTCGAAGGGGGACTTGAATCCTCCCAACTCCTCTCAAGAAGAGGAAGTATTTGACTCCAGCGTCACGTTGGGATTATATTCGGAAAACCAATTGAATGCAAAATTAGGCGGGAGAAAAAAAGGCGAGCAAAAGCAATGCATTTGTTGAGAAACCACGGTGGATAGGGAAGGCGGGCGGCGTTCGTGAACTGAATACGACTGGCGTTCGGTCAATAAACGGAAAGAGAAATTATGATTAATGAAAAATCATTGGTGAAAATATACGGCCCAGTAAATTCAGTTCCCATCACAATTGAAGAAGCGTTTGCCGGTTGTGGCGGAGAGAAGACCGTGTCGGCTTGATGCAACTTTGGTTTCATGGCAAAGGAACATGAGGAGGTGACCCTTGTCAGCCATCACTCCTCGCAAAAATCTCTTCATGCCAAACCCGTGATTATTTTTGCCACTCCGGAGGGAGAGTGTAACCTCACCTCGCCCTTAAAAAGAAGAGGGACTTTGCTTCGGGCAGAGCGCCGCCGCAGGCAATGGGTAAAACCCTGGTTTGCGCTCAACCCATGCTGGCGACCCTCCACAAGTTTAGCCTGTTGAATCCAGCCCCAGGCTGGCACCCGGCTCTTTATTTGAGCGCCCTCAGGGGGTCTTTTTCCCGCAACGGATTCCTTCGTATTTTCACGCAACTCACTTCCATGTTGGCATCCGGACCCAGATTTATGATCATCGCTACCTCATTGCTGGGAATATTCTCCCCGCCGCGGAAGCGTGCTGAGGCAATCGTTGCCGGCAGGCTGTAGGCTAAGGTTTGGCCTGGGTCTATCATTTGGGCGATAAAAACCCTTTCTCCCAAGACCACTTTCAGGTCAGCCGGGGTTGCGTCAATATTTTCGATCATAAAATTAGAATTGCAGGTCACGAAGTTGCCTGGAGTCACAACCGCTTTCTCCCCAGCGCTCAGGCTTTTCGTTTTCGCCATGGCGGTGTTGGATACTAAACCTCCTATTATCAAAACTGCTAAAACGATCAGAAAAAATCGGTTTTGCCTCATGGGAAGTCTCCTTATGCAATTAGTTGAAACCGATGAATTCCATAATGTTGCGTACCAAATTTCATCCCCGAAGGGCCGGTATGCGCCTAGGGGGGATATCTGGATCAAGCTAATCCAACAGGTTAGGGTTGCCCCCCCTTTAAGGCACGCTATCCCTTAAATATGATGCCCCGGAGGATGAATTGCCATTAAAGTCTGGTTATCCGCAGGGAGGAGCTCCTTTTTTTAAGGGGTTGATTCGGGTGTCACGGAGGTTTCTTTATTTTGGGTTCAGCGGTATCATCGACGCTATTCTTTCAGCTGGAAAACAATTCACCGGAAATGAAATTTATGGACCCGCACCCGTTATTGCCTGAGGAAGATTACTGGTCGACGCCGTTCGCCCATGCGCTCCTGCAAGCGCTCGACATTTTTCCCGGCGCCACCGTGCTGGATGTAGCGGCGGGCGGCGGCATCCCGGCATTTTATCTGGCGGAACAGGTGGGGTCGGCCGGGCAGGTGCTGGCCGTCGATATCCATCAGCGCCAAATCCTGCGCGCGCGGACGCTACAAGGCACACGGTTCCCCTGGCTGAAATTTGAAGTGGCGGACATGCGGTTCCTGCCGCCGACTCTGCCGGAGTTCGACCGCATCACCGGCAACCTGTCCTTCATGTTCTTTCGTCCCAAACGATTCGAAGCACTTAAAAATCTGATCCAGTTTCTAAAGCCGGGCGGGCAAATCGTATTGACCTTTCCCGCACTCGGCACCTTCGACTCGTTATGGGACCGGGTCGAGCGGGAGATGTCCCGGCGCCAGCTCGAAAACGAATTGAAAGCGCTGGCCGAGTACATCGAAGAGCGCCCCTCGACCGAGCAGGCCGGGCAATGGCTGGAGGAGCTGGGTCTGGAAAAAGTGGTGGTGCAGGATTTGCCGTTGGAGGTGAAGACGGGGCCGGGCGTGGATTTTCTCGAGCATCCTTTGTTGCGGGGCGGGTTTCTCGATGATATTTATGAATGCTTCAAAGACCCGGCGTTGGCGGATGAGTTCATGGCCGTCATCTCGGAAGACATCGCAAGTTTTACGCCGCTTATTGCCCAGCGCGGTGTCATCTCCGGCTGGCGCCAGCATGACGCTGGACCCCAATAGTGGCGTGCCGCCACAGGCAGATGATAATGTTTGTCATACTTTCCCCTAGGGATTAGTCTCGCAGGTTGACCCTGCGCATAAAAGGAAGCTATGGTTTTTCTTTGGTTGAAATGGGTACATGTACTGAGTGCGGTGGTGCTGTTGGGCACCGGAATTGGGATTGCTTTTTTCATGTTCCGTGCCAACGCGACCAAGGAAATTGGTATCATTCGCTTCGCTCTAAAAAATGCTGCGCTGGCGGATTTGCTTTTTACTGTGCCAGCTATTGGACTGATTCCAATCACGGGTCACTTCTTAATGCAGATGGGTCCTGTTTCTATCAAGGAGCGGTGGATTCATTTTTCATTCACGCTGTTTTTAGTGGCTGGACTTTGCTGGGTGGCGGCGTTCTATTTGCAGTGGCGCATGCGGAGACTTGCGGAAGAAGCGAAGAAAAAAGAAACGGAACTTCCACCCGTTTACAGGAAATACGAGCGGTTCTGGTTCGGGTTGGGCGTCATTGCCTTTCCCGCCGTCCTGGGAATTTTTTTCCTGATGGTTTTTAAACCGTCTATAGGCTGACCGATGGAGACACGACAGCAAATCGAAGCGGCCAAAGCGGATTTGAGCAAGGCCAACCTGTTCGGCAAGGAC
>Ga0209988_10000480_pt1 | contig 24737 bp, 19 predicted proteins | sample N075metaG_FD_183115 | JGI IMG/M metagenome (GOLD analysis project Ga0209988, IMG submission 183115) | Deep subsurface microbial communities from Kermadec Trench to uncover new lineages of life (NeLLi) - N075 metaG (SPAdes) (version 2) | ecosystem: Environmental > Aquatic > Marine > Ocean trench... | reverse complement strand
GACGATCTCTTGATCCTTGAAGAAGAACCCGTCACACGTGGCGCAGTACGAGACCCCGCGACCGGCGTATTCCTTCTCGCCCGGCAGACCCAACTCGAGCGGGGACGCCCCGGTGGCGATGATCACCGCCCTGGCCTCGATCGTCTCCTCGTCGGTCGAAACCGATAGCGGTTTGCCGGTCAAGTGAACCCTGGTCACATCGCCGGACACGAAGGTCGTGCCGAAACGCGCGGCCTGCTCCTTGAACTTCTCGATCAGGTCCGGCCCCATGATCCCCTCCGGGAAGCCCGGATAATTCTCGACGTCGGTCGTGTTGATCAACTGCCCACCGGCGTTCAGTCCTTCAACGACCACCGGCACGAGAGCGGCCCGCGCGCAATAGATCGCCGCCGTCAAACCCGCCGGGCCAGAGCCCAAGATCACCACGTCCTTCATCGATTACCTCTCGCCCGCCTCGGGGCCACGCGCCAGAATCGTATCCAATTGGCCGTCATCTTCGAGTTGCTCGAGCCGGTCCGAATCGCCGATATGTACGTCGTCCACGAAGATCTGCGGCGTGGTCGCGCGTCCCGAGCGCTGGATCATCTCCGCTTCGAGCCGCGGGTCCTCGGTCACGTCCAGCTCGCGGTACTCCAGACCCTTGGCATCGAGCAGCCGCTTTGCGCGCCAGCAGTATCCGCACCAGGGCTTGGTGTAAATCGTGATTTCAGGCATACCCGTTACCGTGCCCTCCCCGAGTGACCGGTAACAGCCGGAGTGGATCCCTCCGTCCCCGATCGCCGAGCAGCGGGCGATCTTACCAGTCGACCCAGCGGTTCTCCAGAGGCTTCCTTTGGTAGAATGGCGGACTCGGAACCGATTCTCCCCGCACCGCTTCCGGAACAGTCCATGACGAAGAACAAAGCGTCGACGCGCCGATCGAGCAAGACGATCCGGGCCGGTTGCCGGCTCGGTGACGACGACGTCTACCTGTTTCGCGAAGGTACCCACTATCGCTTGTGGGAAGTTCTTGGAGCGCATCCTGGAATCGTCGACGGCAAACCGGGTGTGAGCTTTTTGGTCTGGGCCCCGGCAGCGAAAACAGCGTCGGTGATCGGCGACTTCAACGACTGGGACCCCGACGCCCACCCGCTTGAACCGTGCGGCGATAGCGGGGTATGGTGCGGGTTTGTTCCGGGCGTTTCCGCCGGGGCGCTCTACAAATTCCACCTGGTGTCGAAACTCGGCGGTCCAACCGTGGACAAGGCCGACCCCCTGGCACGGGCCGCCGAACTGCCCCCGCGGACGGCGTCGGTCGTCTGGCAGGAGTCTTACGCGTGGGATGACGACGACTGGATCGCGACGCGGCCGGCCCGTCAGGCCGCGACTCGACCCATGTCGATCTACGAGCTCCACCTCGGATCGTGGAAGCGGCCCGGCGGCACGCCGCTGAGCTATCGCGCGCTGGCCCACGAACTTGTCCCCTACGTCCGCTCGATGGGCTTCACGCACGTGGAGTTCCTGCCGCCGATGGAGCACCCGTTCTACGGTTCGTGGGGTTACCAGTGCACCGGCTACTTCGCTCCGACCTCGCGCTACGGGAAACCCGAGGACTGCATGTTCCTGATCGACCGGTTACACCAAGCCGGGATCGGGATCGTGCTCGATTGGGTGCCCTCGCATTTTCCTGGCGACGAGCACGGGTTGTTCCTGTTCGACGGCACGCACCTGTTCGAGCACGCCGATCCTAAACTCGGCTTCCACCCCGACTGGAAAAGCCACATCTTCAATTACGGCCGCCCCGAAGTCCGCAGCTTCCTCATCTCGAGTGCGCTGTACTGGATCGAACGATTCCACGTCGACGCGATCCGCGTCGACGCCGTCGCCTCGATGCTTTATCGCGACTACTCGCGCGCGCCGGGCGAGTGGATCCCCAACGAGTTCGGCGGACGCGAGAACATCGAGGCTATCGGCTTCATCCGTCAACTGAACGACGCGGTGCACGAAATCCATCCCGGGGTGACGATGATCGCCGAGGAGTCGACGGCGTGGCCGATGGTGTCCCGTCCGACGCACATCGGCGGCCTGGGCTTCGATATGAAATGGGACCTGGGTTGGATGCACGACACGCTGGACTACATGAAGCTTGACCCCATCCACCGCAAGTTCCACCACAACGCGTTGACGTTCCGCATGGCCTACGCATGGACCGAGCGGTTCGTGTTACCGCTTTCGCACGACGAGGTCGTTCACGGGAAGGGATCGTTGCTGGTCAAGATGGCCGGCGATGAATGGCAAAAGTTCGCCAATCTCCGCACCCTGCTCGGGTACATGTACGGGCTGCCGGGAAAGAAGCTCCTGTTCATGGGAAGTGAACTGGCGCCGTGGACCGAATGGAGCCATGAAGCCGAACTCGAGTGGGGGTTGCTCGAACACCGCTTCCACCGCGGCATGCGAGCGTGGGTGACCCGTTTGAACGAGTTGTACCGTGATCAGCCCGCCCTGCACGCCGACTTCGATGCGCGCAGCTTCCGCTGGATCGACTGCCAGGATGCGGACCAAAGCGTCTTGAGCTTCCTGCGTATCGGGGAGGCGGGAGAGACGCTCGCGTTCGTCTGCAATTTCACACCGGTGCCGCGGTACGACTACCGGATGGGTGTTCCCGCGGCCGGCACGTGGATCGAACTCGCGAACAGCGACGCGAAAGGGTTCGGCGGGAGCGATGTCCGCAACGTCGGCCCGCTCGAATCCGCCGCGATCCGCTGCCACGGGATGGACCAGTCGATCTGTGTCACGCTGCCGCCGCTCGCGTTGCTGGTCCTGCAGCTCGCCAAAGGGTAACCGCGGCGAGCCATGCGTTACGTTTGCATCCACGGGCACTTCTATCAGCCACCGCGGGAAAACCCGTGGACCGAGCAGGTCCCGGCGCAACCTTCCGCCGCGCCCTTCCACGATTGGAACCAGCGGATCGCCGCGGAGTGCTACCGTCCGAACGCGGAAAACTACGAGCGCATCAGTTTCAATTTCGGGCCGACGCTCCTGCGCTGGTTCGAAACGGAACAGCCGGACCTGCTCCACACGGTGGTCCAAGCCGACCGCAGTGCGCGACTTCGCTTCGGCGGGCACGGACCGGCACTGGCGCAGGCCTGGGGACACGCGATCCTGCCCCTGTGCGCGGCGCGCGACCGCCACACGCAGGTCCTGTGGGGTTTGAAGGAGTTCGCCTACCGGTTCGGTAGACAAGCCGAAGGGTTTTGGTTGCCGGAGACCGCGGTGGACACGCCAACGCTCGAAACGTTGAGCCTCTACGGCGTTTCGTTCACCGTTCTCTCGCCGTATCAGGCCGCGGCCGTGAGGCCGCACGACGGCGCATGGACGCAGGTGCACGGCGGGTCGATCGATCCGCGCAGACCGTACTGGGTGCGGCTCCCCTCCGGACGCCGCATCGCGATCTTCTTCTTCGACGGTCCGCTGTCCGCCGCGATCGCCTTTGCGGGACTGCTCGAAAGCGGCGCGGCCCTCGCCGGACGGCTCAAAGCTGCGTTCAGCGCCGACCCGGCGCCGCAGCTCGTGCACGTCGCGACCGACGGCGAGACCTACGGGCATCATCATCCGGGCGGCGAGCGAGCGCTGGCCCGGGCCCTCGCCTTGTTCGAGGCCGATGCGGAGGTTCGACTGACCTGCTACGGAGAATTCCTCGAACGGCACCCTCCCACGCAAGAGGTTCGCATCGTCGAACGCAGTTCGTGGAGCTGCAGCCATGGGCTGGGTCGTTGGAGCCGCCACTGCGGTTGCGCTGCGAGCGAGACCACCGAGCAGCACTGGCGCGGCCCGTTGCGCAAGGCAATCACAGGTCTACGCCAGGCCACGGAAGGCCCCTGGCAGACGCGGGTCTCGCGCTGGCTGAACGATCCATGGGCGGCGCGCGACGACTGGATCCTGGTCTTGCTGGACCCGTCGTCGCTGCGCTACGAGCGTTTTCTCGCACGGCACGCGCGGACGGATCTGTCCCCGCCCGAGCGCCGCGAACTTGCGCAGTTGTTCGAATTGCAACAGCGCTTGATCCAGTCCGACACGAGTTGCGCCTGGTTCTTCGAGGACCTGGCGCGGATCGAAACGATTCAGGTGCTGCAGTACGCCGCGCGCGCAATCGAGTTGGGCGAGCGCCTGCTCGGACTCGAACTCGAAGGACCGTTCGTCGACACCCTGGCGCAAGCGCGCAGCAACGATCCGAAAGAAGGCGACGGGCGTGCCGTGTGGCGAAAAGCCCGGCAGCAGGATATCGGGCTCAGAGGTTCCTGATGATCGCAGCGGCGAACTCGGAACACTTGACCTCGGTCGCCCCGCTCATCTGCCGGGCGAGGTCATAGGTTACGGTCTTCTGTTCGATCGTCCGCTCGAGCGCCTTTTCGATCTTATCGGCGGCCGGGTCCCAGCCCAGGCGCCGAAACATCATCACACCGGAGAGGATCAGCGATCCCGGGTTGACCTTGTCTTGCCCCGCATACTTCGGCGCGGTGCCGTGAGTTGCTTCAAAGAACGCGATGTCGTCGGACATGTTCGCGCCGGGCGCCATCCCCAGACCGCCGACCTGCGCCGCGCACGCGTCGGACAGGTAGTCGCCGTTGAGATTCGGCGTGGCCAACACCGAATACTCGGTGGGACGCAGCAACACCTGCTGGAACATCGCGTCGGCGATACGGTCCTTGATCACGATCTTGCCGGCCGGCGCGTTGCCGCCGAAGTCGGACCAAACCGTTTCCTCGCTGACGGTCTGATCGCCGTACTGCTCGGCGGCCACCTCGTAGCCCCAATCCTTGAACGCGCCCTCGGTGAACTTCATGATGTTGCCCTTGTGCACGAGGGTCACGCTGTCGCGCTTCTGATCGATGGCGTAACGGACCGCCATGGCGACGAGACGCTTGCTGCCGAACGGAGACATTGGCTTGATCCCGATGCCTGATTCGGCGCGCACGGTCTTGCCGAACTCGGATTCCAGCAACGCGATCAGCTTGTTGGCGTCCTCGCTTCCCGAGGCCCACTCGATCCCGGCATAAACGTCTTCGGTGTTCTCGCGAAAGATCACCATGTCCATGTCCGCGGGCCGCTTGACCGGCGAGGGAACGCCGGGAACGTAACGGATCGGTCGCACACAAGCGAACAGATCGAGCAGGTGGCGCAGCGCCACGTTGAGGCTGCGGATCCCGCCGCCCACGGGTGTGGTCAGCGGCCCCTTGATCGCGACCTTGAACTCGCGCACGCGGTCGACGGTCTCCTGCGGCAACCACTCCCCGAATCGCTCGTTCGCTTTCTCGCCGGCAAAGACTTCGTACCAGACAATTCCCTTGTCGCCGTCGTAGCTCTTGTTCACCGCCGCGTCCAGTACGGCCTGGGTCGCGGCCCAGATATCGGGGCCGATCCCGTCGCCTTCGATGAACGGGATCACCGGGCGATCGGGCACTTGAAGGGTCCCGTTTTCGAACGTGATGCGATCACCGGCCGGAGGTGCAGGAAACGAGGAACTCACTGGAGCACTCCTTGGAAACAGTCGGCTGCAGGTTGAATAGCGCGGGCGGCCATTAGACACCGGCCCCGAAAAGCTGTCAAACCGTCGGCGTGGCCCGGTTGTCAGTATTGGACGAGCGATCCTTCGCGTTTGGCCTTGCGGATGGCGAACCGCGAACAGAACAACCCCACCGGCAAGAGCACGGCGGTCATCAAGGTGAGGATCAGCAGTTCGCGTCCCAGTTCGCGGACGCCTTTGCCCTGCAACAGCGAGCCGCGCACGATCCGCATCGACCAGGTGACCGGCAGGTAGTAGGACGCAGGTTGAACCCATTCCGGCAATTGCTCGACCGGGAAAAATACACTACCCAGAAACGTCGTCGCGCCCGACAGCAAGAAGTTGATCGGGTTGCCGCGCTTGAAAACCAGGATGAACGAGGCCGAAAGGATCCCCAGGCCCACCGACGAGAGCATCGTCAGCACCGCCCCCAGGGCGAACGCCCCCAATCCGGTCGCGTACAACTCGACCCCGAAGACCACCACGGCAAAGCCCATGTAGATCATCACGCGAAGCGCACCGTAGGTGAAACCGAACGCCGCCGACGAGAAAATCACCAGGGATGTCGGCGTCGGCGAGACCAGCATCGCTTCCAGCGTGCCCAGCAACTGCTCGTCGCGGATCTTCTGCGAAAACGAAAACAACGCCGCGGAGAAGTAAAACTGGAAGCACAAACCCACCAGCATCCAGTCGAACGGACGGATACCATCAAGGCCCTTGGCGTCAGGATTGATCATTCCGGTCATGTAGAAAAACGCCAGCAACGAGAGAAACATCCCGCCGACCTGCAGCACGAAGGCAAACCGATACGAGACCTCCGATTGGAAATCGCGCCTGATGAACGCCCACAATTTGAACAGCACCCCCACCGCTACTCGCCCTCTTTCCCGGCGCCCTCGGCATCGACGATACGGCCGAACGCGTCCTCCAAATCCGGTTCCACGCGGTCGCAACCGAACACGGCGATCCCGGACGCATGCAGGAAATCCAGCAGTTGTGGGAGTTCAGCCGAGGCTTCGAGCGCGAGCAGGAAACGGTTGCGCCCCTCGCCCGTTTCGCGTGCGAGGACCTCGAACGGTCCGACGGGAAGCGTATCGACCGCAAGCGTCAATTGATAGCGCCGCTGGTGCACACCCCAACGGCGCACCTCGTCGACCGTCCCGACTTCCCGCATCTTCCCCGCGACGAGGATCCCGACACGGTGCGCCAACATCTCCACTTCGCGTAGGTTGTGGCTGGCCAGCACGATGGTCTTGCCGTCGCGGCCATTCAACTCGTCGAGGATGAATCGCCGCAGCTTGCGAGCGCTGGCCGGATCCAGGCTACTCGTCGGTTCGTCCATCAACAGGATGGGAGGATCGTGGAGCAACGCGCGCGCGATCGCAATGCGTTGCTTCATCCCGGAGGAGTACCCCGAGAACGGGCGGTCGGCCTCGTCGACCATGTCGACCCGAGCGAGCAACGTATCGATCCGTGAATCGATCTGCCTGCCCGGCACGTCGTAGAGCCGCGCAAAGAACCGCAAGTTCTGGCGCGCGGAGAGCCGCCAGTAGAACGAGCGTTCGTCGGAGGTGACCAGGCCGAGGTGGCGCTTGACGAGGTTTTCTTGGGTCGTGTCGTACCCGGCGACCGTGGCGTATCCCCCGTCGGGCAACACGAGGCTCGAGAAGATCTTCAAGAGCGTCGTCTTACCCGCGCCATTCGGGCCGAGCAACGCGAAGATCTCTCCCTCTCGCACGGCGAGATCGACGCCGCACAACGCCTCGACGCGCTCCGGCTTGGCGAACGGCCGGCGCAGCATCTCGCGGAAACCGCGCTTCTTGACGAAACTCTTCTCGAGCCCGTGCCCTTCGATGGCGTACTTCAACGGCGTCCCTCGCACGGACCACCCGCGCGCGCCGCCGGATTGTAAACCAAGCGAACGGCGCAGCTAGTAAAGATTGAAGTCGACGACGACGGTCAAGCGCACCGAAACCGCGCGGCCGCGCAGTTCTCCGGGCTTATAGCGCCAGCGGGCGACGGCCCTGACCGCGGCCGCGCTGAACCCCAGATCGGGATCCGGAGCGAAGATCACCTCGATGTCCTTGATTTTTCCTGCCGGGTCCACCACGGCGCGCAAGATGACCCGTCCGGGTCGGCGTATCCGGCGGGCCAGTTCCGGGAACTCCGGTTCTGGTTTGTAGATCCCGACGGGTAAGACGAGACCCGGTTCGGCTTGTTCGACATACCCCATCGCGGGCGGAGGCGGCTCGATCTGCCCGAGCGGGAATTCGATCGAGACTTCGGCGATTTCCCCCAGCTCCTCGACCCAGGCCTCCGGCTCGAGCACGAGCGTCTGCTCGGGCGGCTCCGGGAGCGGGACCGGGATGATGGGTTTTTCCGGCGCGGGTCGCGAACGAACGGGCCGCTTCGGCAGATCCGGTGGTCGGAGAATCGTCCGGAGGATCAGCGGTGGTTCGCTGGAATGCGGGGTGACCGGCTGCGGCGTGTCCGGCAACGGGATCAGGATCGCGAGGAAATGAATCACCACCGCGGCCCCTGCCGCGAAGAGCAGCGGGGCGCGGTCATCGTGTTGGCGTCCGAATGCGGACGGATCAAGCGGGGCTGGTTTCGGTCCACCGAGTGCGGTCATGGGGGCACCTCCAGGAAATGCCCCCCCCTTCGTCTCCAGGCTATTTGTGGACACGACGCTTGCCCTGAATGGACACCCTTTGCCGCGGAAAGTTCCCCGCATTCACAGCTCGTTGCAGCGGCGGAACCCTTCAGCGTGATTGTGACCCTCGTTCTCTCGTTTTTTAGGGTAATTTAGACGGGTGAATCGTTAGACGGGAGGGAGTTCGATGCTCGAACCGGCGTACACGCGACGACTGGTTTGCCTGATTCTCCTCGGGGTGGTCGCCTCCGGGGGCATCCTTCCCGCACAGGGCGACGCGGAACCCGCACCCGGGTATGGGGTTTCGGGTCTCGTCACGGACCCTCAGGGCACGCCGCTTGCCAACGCCACGGTTTGGGTGCGTCTCGAGGGTCAAAAGCTCCGGCACAAGAACAGGGTCGGCGAGAAGTGGATCGCGCCTGTTTCGACGACCACCGACGAGGTGGGCCGATTCTCGGTTCCGATGGAAGAACAGGGCCCGTACCGGCTGTTCATGATTCATCCGGACCATCCACCGCACAGGCTGGACAAGCCGGTCGACGACGGATCGTCAATCGAGTTTTCGTTTCCCGAGCCGATCGTGTATTCCGGGTACGTTCGCGACGCGGACGGTGAGCCGGTTGCCGGCGCCGATGTGACGGCCTGCGGTTCGGGCGCCTCGGATTTCGGCGCGTACGCCTGCCAACGCACGCGCACCGGCGACGACGGGAAGTACACCTTCGAAAAACTGGCCAAGGACGCCCACGCCTTCCAGGCGTGGGCCCCGGGGTACGCGCTGAGTGCGGTCGAGGTGGGCCGGTTTCCGCTCGCGGAGGACGGCGCGAAAACGCCGGGCACGCTGACGCTCGAGCCGGGCGCCGAGGTATCGGGCACGCTCACGGATGACGCCGGCACGTCGCTCGGGGGCGTTCGCGTGTACTACTCCACCGACCGCGTGCGCCTCGGTCAAGCACGAGGCACGCGTGACGTGACCCCGTTGAACGCGATCTTCACCGACGGCGACGGCAACTTCAGCTACCGCGGTCTGCCCGCCGGTGAACCGCTCAAACTACTCGCGACACCGGCGAAACACAGGCCCGCCGAATCGGACGCACTCACGCTGAAGGCGGGGGCCGTGGTCGGCGGGATTGCCATCGTCTACCAGCGACCGGCTTCCGCGATCGTGCATCTGATCGATCGCGATGAGCAACCGATCGAATCGGTCGAGGTACTCTGGATGCCCGTGAAGGACGGCCGGCGGAAGGCCAACAGCGGCTTCCGCATGGCGGGCTCCAAGGGCCTGACCCAAGTCGAGCCACAGGGCGAAGGCCACTTCAGGATCACGGGGATCAAACCCGGCCGCTACAACGTGACGCTGCTGCCTGCGGGCCACCGGGAGATCGAAATCGAGGGCCTGCGCGTCCCCGCGGGCGGTGAGGTCGACCTGGGAACCCATGTCGGCCGTCCCGGAACGACGCTTTCGGGGTACGTGTCCGACGATCTCGGCGAACCGATCCAGGGGGCCAAACTCGAGGGCTTGTACCTGCGCGACAACACGGCGATGTCACGATCGGTCAAGACCGAGGCGGACGGTCGTTTTGTCCTGGGCGGCCTTGCCGAAGGGCCGCTCCTGTGGTTGAAGGTCGAGGCCGAGGGCCACGCGCGGAAGACCGAGCAGGGCGTCGACCCGGATCAGACCGGCTACGAGATCGTGCTGGAGCGAGTCGGCACGCTGACCGGCCGCGTGTTGCTCGAGAGCGGCGACACGCCCGAGCGGATGCAAGCATCGCTCGAAAACGTGGCCGGCGGGATCATCGCGTTCAGACGCGGCACCGACACGTCCGCGTGGGGTGACGAGGAGGGTCGCTTCGAGATCAAAGACGCCAGCCCGGGCACCTATCACTTGCGCTTGACCGCGAAGGGCGCTCGACCGCTACGGGTCAAGGACATCGTAGTGCTGGCCGGCGAAGCCACCGACGTCGGAACGCTCCGGTTGGAGCAAGGCCGCGAGCTTTCGGGCAGCGTGCTCGACGCACGTGACGGGATGCCGGTCGCGAACGCGGCGATCAGTGTCCGTGCCGCGAGCGGCGGCCTGATCGGATCGGGGACGAGCCTGAGCACCACGACGAGCGACGCCGACGGGCGCTTCGTGGTCGACGGTCTGGAACCGGGCCGATTGATCGTGCAGATCGAACACGGCGACTACGCTCCCGAGAAGGTCGAGGCGATCCTCAAAGAGGACGAACCCACCGACGAGATGACCATCCGCCTGGGACAGGGTGGAACATTACGTGGAACCGTGCGTCACGAATCCGGCCGGCCTTGGCCGGACCGTTCGATCGGGGTCATCGAGGGGGGCGGCCTCATCCCCGGTGACGGATTGGTGCGAACCAACGATGCCGGCGAGTATCGCGTCGAGCGAGTTCGTCCCGGTTCCTATCGTGTGGTGCTCTACCCCGATCCGTCGGGCAACGCGATGAACATCCAGCAGAAAACGGCGACGATCCGCGAGGCCGAGGAGACCATCGTCGATTTCGACAACGAATCGAAGATCGCCTTCGAGGGCCTGCTGACCCGCGGCGGACACCCCGTCGGCGAGGTGACCGTCGTGATGATCCCGGCTGACGCCGGCGGCATGATGCAGATGCGCACGGCGAGCGTCGACCTGAACGGCCGCTTCGAGGTCGACCTGGACCGCCCCGGGGCCTACAACGTGATGGTGCAGGATCTCAGGCAGGGCTTTGGCGCGCTGGTCGGGCAGGCGCGCATCGTCGTCCCCGATGAGCCGATGGTGTCGCAGGAGATCGTGCTGCACTCAGGAACGATCGCGGGAACCGTGTTCGACGCGTCCGGCGAACCGATCCAGGGGTCGATCGTTTCCGCGGTCCGCGAGGGCGCCGACCCGAGCAACTTCGGTGCGGGCGCCGGTGCGAGCGTGGATGCCGACGGCAACTACCGCATCGAGGGCGTCAACGACGGAACGTACACGCTGTCGGCGATCGCCGACGGCTACCAGGTGGTCACCCGGAGCATCGCGATCGTGGGCTCCTCGACGGTCGACGGCGTCGACTTTCGGCTCGATGTTGCGGGTCAATTGCGGGGTCGCGTGGTCGACGAACGCGGGAACGGGATTCCGGGCGCGTTCGTCTTCGCCTTACCCTCCGGCGCGCCGGACGTCGCCGGCGGAGCGCCGACCGAAACCGACCCGGAGGGCTTCTTCCGCCTCTCGGCTCCGAGCGCGGGACCCTGCGATCTCGACGCGGTCGCGCGCGGGTTCGCTCCCGGTGGCATCACCGGTTTCCAACCGTCCGCGGATCCGGAAGGCCCCGGAGCCCTGATCACGTTGACGTCCGGCGGGACGATCACGATCCGCGTCGTCAGCGCCGCCGGGACGCCGGTCGACGGCGTACAACCCGTGGTTCAACCGCAGCGCCCGAGCCAGGCTCTCGCCATCGCGATGCTGTTCTCCCCAACCCTGCCGACCGATGCGTCGGGCAGCAGCCGGGTCTCGGGCTTGCCGCAAGGCTCGTACCGGGTGTTCATCGCCGGGCAACCCGGGGTCGCGGCACAGACGGTCACGGTGACCGACGGCGGCGAAACGATGGTGACATTGCAACTCCCCTGACGGGACCGTCATAATGGGGCTTCTTTTCCGTTCCGAGGAGCGCCATGTCCGCCGTGCCGGCCCTGACGATGTTGACCGAAGACGAACGGATGCTTCGCGATGCGGTGCGCGAATACGCCGCGAAAGAGATCGCTCCACGTGCCGCCGCGATGGAGCAGGCGCACGAGTACGACGCGGATCTATTGAAGGGCCTGTTCGAGATGGGCGTGATGGGTGTCGAGATCCCCGAGGAGTTCGGCGGCGCCGGGGGCAATTTCTTCGAAACGATGCTGACCGTCGAGGAAATCTCGCGTGGCGATGCGTCCGTCGGCGTGCTGGTCGACGTGCAGAACACGCTGTTCAACAATGCGATCCTGCACTACGGCAACACCGCGCAAAAGGCCAAGTACTTCCCACGGCTGGCCTCCGGTACGATCGCCGCCTACGCGCTTTCGGAAGCCGGCTCCGGCTCCGATGCGTTCGCACTCGCCTGCCGCGCGGAGAAAACCGGCGACGGCTGGGTCCTCAACGGACAGAAGCTGTGGATCACCAACGCCGCGGAGGCCGGACTGTTCCTCATCTTCGCGACCGTCGATCCGTCCAAGGGATACAAGGGCATCACCGCGTTCATCGTCGAACGCGACGACGCGGGCTTTTCGGTCGGCAAGCGCGAGAGCAAGCTTGGGATCCGCGCCTCGAGCACCTGCGAGTTGGTCCTCGACGGTTGCGCGATCCCCGAGGACCGCGTCCTCGGAGAGATCGGTCGTGGCTACAAGTACGCGATCGAGGTGCTGAACGAGGGCCGCATCGGCATCGGCGCGCAGATGGTCGGCGTGGCGCAAGCGGCGCTCGACGCCGCGCTGCGTTACACCCAGGAACGCGAGCAGTTCGGCAGGAAAATCAGCGAGTTCCAGGCCGTGCAGCATCAGCTCGCGCGCGCGGCGGTGCAACTCGAGTCGTCGCGGTTACTCGTGTACAACGCCGCGCGGCTGCGGGATGCCGGACAGCCGTTCGTCAAGCAGGCGGCGATGGCCAAGCTCGGGTCGAGCGAGGCGGCGGAGTCGATCTGTTCGGCGGCGGTCGAGTTGTTCGGCGGCTACGGGTACACCACCGAGTACCCGGTGGAGAAACTCTACCGCGACTGCAAGATCGGCAAGATCTATGAGGGCACCTCGTTCATGCAGCTCAACACGATCGCCAAAGTGCTGCTTGCCGAGAGCTCTTGAGCGCCGGAAGCGCCGACCTGTTCCTGCGCGCCTGCCGCTGCGAGGCGGTCGAACGTCCCCCGGTGTGGATCATGCGCCAGGCCGGGCGCTACCTGCCGGAGTACCGCAAGGTCCGCTCCGAAGTCGATTTCGTCACGCTGTGCAAGACGCCCGAACTGGCGGCCAAGGTCACGCTCCAGCCGATCGACCGTTTCGGGTTCGACGCCGCAATCCTGTTCTCAGACATCCTGGTGCTGGCCGAACCGTTGGGATTCGAGATCGCCTTCGACCCGGGTCCACAACTCGGCGAACCGGCGCGCGACGCCGCACGGATCGAGCGCATCCCCGACGCCGACCCGCGCGAGGCATTGGGCTACGTGTACGAGACGATCGAGATCCTGCGCCGTGAACTGGAAGGCCGTGCTCCGCTGATCGGGTTCGCCGCGGCGCCGTTCACGCTCTGCGCCTACCTCGTCGAGGGTAGCGGTTCGAAAAATTTCGAACACGTCAAAGGATTATTCTACTCGGATCCCCGGGCCGCGCACCGGTTGCTGGGCAAGATCGGGCGCGCGACCGAGACACACCTTGCGGCCCAGGTCGCCGCGGGCGCGCAGGCGATCCAACTGTTCGACACGTGGGCCGGTTTGCTCGGGCCTGATCTCTACCGCGAATTCGCGCTGCGCTACGTCCAACCCATCATCGCGGCGATCCGCGCACTCGGGGTCCCGGTGATCTACTTCGCCCTCAACGCGGCACACCTGACGGACGAGGTCGCGCAAAGCGGCGCCGATGTGATCGGAATCGATTGGAGGACGCCTCTCGACCGCGCCGCCGAGCGTCTGGCCGGCCGTTTCTGCCTGCAGGGGAACCTCGACCCGTGCGTGCTCCTTGGCCCTGCGGCCGAGGTGAAGCGTCAAACCGAAGCGGTGCTGGCCGCGGGGCAAGGGTTGCCGGGCCATGTCTTCAACCTGGGCCACGGCATTCTCCCGCGCACACCGATCGCTTCCGTCGAGACGGTCGTCGAGACCGTGCGGACCCATCGCCGGACATGAGCGCCCCGCTGCGCGTGGTCGTCGTCGGCGCCGGGGTTTCCGGCCTGAGCATCGCTTTCGAGATCGTTCAGCGCGCTGAACGCTTCCCGTGGCCGCTGGAACTGGTCTGCATCGAGCGGTCCGAGCGGGCGGGCGGGCATATCCGCAGCGAGCGCAGCGGCGGTTTCCTGTGCGAATGGGGCCCGACCGGTTTTCTCGACAACGTACCGGCAACGATGACGTTGGTGCGGCGGTTGTCGCTGGAAAATGAGTTGCTGCCGGCGCGGAAGGATGCGCGCAGCCGCTTCCTGTACCGGCGCGGCGCGTTGCACCGGCTGCCCGGCTCCCCCGCAGAGTTCCTGCGCTCGGCGATCCTCTCCCCCGGGGGCAAGGCTCGGGTGTTGGCGGAGGTCCTGGTGCGCAAGGGTCGGCGGAGCGACGACGAGTCGGTCCACGATTTCGCGGTGCGCCGGATCGGGCGCGAAGCGGCGGAAACGCTGATCGACGCGCTGGTCAGCGGGATCTGGGCGGGCGATGCGCGGCAACTCTCGCTCGCGGCAGCGTTTCCGAAGATGGCCGAGATGGAACGCGAACATGGCGGCCTGTTCCGCGCGATGCGTGCAAAAAGGAAGCTCGAGGCCGATGGAGCCGGGGACAACATCGCGGGCAGCCCGTTTTCACCCCGTGGAACCCTCACCTCGTTCCGCGCGGGGATGCAGACGTTGACCGACGCGTTGGCCGTCGCCCTGGGCGACCGGCTGAGGTTGCGCACCGCGGTCCACGCGGTGTCCGACCTCGGCCTGCGAGGGTTTCGCGTGCACCTCGACGAGGGTGCGCCGCTCGAGGCGGACGTCGTGGTGCTGGCCAGTCCGACATTCGTGAGCGCTGGGGTGGTCCGTGAAATGGACGCCGGCATCGCCACGCTGCTCGACTCGATCCCCTATGCAAGCGTTGCGGTCGTCCAGCTCGGTTTCGTGCGCGAGACGCTCGACGGCGGTCCGCAAGGGTTCGGCTTCCTCGTGCCGCGCAGCGAGAAGATGCGCAGCCTCGGCAGTCTCTGGCCCGCGGATATTTTCGCCGACCGGGCACCGTCGAGTCTGCGATTGACGGCGACGATGGTCGGCGGCGCGCATGACGAGAGCGCCGTCGAACTCGACGACGCGAGCCTCGCCAACATCGTGCTCGGCGACCTACGACAGGCGATGGGCTTCGTCGTCGCGCCGCGGTTCAAGCGCGTCGTGCGCCACGCACGGGCGATCCCGCAGTACACGCTCGGGCACCTCGATCGTGTCGCGGCGATCGAGCAGGCGCTTCAGAAACGCTCGGGACTGATGATCGCCGGCAACGCCCTGCACGGTATCTCCGTGAACGCCTGCATCGAGGAAGCGGGGCCGCTGGCCGAACGGGTCCTCGAGGTGCTCGACGGCCGTGCGTCCGAGCGGATGGCGTCCGAAACCAACTAGCAGCAGTTTCAAAACTGAAATCCTGGCCACCGTGAGGGGTCTCCCGGCGGATTCGCCGCGGCGGAATTCCGCTTTCGGGGTTGGCGCGGTTGTCGACACCGAGCGTCACCCGATTACGAAACGTGTCGTTGAAAATGCGTTTTTCTATCGATACATTGTCGTACACAGGAGAATAAATATATATGAACGGCCAAAGAGGTATCACACTCGCCGAACTTCTTATAGTTCTCGCGATCGCGTCTCTAGGACTGCTAGCCGTCGGGACCTACGCGGTTCCGTGGATTGCGCGCGAGGCTTTGCGCAGCGCGGTCTACGACGTGCAGACCTACATGCAACTCGCCCGCATCGAAGCGATCAGCCGCAACCGCGATTGCCGCTTCGTGATCGACACGGCGACCAACCGCATTGGCGTGCTCGATACGGCCGGTACCCCCGCTATCGGCGACGACATCCTGCTCTACGAGGCGGATCTACCGGACACGGTCAGCTTTGCCCGACCGGACGCCGGCTCCGCCGTCACGCTCAACAACCTCTCCGGCTCGATTTACCAAACGCTGTTCGGAAACGACGGGATCGTGAGCCTCGGCACCGGCGAGGTCGTGCTGTTCGGTGGCTCGCAGTACAAGAGGGTTCAAGTCTTCGGCGCCGGCGGTATCCGGATCCAGAAGTGGAACGGGACTGCCTGGGCAATCGGGAGCTAAAGATGCGCGAATCCAGTTCAGGTTTCACGCTGATCGAAGTCATCGTGGCGCTGTTCCTGATCGGGCTCGGCGTGCTCGCCGCCGCACCGATGTTCATGTACGCGATTCAAGGGAACGCGGTGGGCGCCGAAAAGGGCGCGGCCGGCGCGCTGGCCGTCGAGCAGATGGAGATTCTCCGCGCGACGGACTACCTTTCGCTGCCGGCGGGCGGTGACCTGACCGTCGATACGACGGGGTACGTGGACACCACGGACCCGAACAATACCGTGCGCTGGCTGATCGTCACCAACACCGCGCCCGCCGGTTCGCTGATCATCTCGGTTCGTGTGATCCCCGCCGGTTCGATCCCCGGCTCCAGCCGTGAGGTGACCCTGACCACGATTCGAGGTCCCGGATGATGAGACCTACAAGCCGACAACGCGGGTTCTCGATGGTCGAGGCCCTGGTCTCGTTGACCGTGCTCACACTCGCGATGACCGGGCTGTTCAGCCTGCTCGTGCACAACTCGCGGTTGAACAAATCGGAACAGATGAAGGCGGAGACCCAGGCCAACGCGCGCAACGTGCTGTCGATCATCGTGATGAAGTTGCGCAACGCCGGTTGGGACCCGCTGGGCTCCGATCTCTTCGACGGCCTGACACTGGACACCAATACGGGCGACAATGTCGCCGAGATCACGGTCCGCGCCGACTACCACACGGCCGGGACCCCGGGCACCCCGGACGGGCTGGCCAACCAGATCGACGAGGTCATCGTTTTCAGGCATTCAAACAACATGATCCTCTGGGACCAGAACGGAGACGGCACATTCGAGGTGCTGGCGGTCAACATTTCCAACGACGCCGATGGGGACGGAACCATCGAGAACATGTTCGTGCCCGACAGCACGACCGATCCCCGACGGATCACGGTGCAAATCACCGCGCGATCGCCCGTCGTCGACCCGGTTACGAAAGACTTCAGCCGCTACACGATCACGAGCGACGTGTACATCAGGAAAGACCTGTGATCCAACGCGAACATCCCGAACAGCACGCCGAACGGGCCCAGGACGGTTCGGCCCTGGTCATGGCGGTCTTCGTCCTCGCGCTGCTGACCGCGATGGGAACAGCCCTGCTGTTCTTGTCGCAGAACGAAGTCAAGATGGGCGAAGCGAGCATCCGTCCCAAGAAGGCCTTCTACTACGCCGAGGCCGGCCTTGAGCATGCCCGCCGGGCGCTGTGGCAGGTCAACCGAGCGGAGGATTTCGCCGACGATTTGACGCTGGCCACAGGCGGAACGCCGGGCGATCCGATCGGCTTCGATCCGGACACGATCACACCCGTTTACGACTCGTTTGGCAATCTGATCGGCTTTTCCGGCTACGACAACGACACACCGCTGATCTCGCTGCGGACGCTCGACGACGGTTGGTACGCCGCGTTCATGTCCAACGACCATGGCGAGGGCCGAACAAACTCGGTGGACACCGACAACCGCATCATCCTCTACGGTGTCGGCGTCGGCCCGGATCAGTCCTTCGAGGTCGTCGAGGCGGTGATCGGCATCCAACCGTTCCTCCCCGAAATGCCGCCATCGGCGATCTTCATGCTCGGGCCGACACCGGATTTCCAAAGCGGGACGAGCAAGAAGAAGGCTTATATCGGAGACGATTGCGGGGTTGCCGGCGGGGACTACTACCCGGCCGTCGGCACGATCGGATCGGCAGCCGAAGCCGCTGCCGAACTCGGCGCCAACTCGAACCCGTCGTGGAACACGGGGCCCTACAGCACTTCCGACGATGTCATCGCGGACATGACCGCCAGCCCGATTCCGGGACATTCCGACCCGACCTATTCACTGAATTCGGAGTGGACGGATTGCCAGACGATGAAGGACATGGTGGAAGGGCTGCGTGCGGTGGCCGACGTTACGTGCGCCGACTCAACACTACTCTCCATGCCGAGTTGTCCGGCCGACGTGTCGAACCCGAAACACATCTACTTCGGCGACGGTGATCTCACCGTCAGTCGAAACACGAACCACTACGGCCTGCTCGTCGTGACCGGAGAGTTGACGTTTGGCGCCGCGGTCGATTTCGAGGGGGTCATCCTGGTGATCGGCGAAGGCGTGTTCACCATGAACGGCGCGGGGAACGGCGTCATCGTGGGTTCTGTTATCGTCGCGGATATCGCCGGGCCGGACGGAGTGTACGGCACCTCGGACGATTGCACGGGCGGAGACGGTGGCTTCGGCGTCGCAGTCTACAACGAAAACGGCGGCGGTAACTCCGGCAGTGTTTATTGTTCCACCGTCCTGAACGTATCCGCGCAGGCCGAGCCGTACAAGATCCTGCAGTTCCGCCAGCACTGACCCGGCTCTTTGGGGTCTAGCGGCTCGACGTGGCCCGGGCCTCCACCCGGCGCAGGACGTTGCGCGCAAACTCGGCCCGCGGCCCGACGCCGTCCCAACGCTCGAGGAAACGTCGCATTTCCTCGGCCGCCAGGTCCAGCCGGTCGGCCTGGAAGTGGATCTTGCCGAGCAGATAGAACGACTCGGCGTACTCCGGATCGACCGCGCGAATCCTTTCTAGCCAGACTACCGCCTCGTCGGAACGCCCGACGAGGTGCAGGCCATCGGCGAGCGCGTAGAGTACAGGCGAGGCCTGCGGATGCAGGCGTACGGTTTCCCTCAGCAGCGTCAGCCCGTCCTCCGTGCGGCCGATCTCGACGAGCAGGTGGCCCGCGTTTGCCCCGGCCATCATCAGTCCCGGAGAGAGCGCCAGCGCCTCCCGGTAATGGGACAGGGCCTCTTCCTTACGGCCCGTGCGGTGCAGCGCCGCGGCGAGGTTGTTGGAGGCCAGCGCGTACTCCGGGGCGAACTCGATCGCGGTGCGGAAATGATCGATCGCGCCGGGCAGGTCCTCACGATCGTAGAGCGCCATGCCGAGATTGTTGTGCACCAGCGCCGAGTGCGGCGAGGTCTCGAGCATCTCACTGAACAAGCGGTGATCGCTGGCCCAGACGCGGGAACGAGACGCCGCCAGACCCCCCAACATGACGATCGCCAGCCCGACGGTCGCGAACACGCGGCGGCGCGAACGCTCCGACCCCTGCGCGGCATGTACACCGTACGCGGCGAGGATTGCTGCGCCCACGGACGGCAGGTAGAGGAACCGGTCCGCGAGCAGGACGTTTCCGAATCGACCGAAGATCAGCACCGGCGTCAACGTCAACCCGGCCCAGGCGAGCCAGAAGAGGGCCGGGCTTTTCGCGCGAGCGAGACGCCAGGCGGCGAAACCGACCAGCGCGAGCATCCCCGCGCCGATCGCGGCGCGTGGGTCGAGGACCGTTTCGAGCGCTGGGTAGGGGTAGTGTCCATCGAGACCCAGCGGCAGCAACAGCAGCGTGAGGTAGCGCGCGACGACGAACAGTCCCGTGGCGATCCAGGCCAGCGGCTCCAACGTGTAGAGCGGTTCGCCCTGTCCGCCCAGCACGCTCGACCGGCTGGCCATGTAGAGCCCGAGGATCACGAAGAACGGGGCCGACGCCGCGATCGCGCAGCGCCAGCGGCCGTTTCCGGCCGCCCTCAGCCAGCCCGAGACGAACACGATTGCCGGAAACGTCACGGCCATTTCCTTCGAGTACAGCGCGGCGGCGAACAGCAACCACGAGGCCAGCCGGAAGACGGTGCGTCCGTTCTCGCGCCGAGTGTGGCAGACGAGCGCCCCGAGCACGAACGCGCAGGCGATCAAATCCGTCCTGCCGGAAATCCAGGCCACCGACTCGACGTGAACCGGATGCACGGCGAACAGCGCCGCACCCGCGAACGCGGCGCGTGGATCGAGGCGTTCGTCCAGTCCGAGACGCAACACGAGCAGACAGCAGGCGAAGTGGAGTAGCAGATTCGTGAGGTGAAAACCGAACGGCTTCAGGCCCCAGATCGTATGGTCGACGAGGTAGCTGACGCCGATCACGGGCCGGAAGAACGAGCGGAACCGGTCGTGGTCATCGCCGCTCTCCGTGAACCCACGGGTCAGGATCTCGTCCAGCCGGTCGACGTTCTTGACCAGCGCGTTCTCGACGATCAACGGGCGGTCGTCCCAGACGAAGTCCCCGGCCAGAGATACGCCCAACGACAGCAAGACCAACCCGCCGAGCGCCGGAACGAGCCACCGGGGGATCTGCACGCCAGGGTTCAAGTGTGCCGCACTCCTCATAAAGAGAGGAAGCTAGAGTCCCGCTTCCCACGCGGTCAAACCCCCCGCTTGACGCCCCGGGGCGGGGACCTAGGTTCGACTTCGATGACCCGTCCCGGATCCAACACCCGAACGGACTGGTTCGCGGCCTACGCGACCGTCTTCGTGTCGAGTTTCTGTGTGATGGTCGTCGAACTGGTGGCGGGGAGGATCATCTCGCGTCATCTCGGCTCGTCGATCTACACCTGGACGTCGGTCATCGGGATCATCCTCGCCGGGTTGGCGTTGGGGAACTGGATCGGCGGCCGCATCGCCGACCGCCACCCGGCGCGTCCGGCGCTGAGTTGGCTGTTCCTGCTCTCGTCCGCGACCTGCGTCGCAATCAACGTGTTCGACAACCTCGTCGGCGAATCGGCGCTGCTGTGGGACCTGACGTGGCCGGTTCGCGTCTCCGTCCACGTCGCGCTGGTCTTCTTCGTCCCGGCGACGTTGATGGGGACGATCGGTCCGATCGTGGGCAAGCTGGCCCTGTCGTTCGGTCGAACTGCCGGACGAACGCTGGGCAGCATCTACGCCTTGGGTGTGGTGGGTAGCATTGCCGGAACGTTCCTGACGGGCTATGTCTTGATCAGCGTGATGGGAACGGCGGCGATCATCTGGAGCGTCTCGCTCGTGCTCGCGGCGACGGGCCTGGCGTACTCGTCGAGGGCCGTGCGTTCGTGGGCCTGGACCGGCGTCGTGTTGCTGGGCTTCTTCCTGTCCACGAGCTCGGCCGGTTGGGCCATCGACCTCGGCGAGACGTTGGCCTTACGGATACCACGCAACGAAAGCCTGATCTACCTTGATGAGAGCCGCTACTCGAACATCGAGATCCGGCGTCTCTCGCGCGACCCCGAAATCCACGGAATGTACCTGGACAAGCTGCTGCACAGCCAGATCACCGTTGATGCCCCGAACGAATTGCACTACGGGTACACCCGGATTTTCGCCGCGCTGACGCGTCATCACACGCCGTTCGACCAGCCCCTCCGAGCGCTGATCATCGGTGGCGGCGGCTACGTTTTCCCCCGCTATCTCGAGCAGCACTGGTCCGCTGCCCGCGTCGAGGTCGTCGAGATCGATCCGGCGGTCACACGGGCGGCGCGTGTGGCCTTCGGCTTCGCCGAAACCAGCAAGATCCGTGTACACCATGCCGACGGGCGCGTGTTCGTCAACCAGGCGCACCGGCGGCTGGAAGACTCCGGCGACTTCGAACCTTACGATTTCATCTACCTCGACGCGGTCAACGACTTCTCCGTCCCGTTCCAGATCACGACGAAGGAGTTTTTCTCCAAGACCGAGCGTCTGCTGGCAGAAGACGGGTTGTTGCTGATGAATTTCATCGACGTCGTCGACAGCGGCCGGCTGGTCGGGGCGCTGGCGCGGACGCTGGGAGAGGTCTTCGACCACGTCGCACTGTTCAGTTCCGACGACATCGAACGCTACGAGGGCGCCTGGCGTGTCACGCTCGTGCTCGCCGCCGGCAATCAGCCGATCGACTGGGTACCCGAACCCGGCGACCGCGGCGTGCGCCGGGTCGGCGAGCCGCGACTCGCCGCCTACACGGCCCTACCCGAGGCCATCGTCCTCACGGATTCCTTCGCACCGATCGAGAACCTCGTGGCGCCGGTCGTCCGGGCGTCGTCGAAAGACTTTGCCGCGGTCGATGCGTTGCGCCGCGCGCTGAAGCTGGAAAAACGGGGCGACCTGACCGGGTACCTCACGTACTGTCGCGAGGCGCTACGCCTCGACCCGCACCTCCCGGAAGCGCACTACAACCTGGGTCTGGCGTTGTACCGTCAGGGACGGATCGATGAAGCCGAATCCCGCTGGATTCGGGCGACGTCGATCGACCCCGATTACGCCGAGGCGCACTACAACCTGGGTGCGCTGTATTACTCACGGGGAGAACTCGGCGCAGCGCTGAAGCGTTTCGAGCGGGCCGTCGTGATCCATCCCACGATGGCCATGGCCCATAACGCACTGGGGATCGCAGCCGAGGCCAACGGCGATGTCGAAAGCGCTCGCCGCCACTACTCCGAGACCCTGCGTCTGTCCCCGCAATTGGCTGAAACTCAGCGACATCTGGCCCGTCTGGAGCGTGGCCGTGTGGCCCGAGCCAGCATCCGATAGACGGTTGCCCGGCCGTTTTGGGGAACCTAGATTCGTCGAGGGGTTCGGTGCGCAAGTCGCGCGGGATCCCGGTAAGGATGGATGATGTACCTTCGCTGCAGCCGCTGTCACGAACCCACATGGATCCGTTCCCTGATCCCCGGGCTGGTCGAAGATTCGATCGAATGTCAGGACTGCGGACACGAACACGATCTGTCCCGCTCGAACAAACTGGGCGAAACCGTCAAGGAACAATACGAAATCGCCAACGAGTTCGCGACCAGGAACGGGGTCGACCTTCCCACCGCTTATTCTATTTTACTGGGTCTGATGAGCATGCAGGAAGCGCGCGATGCGGATGCCGCGCAGAAGGAAACTCAACGCAAGAAGGCCGACCCGCCCCAAGCTTTCGAACCGTCGGCGGACTCACTTACTCAGGCAGAAGACTCACTTACCCAGACAATGGACGCAGCTGCTCGGGCGGTGGATGCGACCGCTCCGGCGATCTACAAACCTGCTCCAGCGACTCAACGGCGCGTGAGCCCGCCGCGGCGGCGCAAAACGCCGCCCCACGAGGAACAAACGGTCACGATCCACGTCGAGCGCGACATGGCCGAGGAACGCCGTCAACTCACGTGGAGCCAACTTGCCCTACTGATCGTGCTGGCCGCCTTGACGCTTGGCTTTTCCGGACGCCACGCCTACCGCACCTGGCGCGGCTTGGTCGAGGAAGGACGCGTGGCGCAGGAGATCACCACGGCCTCCGCCGAGGCGTTCAAGAACGCCGAGGACAAGGTACTGGACGAAGCTCGGAAGAGCGCGTCCGGCCAGCCGCACGCGTTACGAGCGACCGTGCGCCGCGATGACGAAGGCCTCGTCACCCAGGTGAGCGGGTCCAACCCGATGACGGTGCTGGAGGCTTATTGTAAGGCCGCTTCCGGACCCTACGAGCGCGAGCCGCTGGAACTGGCGCAAGCGACGCCGCCCGGCCCGGATCAGCGCTACGGGATCTTCCGCGACTTCTCGCGCCTCGAGAGCAACCGTGCGATCCGCATCATCCAGGACCGTGAGACTCAGCGCTGGGTCGTCGGCGACGGTCGGACACCAATCCAAACGCGCGAGGCGCCCGCCGATCCGGACACGATCCGCCGCGCATCGTTGAGCGGCGGGCACTGACCCCGATTCCCCACGAAAACGCCGACGGGATCTCGCTCGACTCACCTCCCCGGTTCAAACTGCTAAGCTCGCGTCGGAGGTGTCCGCGTGATGCTTGACGGTCGAACGGCCCTGATCACCGGGGCCAGCGCCGGGATCGGCGAGGCCTGCGCCGCGGCGCTCGCGGCCGAAGGCGCACGACTGATCCTGACCGCGCGGCGTCGAGAAAGACTGCAGGTCTTGGCGACACGGCTCGAGGAAGCGCACGGTGCGGCCGTCCACGTGATCGACTTCGACGTGCGTCAGCGCAAAGCGGTGAACACGGCGATCGAGTCCCTTCCGGAGGCGTGGGAATCGATCGACGTGCTGGTCAACAACGCCGGCCTGAGCCGCGGCCTCGATCGGCTCCACGAAGGCGCTCCCGACGACTGGGAGGAAATGATCGACACCAACATCAAGGGACTCCTCTGGGTCGACCGCGCGGTAACCCCGGGAATGGTGCGGCGTGGCCGCGGCCACGTGATCCACATCGGCTCGATCGCCGGACGACAAACCTATCCGCGCGGCAACGTGTATTGCGCGACCAAGCATGCGGTGCGGGCGCTGACCGACGGGCTACGCCTCGATCTGATGGGAACCGGCGTGCGCGTCACGTCGATCGATCCCGGGATGGTTGATACCGAGTTCAGCACGGTGCGTTTCCGCGGCGATCGGGAGCGCGCCGAGAACGTTTACCACGGGATGACCCCGCTGACCGCGGACGACGTCGCACAAGCGGTGTTGTTCGCCGTGACCCGTCCTCCACACGTGACGGTCGGCGAAGTCTTGTTGCTCCCGACGGACCAAGCCTCGGCAACCCAGGTCCACCGGCGGGGATGAGCGTGAACGTGCATCCACGGAGGGCCGCGTCCTCGCTCGCCGCCGTCCTCGCGACGTTGGTTCCCGCGTACGGGCTACAAGACGCCGCAAGTGAAAAACTCTTGCGAGACAGCGGCCTGATCGAGCGCGCGGATGCCACCCTGGCGCAGATCGACGTGACGGTTCTGGGACCCCCTGAAATTCTTCGTGAACTGAAC
>Ga0209988_10000479_pt1 | contig 24776 bp, 23 predicted proteins | sample N075metaG_FD_183115 | JGI IMG/M metagenome (GOLD analysis project Ga0209988, IMG submission 183115) | Deep subsurface microbial communities from Kermadec Trench to uncover new lineages of life (NeLLi) - N075 metaG (SPAdes) (version 2) | ecosystem: Environmental > Aquatic > Marine > Ocean trench... | reverse complement strand
TATCTATGCCAGGGATGACCATCTGGTTCCCCCTGATTCATCAAAAGCACTGGGTGGATGTGTTTCAAGTAAGGACTATACCGAGCTTGAATTCCCTGGAGGACATATCGGTATCTTTGTCAGCGGTGAAGCACAGGCTATGATTCCTCCTGCGGTAGGCAAGTGGTTGGACGAGAGAACCTAGAAAAATATTTGCATAAAAAAACCGGGTATTTACCCGGTTTTTTTTGTAGCTAAAGAAGAGCTACTTATTTTTCTTAGTTTCCTTCCTGGTTTTTTACTTTGCAGTTTTTTTGACCGTTTTAGCTGCTGATTTTTGAGCGACATTCATGCCTTTATCAGCCCAGCTGTTAATTTCACTATTACAATCCTTAAGAATCTCTCCGGTAGACTGCACAATGTTTATGAGTCTGCTGTTGTATTCAGCCACTAATTCAGCCTGTGCCGCTAACAAGGCTTGTGGGTTCTGTGCATTCTTTTCAGAAGTCGCCAAATCTATTTCTTTCTGACTCGCTTCCATACAGGTATTCAGTACAGCCAATTGTTGTTCGGTCAGTTTTTCAATCAGCTTGGTGTTGATGCTACCGAGTTCTTTCATTGATTCGATTGCGGTTTTAGAAATCTCGTTCCACTGTTTTGTCATATCATCTGTCATGTTTATTTCCTCAAGTCTAACTAAATATGTCTTCCTAATTAAGGTTTGATAAATCCATTTTATTTGTTTAAAAAAAAGCCTGTGTCATCACGACACAGGCCTATGTCAGGTTCGACGCTACTGGTTTAATTAAGCAGCCTTTCCTATTGGGTTATTGTCTGTAGCTTCTTTCGTTACATCTTCAACCCATGCAGTTACGTCTTCTTTGGATTCATTAAGAATATCCAATGTATTTCGGGCAATACCCTGAGATTTGCTGCTAATGTCATTGGCGATATCAGCCTGACCAGCAACCATTGCTTCATAACCCCTGGCACTACTCATCAGTTCCATTTGGCTGGTGATAGTTTCCATACTCAAAGTTGCCATGGCGATTTGTTGGTCGAAAAGCTGTTCGACAGTGTTTGTGTTCATGGCATAGAAGGCATTAGCTGCGCTGTATGCAGATTGACCCATCTTATTCATGTTTTCGTTCATTGTTTCAAAGTTAAAGTTTGTCATGTGTAAATCCTCCAGGTGTTAAATTGTGCGCTGCAACATATTGCTATGCAGCATAGGACAGGGAAAGTGGCTTGTCAAACAGATTTTCGGGAAGAATTTATAAAAATTACGAAAAATATAGTAAGTACTAATCTATCTACATGATTACAGGGACGTATGAGGTAGAGCAACGCAGGAGCAGTTGCCGAGGAAGTACTGTATGCCGTTTTTGCACGATTACAGGGATAGTAAGAGCCAGGGCAATACAGGACGCCTATAAGGACATTGGCGGTTGAAAATGTCTGGAACTAATTTTCCAGCAGTTGCCGATCACGAAGCCTGCACCCACTTCAATGGGGTATTGATAAAGGACCCCTTGGGTGCCAAAAGACCGAGACCGCCACAGAACTGGAGGTCTGGTATCTATGTGAAACCTAGCCCATGAACAATCCGCCATTGACGGAAATGTCTGAGCCGGTGATATAACCCGAGTTCGTGTGTGCCAGGAAGGCAACAGCATCACCGATTTCAGAAGGTTTGGCCAACCTACCAAGAGGGATTTTAGCGACAATACTGTCGACGATCTCCTTAGGCATGGATTCGACCATACTGGTGCTAACATAACCAGGTGATACGGTATTTACCGTAATACCACCATTGGCGAGTTCCCTGGCCAGGGATTTTGTAAATCCGACCATGCCTGCCTTGGCAGCAGAATAGTTGGTTTGGCCAAATTGACCTTTTGCACCATTCACTGAAGAGATATTGATAATTCTTCCATATTGACGCTTGATCATGCCATTGATAAAACTACGGGTCACATTGAAGACACTGTCAAGGTTGGTGTTCAGGACCGCATGCCAGTTCTCTTTTTCCATCTTTTTCAATGTTGCATCACGTGTAATTCCGGCACAGTTGACCAGGATATCGACTCTATCGTGGTGGTCTTCCAATTTTCTTGCCATCTTTTTACATGCTCTGTAATTTGTAACATCGCACTCGATGATATGAATATCCATGCCTTCTTCTAAACGTTCTTTCTGCCATTCAATGGCACGTTCTGCCTCAAAAGAAATGTAGGTTGCAATAACCTTATTCCCATGTCTGGCAAGGCTTTTGCAAATATCAGTTCCGATACCACCAATACCCCCGGTGACGACGGCGACGTGGCCTGTATCGGGTTGTGATGTCACTGCAGTGCCTGTCGCAATATTCTTTCTAGCAGCTTGTGCAAAGAATGACTCCAGTGCCGCTGACTGTTGATGGGCGATTTTATTTACTGCATCATTTGCTATTTCTGCGAAATCGAAAAAAGAATTCATGGTAACGCCCATAGGGTTATGCCAATTTTCGATCATTTCAGTGTGGGTTTTCTGACACTGGCTGGAAAATTCTGTAAACATGTCTAAATAGTCACCTTGAGTTAATTGTGTGCTCATGCAATGAGTCCTCATTGTTTTGGGCGTTATTGAGTGAATAAATGACCTTCGGGTAAATCTTATTATTATTTATGCCTGAATTTATTTTTTATCGGTATTCAGGCCTGCAGCCTTAAAAAATCCTTCCTGCATATCCTGCCACATCTTGAGGTTATTATCTGCTATCTCATTCATGGCAGCTAATGGGTCGGTCGTTACGGTATCCTGTAATTGTTTTTGTTGTTCGACAAATAAATTCAGACTTTTCTGGATAAAATCCCCGGCAACACCTTGCATGGAATCATCATAAAAACGAATGATTTGTGATAATGCCGATGTTGAGAAGAATGGTTCTCCATCGTGTTCCTGTTCTGAAATAATTTGTAGCAAGATACCTCTGGTCAGATCCTCATCGGTTTTGACATCCTTGACAACGAAATCAACACTATCCATGACTAATTGCCTGACATTATCAAGCGTGATGTATTTGCTGATTTCCGTGTCGTATAAACGACGGTTGGGATATTTCTTGATGACTCGTATCTCACTCATAACTCATTAACCAGTTTGTTGTTAAAGTATTAATCGGAATATTCCCTGCCTTGTCAAAAATAGACAAGACAGGGCAATATTAATTACATCATATGTTGACCACCATTCATTGAAAAGTCAGCACCAGTTGCGAAACCAGCTTCTTCTGAAGCGAGGAAATCAACCAAAGCAGCGATTTCTTCTGAGGTACCAAGACGGTTCACTGGAATATTCGCAATGATGGAATTCCGAATCTCTTCGGAAACAGCCATGACCATTTCTGTTGCGATATAACCAGGAGAAACTGTATTTACAGTTACGCCTTTACGAGCAACTTCCTGTGCCAGCGCCATGGTGAAACCATGCATGCCAGCCTTTGAAGCGGCATAGTTTGTCTGGCCCAGCTGGCCTTTCTGTCCGTTGATTGAAGAGATATTGATAATACGTCCCCAACCACGATCAGTCATGCCTTCGATAAGTGGTTTGGTAATATTGAACAGACCATCAAGATTGATGTTCATGACAGCATCCCACTTTTCCTTGCTCATCTTCTTGAACATGCCATCTTTTGTAATGCCGGCATTGTTCACAAGAATATCAATTGGGCCAAGATCTTTTTCAACCTGATCTGCCAATGCCTGACAGGCATCGAAGTCAGAAACGTCGGCCTGGTAGATAGCAATATCGTGACCAGCCTTTTTGGCTTCGGCTTGCCAGGCCTTGGCTTTTTCTTCGTTACGATAGTTTGTTGCTACCTTGGCGCCAGATTCGGCGAGTTTGAGGCAAATGGCTGCACCGATACCACCGGTCCCACCTGTGACTAATGCTACTTTTCCTTTTAGATTTGACATTGTGCTTACCTCTCAACCGCTAGTGCAATACCCTGACCACCACCAATACAAAGTGTGGCCAAGCCTTTTTTGGCATCGCTACGTTTCATTTCATATAGAAGGGTGACCAGTACACGGCAACCAGAAGCACCAATAGGGTGTCCCAGAGCAATGGCACCGCCGTTGACGTTTATTTTTGCTGTGTCCCAACCGAGAACTTTGTTAACTGATATTGCCTGTGCAGCAAAAGCTTCATTGGCTTCAATCAGATCCAGGTCCTCATGTTTCCAACCTGCTTTTTCCAGGCATTTTTCAGTCGCCGGAATCGGACCTGTACCCATAATGGTTGGGCTGACACCCGCACTTGAGTAAGCCGCAATGGTGGCCAGTGGTTCCAGACCTAATTCTTTGGCCTTGGTTTCTGACATGACAACCACAGCAGCAGCACCATCATTCAGTCCTGAAGCGTTGGCAGCGGTAACCGTGCCTTCTTTATCGAAAGCAGGACGCATCTTGCCAAGTTTTTCTGCTGTGACGCCTGCGCGTGGGAATTCGTCTTTATTAAAGACGACCGGATCACCTTTACGTTGAGGAATCTCAACAGGAATAATTTCTTCATCAAATTTACCTGCTGCCTGAGCGGCTTCTGTTTTGTTCTGGCTGGCGGCAGCAAATTCATCTTGTTCTTCGCGCGAGATCTTAAATTCTTTGGCGATATTTTCTGCCGTAACACCCATGTGATAATCATTGAATGCATCCCAGAGTCCATCAACGATCATGGAGTCTTTTAATTTCCAGTCTCCCATCTTCTGGCCATCTCTTGATTTAGGCAGAACATGTGGTGACAGGCTCATATTTTCCTGCCCGCCAGCAATGATGATGTCGGCATCGCCACACATAATTGCCTGTGCAGCTAAATGAACAGTTTTCAGACCACTACCGCAGACCTTATTGATGGTCATGCTTGGGGTGGTATCTGGGATACCCGCTGCGATGGCAGCTTGTCTTGCCGGGTTTTGACCCGTGCCTGCTGTTAATACGTGACCGAAGATAACTTCGTCTACCTGTTCAGGTTTAAGGCCAGCTCGTTCCAGCACACCGGAAATAACGGTAGCACCTAATGAGTGGGCTGGTACGCTTGCTAATGATCCACCAAATGTGCCGATTGCAGTTCGGCCGGCAGCAACGATAACTACTTTCTCTGACATGTCCTCTTTCTCCAAATTATAATGTGGCACTTCATGCTCACAAATTTATGAGTTTCACATTGAGTTATTAATAATTGTTATGGTGTGCTCTCCAATCTACGTTGCAGTGCACAAAAAGCTCTCGAATGGTAACAGAATCTTTTATGTGACTCCAGCTTTGGCTCCAGGGACAGGCTTAAGCCTGTCCCTGCTGGAAGTTTAGATATGAAGGGCGCGATTATCTACATCAAGCGCCGCTTCGTGTATGGCTTCTGAGAGTGAGGGGTGCCCATGGATGGTGCGGGCAATATCTTCGCTACTGGCGTCAAACTCCATGGCCAATACAGCTTCTGAGATAAGCTCTGAGGCATTTGGCCCCAGTATATGTACGCCGAGGACCCTATCGTTCTGGCTATCGGCCAGTATTTTCACCATCCCCAATGTATCACCCATTACCCTTGCTCGGCTATTGGCAATGAACGGGAATGTGCCGATTTTGAAGTCAATGCCGCTTTCCTCTAGTTCCTGTTCAGTCATGCCCACCCAGGCAATCTCCGGCCAGGTGTAAATGACCCAGGGGATTATTTGATAATTAACATGGCCGGGTTGCCCGGCAATTCGTTCGGCTACGGCCACGCCTTCTTCCGAGGCCTTGTGCGCGAGCATAGGTCCTCTGACAACATCACCGATGGCATAGACATTTGGCAGATTGGTCTGGCATTGATCATCAACTTTAATAAATCCTTTTTCATCCAGAGTCAGGCCACAGGCTTCCGCATCAAGACCCTCTGTATTGGGTGACCGACCCACGGCCACGATTAGTTTATCAATGCTGATCTGTTGTTTACCTTCTGCATTTTCGTAGATGACAATCACTTCCCGATTGTTTGAGCCAGTGCCAGTCACCCTTGCACCGAGTCTGATGTCCAGACCTTGTTTGCTTAAAATCTTATAGGCCTGGTCCGATAGTTGTTTATCAACAGGATCAAGAAACGTGTCCAGGGCTTCAAGGATGACCACTTCAGATCCCAGGCGACTCCAGACACTGCCCAACTCCAGACCAATGACTCCTGCACCGATGATGCACAGTTTTCTGGGTGTTTCATTGAAGGCGAGGGCACCAGTGGAATCAACGATCCTGTCGTTATCGACCTTTGCAGGTGGAATCTTTGTCGGTTCAGAGCCTGTGGCAATGATAATGTGTTTGGCAGAAGCAGTAATTATTTCTTCATCCTCAGTTGCTGAAGGTGAAACCTCAATCAGGTAGTGACCTGAATTATCCTGTGCTGTGATGCGTCCGCGACCATGTAAGATATCGATATTATTTTTCTTGAATAGACCGGCGATGCCCTGTGTCAGGATATCAACGGTCTTATCCTTGCGTGCGATCATCCTGTTAACATCCATGCTGGCACCGGAAACATTGATCCCATGATCGGCGGCATCATTTTTGAGATAAGAGAAATGATGTGTCGATTCCAATAGTGCCTTTGAAGGGATGCATCCGACATTCAGGCATGTGCCTCCTAGCGCAGGTTTGCCACTCTTTTTACTCCAGCTCTCAACACAGGCGACAGACAGTCCTAATTGCGCACAACGAATGGCAGCGATGTACCCACCTGGGCCAGCACCGATAACGATGACATCATAATTTTTCATGATTAATAAATTTAAATTTGTAGCAGTAGTCTCGAAGGATCTTCTAATTGTTCTTTAATCGAAATCAGAAATTGTACCGCGTCGCGTCCATCGATGATCCTGTGATCGTAGGTTAGCGCCAGATACATCATGGGTCTGATCACAACCTCTCCGTTCTCTGCCACAGGACGATCCTGGATCTTGTGCATGCCAAGGATCGCACTCTGGGGAGGGTTAATAATCGGTGTTGAAAGTAAGGATCCGAAAACACCACCATTGGTGATGGTAAAGGTACCGCCGGTAAGCTCTTCAATGGTGAGTTTTCCATTACCGGCTTTTTCTGCAAGTTCAGTGATTCCTGACTCGATTGCCGCAAGCGAAAGTGTGTCCGCATCTCTGAGAACAGGAACAACCAATCCTCGTGGTGAACTGATAGCGATACCAATATCAAAATAACCCCGGTAAAGAATATCTTCGCCTTCAATAGAGGCATTGATGACAGGAAATTTCTTTAATGCTTCGACACTAGCCCGGGTAAAAAAGGACATGAAACCTAATTTAACTTCGTGGATTTTTTCAAATTCTTCTTTATAACGACTGCGCAGATCCATCACAGGCTTCATATTGACTTCATTAAATGTTGTTAACAGCGCGTTCTCATGTTGCGCAGAAAGTAGTCGCTCTGCGGCGCGTTTGCGCAGTCGTGTCATAGGTACACTTTCCTGAGGGCGCGTTTCCTTACCATTGATTGTCACCGGTGTTGTAGCTTTCGGTGCTGGTTTTTCTATTTTAGTTTCTTCTGAGACTATATTTTCTGGTGTCACTTTTTCCTGTATGACATCTTCTTGTGCCTGGGTTGTTGAACCAGGAGCTTTTGAATCAGGGGCCGTTGAATCAGAGGAGGGGCTTACTGGAGCATCCTTACTAAGTGCAGACCCCAGATGATTAAGAATATCCTCTTTGGTAATTCGATCTGGATGCTTGTGTGTCTTGATGTCAGCAGCTTGAAGTTCATTCTTTGATAATAAATTTCTAGCAGCAGGGCTTAACTTGGGTGTTCCTTCAGATGGATCAGAAATAACTTGCTCTGTTGGCTCTGGCGTAGATTCGATTTCAGGCTCTAGTTCAGGTGTATGAACAGGATCCAGCAGCGTTTGTTGTTCAGGCGTGTCTACGTCAGGTTTTTTTTCTTTATTAGTTGCAGCAGGGGATTCAACTGTAGATGTTTTTTCCGTATCAATTTTGGCTATCAGTTCATCACTTTCAACATCTTCACCATCCTGCTTTAGAATCTCTATCAAAATACCGTTTGTTGGCGAGGCAACTTCCAGGGTAACTTTGTCTGTTTCAATGTCTATCAGGTTCTCTCCACGCTTAACAGGGTCGCCTACTTTTTTATGCCATTGAAGCAAATTTGCCTCGGCGATGGATTCTGCAAGAACAGGAACTTTTACTTCAACAGTCACGGTATTTTCCTCAGCTTTGATTGATTAGGCGAACATTAACATTAGCTCAATGTAAAATACTATTTAGAGTATATCTGTCTAGGTCCGGATGACACTTCTTCTGTGTGTGACTTCAAGTTTGTCCAGGTGCAGGGCGTCAGCCACGAGCTGTCTTTGTTGTTGCAGATGCTTGGACATATAACCTACCGCAGGCGATGCCGAATAGAATCGTCCTGCATAACCCATGATATGATGGTCATCGATACAGCCTATCAGTGTGCCGCGAGACTGAAGATAATACCAGCTGCCCTGGTTTTTTGGTTCTTCCTGTACCCACACGACTTCCTTTAAATTTGGATATGTTTCTATGACCGACCTGACTTCATTCTTTGGAAACGGGAACAACTGTTCTATACGGGCAATGGCGATATTTTCAATTTTTTTATCACGACGTCCTTCGAGTAAATCGTAATACACTTTTCCTGCACAGAATAACAGGCGGGTGACTGCAGTGGGCTCTATTTGATCAACTTCACCTATGACTGTCTGAAATTTACCCTGCGTCAGTTCTTCTACAGGAGAGGCAGAGAGCTTATTACGCAACAAACTTTTTGGGCTCATGATAATTAACGGTTTTCTGTAGGGCCGCAACATTTGACGACGCAACATATGAAACATTTGTGCGGCTGTGCTGGGAACACAAACCTGCATATTTTCCTCTGCACAGAGTTGCAGGAAACGTTCCAGTCTTGCCGAAGAATGTTCTGGGCCCTGACCATCATAACCATGAGGTAACATGCAGACGAGCCCACAATATCTTCCCCATTTTGCTTCGCAGGAACTGATGAATTGATCAAAAACAACCTGCGCACCATTGGCAAAGTCACCAAATTGGGCCTCCCAGATAACCAGAGACTCGGGCTCGGAACAACTGTAGCCATATTCATAAGCCAGGACGGCTTCTTCTGAAAGTGTTGAATTGATGACCAGGAAGTTGGCCTGGTTTTCACTGAGATGCTGGAGTGGTAACCACGTTTCCCCGTTATTCTGATTATGAATCACCGCATGACGGTGAAAGAAAGTGCCCCGGCTACTATCCTGCCCTGATATTCTTACCGGGTAACCCGATTCAAGCAGGCTGGCATAAGCCATGGTTTCAGCAAAGCCCCAGTCCATAGGAAGTTCGCCTTTCCCCATTTTAGCCCTGTTATTAATGATCCTTTGCACACTTTTATGTAATTGATAATCATCCGGGAGCTGCGTAATTTTTTCTGCTAATTGCTGGACAGTTTCCTTATTGATTGATGTATCAGCAGGTACATCCCAGTCAGTATCAACATAAGGTGAAAAGTCAATATGAAATTCGGTATCTATATTTTGAGCATGCTTGCTTGAGACCCTTTTGTTGTCATCAAGTGATGCAACATAATTATCTGCTATTTCATCGACTTCCTCATCATCAAGCAATCCTCCAGTAATCAATTTATCCGAGTACAGGGATCTTACCCCAGGGTGCTGACGTATATGTTGGTACATTATTGGTTGTGTTGCTGACGGTTCATCGGTTTCACTATGGCCATGTTTTCGATAACAGACCATATCAATGACCACATCCTTGTTGAATTCCATTCTATAATCGAGGGCCAGCTGCGCAACGAATGCGACGGCTTCAGGATCATCACCATTCACATGAAAGATAGGCGACTGCACCATTTTCGCAACATCAGTGCAATAAAGCGTCGACCTGGAATCAAGTGGATCACTGGTGGTAAAACCAATCTGGTTATTAATAATGATGTGTATCGTCCCACCCGTCGCATACCCACGTGTCTGTGAAAGATTTAACGTTTCCATCACAACACCCTGACCCGCGAACGCTGCGTCACCGTGAATGAGGACGGGAAGTACCTGATTTCTTGCAAAATCTTTTCGTCTTTCCTGACGTGCGCGAACGGATCCCTCGACCACAGGAGAGATGATCTCAAGGTGAGATGGATTGAATGACAGAGTCAAGTGTACATTGCCTCCAGGGGTTTCAATATCAGATGAATACCCGAGATGATATTTCACATCCCCCGATCCGACATCACGAACGTTTTTACCCTCAAATTCGTCAAACAATTCAGAAGGATTTTTGCCAATGACATTGACCAGTACATTCAAACGTCCTCTGTGCGCCATACCGATGACAATTTCCTTGATGCCGGCAATGCCTCCGGACTGAATCAGAACATCTAACATAGGATTCAGGCTTTCAGCGCCTTCCAGAGAGAAACGTTTTTGACCGACGTATTTAGTGTGTAAGTATTCCTCAAGCGCATTGGCCGCTATGATGCGTTCCAGAATACGTATCTTTTGATGTTTTTCGAAACTCGGTGTGGCACGGCAGGATTCAAGACGTTGCTGTATCCAACGCTTGATTTCAGTTTCATTGATGTGCATATATTCCACACCAATTGATCGGCAATAGGTTGTCTGGATAATAGCAAGGATCTCATGCAGCGGGATCTCATCTTCTGCATGCAAAGATCCGGTATTAAATGCTGTATCCATATCCGCTTCGGTTATTTCGTGATAGGCAGGATCCAGCTCCGGGACGGAGGGTCTTTCATATTGTTTCAGTGGGTCAAGGTCGGCCTGTCGATGACCTCGAAAACGATAGGCGTTAATCAACTGCAGCACAGCCACCTGTTTTTGATGGGCAGCAGCATCGGGTCCAATACTGATTACTGGGGCTGCGTGTCTCTTCCGCCGTGCTGCCTCGTAGTAGGCCTTGCGTATGGGCGAATGGGGAGTGTCCTGATGCGCACTGGGGTCTGCAAGTTGTAAAGTCTTGAAATAATGTTGCCAGCTGTCACTGACACTTCTTGGATCTTCAAGATAGGCTTCATACAGTTCTTCTATATACCATGCGTTACCGCTGTACAGAATTGAAGACACTGACTCATTCATAGGTTATCCTTGTTGCGCTGAGACCTGCCAACTCCGGTGTATTTGCCAATGTTATATCAATATATTTAATTGGAAAGCGCCCGGGAAAGAGAAAAAATAATAGCAAATAATACTGTTTCTCAATGGGTAGCAGCCGATACTTTAAGTTGTTTTTGTAAATACATTGACAAGTGTAGACGAATTAACGGTTTTGTCATAATAAACGTAATCAATAGATTGACTAGCACAAAATTCACTATTGTTGCAATGCCGTATAGGGAGGTATGCTTAGTAACTTTTAAAAATTTGAAACAAACTATTAAGCAGTTTTTGGAGGGGGTTTAATGTCTCATACGGTGACAATTACCGATAATAAGACCGGTAAACAACTAGAGTGTGAAGTGTATGAAGGGACTTATGGCGATCCAGTTATAGATGTTAATGCACTACATAAAGAACTTGGGATGTTCACTATTGATCCTGGCTATGGAGTGACTGCTTCTTGCCGGAGTGCGATTACCTATCTTGATGGCGAAAAGGGCGTGCTGTTGCACCGTGGATATCCCATTGAGCAATTGGCAGAAAACAGTACTTACCTTGAAGTTTGCTATTTGTTGCTATATGGAGAACTGCCAACAAAAGTTGAATTCAGAACATTTTGCGATGAATTGAATAAACGTAACCTGGTGCATGAGCATCTGGAGCGTTTTTATTCTGGATATCGTTACGATGCGCATCCAATGGCCATGATGATTGGTGTCACGGGGGCCTTATCCTCTTATTACCATGAAGCAATGGATCTCGATGATCCTGCAGACCGTGATCTGACCGCCAAACGCATCATTGCCAAGATGCCTATTATGGCAGCACATTGTTACAAGCATTCTGTGGGACACCCGTTTGTTTATTCACGTGATGACCTCGGTTATGTTGAGAACTTCCTGAATATGATGTTCTCAGTACCGATGCGCGATTATGAACCAGAACCAATCGCCGTCAAGGCACTTGATCTGATGCTGATCCTGCATGCCGACCATGAGCAGAATGCATCAACCTCAACGGTGCGTCTGGCCGGTAGTGCGGAGGCCAATCCATTCGCCTGCATCACTGCAGGTATTGTGACCTTATGGGGCCGTGCACATGGTGGCGCCAACGAAGCCGTGTTGAATATGCTGGGTGAGATCGGCGATGTTAAGAATATTCCCCAGTTTATTTCCCGGGCAAAAGACAAGGAAGATCCATTCCGTCTCATGGGCTTTGGTCATCGTGTCTATAAGAACTTTGATCCAAGGGCGACCATTATTCGTAAGATGTGTCATGACTTGATTGAAGCAGTCGATACCGTTGATCAGCCACTACTTGATATCGCCATGGAACTGGAAGAAATTGCGCTGAAGGATGACTATTTCATCGAGCGTAAGCTATATCCTAATGTTGATTTTTACAGTGGTATTATTCTTAAGGCCCTGGGGATCCCTACAAGTATGTATACGGTCATGTTTTCTCTGGCCCGCTCAGTTGGCTGGATATCACAGTGGCTGGAATTGATGGAAGATCCGGATTTCAAGATTGGTCGCCCACGTCAGCTTTATATTGGTACTGAAAAGCGCGATTATGTGCCGATTAATAAGCGCTAAAGAAAAAGATTTTTTCACAACATAACTAAAAGAAGAGGAGGACTGCAAAGATGAAGTCTCCAGTCCGAGTTGCAGTAACAGGAGCAGCAGGCCAGATATGCTACTCATTATTATTCAGGATCGCTGCGGGAGAGATGTTGGGTAGCGATCAACCTGTAATTTTTCAGCTGCTGGAAATTACACCCGCAATGAAAGCCCTGGAAGGTGTAGTCATGGAAATTGATGACTGTGCTTATCCATTGGTTGCCGGTTTTGTTTTAACTGATGACGTCAATGTTGCATTCAAGGATGCTGATTACGCTTTGTTAGTCGGGGCAAAACCGCGTGTTGCTGGTATGGAGCGCAGTGACTTACTCGAAGCCAATGGTGGTATCTTCAAGGTTCAGGGCAAAGCTCTGAATGACAATGCCAGTCCTGATGTTAAGGTCGTGGTGGTTGGTAATCCAGCCAATACCAATGCCAATACGGCAATGATCAATGCGCCGGATCTAAAACCTGAAAATTTCACTGCGCTAACGCGTCTGGATCACAATCGTGCCCTGGCACAATTGGCAGCCGAGACGAAGTCTGATGTCAGTGATATCAAGAAGATGATCATCTGGGGCAATCACTCAACCACACAATATCCTGATCTCAGTCATGCGACTGTAGGTGGCAAGCCTGCACACGATCTGGTGGACAGAAGCTGGTATGAGAATGACTATATTCCAAGGGTCGCCAAACGTGGTGCCGAGATTATTGATGCCCGTGGTGCCTCCAGTGCAGCATCTGCGGCCAATGCTGCTATCGCGCATATTCATGACTGGGTCATGGGTACACCTGAGGGTGACTGGACCAGTATGGCAGTGCCTGGTGATGGTAGTTATGGCATTCCTGAAGGTTTGACCTATTCATTTCCCGTAACCTGTAGCAATGGTCAATACTCAATTGTTCAAGGGCTAGAGATTGATGAATTCAGTCAGGCGAAGATGGATACCACACAGAAAGAGTTGGAAGAGGAGAGGGACGCTGTAGCTAAGATTTAGCTTTGTATTTCTTTATGGAGTAGTAGAGAAGCCGCTCTCACCGAGCGGCTTTTTTATTTACAGGGACGTAATGTATGTCGTTTGTGCAGGATGCACACAAAAGACGATGTGCAGGGACGCACTTATGTCGCGATGACATGGATGTCATTGAGCGACGTCGTCAATTCAATTCGATAGAAAATCTAGCAATACGCAATCGTCATTCTCGTGAAGACGGGAATCCAGTGCTTCTATCGTCATACTGGCGCATGCCAGTATCCAGTCGATATTTAATATCCTTCCTTCGTTTTAAAATTGGTTTTGCCCTGTTCGGCAACCTACTTTTCTTTGAAGAAAAGTAGGCAAAAGAACTTTTCCCCGATGTCATGGCCCCAAATAAAGACTTGGGGCTTCCGTCGTTACTCGTTGCGATGAACACGCCGCTCAGATTCGCATCCATGCTCAGCTGAGCTAAAAATTACGTCCTGTAATTTTTACGTTACCGCAATTCGTAACTCGGCATGACATAGAGGGGTGGGAAAAAATCAAACGACACTGACCTTATTAATTGTTGAAGCTGTTTTTTTAATACCCCTTCATAACTTGCCGGAATGAATGCAATCGATAGCGGAAAGCGCACAAGGATGTGCGCTTTAGCCCATCGAATCATGGATGAGTCTATGGGCGACGCGTTAGCGTTTGTATGAATGTAGGGAAACCCCAAGTTGTTATTTGGGGTCAAGTTATTGGGGTGGTCTTTCTTTTAGTACCTTTTCTTTGACCACTCAAAGAAAAGATACACGCCAACAGGTGGAATCTGAGCAATATAGATAGGAAATAAGAATCAACAGGGCCAGTGTCGATTGATTTCGAGGAGTGTTAACCTGACATATATTTCCTATACTTTTAAAAAAATGGAGAGGCCATCAATATGAAAATTCAATTTGCCCTGGTAATACTAGGAATAGTATTAGCTATACCTGTACATGGTGAAGAATATACCAATGGTACAGATGGAAACAATATACATAGAGACAATATGGAATCAAGTAATATGGATACGGAAATGGACACGGGCGATATGGACACAAGTAATAGAGATACGGAAATGGACACGGGCGATATGGATACAAGTAATTTGGATACAAGCAATATGGATCCGGAAATGGATACGAGCGATATGGATGCAAGTAATATTGATTACTGACAGGTACTGGATTTGTTGTTGGTCTAATCGCTTTATGTATTAGCGATATAAAGCGCAACAAATAGCAATAATAATGTAATCGTCTGCATTCCTACCCGGGCGAACATGAGTTGATCGCTATGCTTCTCATCGAACTCACCGCCCTGGGCCATTGAGCCTACACCGATAACCAAAATAATTGCCGTCAGGACCAGGCAAGCCACTATTACTAAGGTCAGAAGATCCATCACACTCTCCTTCCAGTCATTTAATGTATATACACACTTACAAGACTAGTAGAGTCACACAGAAGTAAATTGACATAGATCAATAAACCCGTGTTTATCAGTATCAAGGCGAATACTCAGGAGTGTATCGATATTTTATAGATAGAAAATTACTGGAGATTTTTGCTCATAAAGCCGAGCATATTAGATTTACTGATCGAATATTATCTTATAGTATTGATATTAATGTTAATAATGCTTATCAGGAGATCAGCCATGCGTATCTTTTTATTAGTTATAGGCATTTCTTTTGCCCTCTCTGCGCAAACAGAAGATGTTTACAAAAGTGTGGATGAAGATGGGAATGTCATCTATACCGATGTCCCAACAGCCGATGGGGAAAAGATTCAGATTAAGAATGTGCAACCAGTCAAGATAGCACCCGTTGAATCTACTGAGTCTAGTCCTGATCAAGAACCACAAGAAGCAGCTTATACCAAGCTTGAGATTACCAGTCCGAAAGAAGGTGACTCTATTTATGACAACAGCGGTATTATTAATATCAGCCTACGTGTGATTCCAGCACTGAGAGCCCGAGAGGGTGACAAACTGATATTACACATGGATGGGCAACAAATAGACGAGAGCAAACGTAATCAATTTAATTTGAATGGTATAGAGCCAGGAAAACACAGTTTTGTTGTGGTAATCATCAACAAAGATGAAAAAGAGTTGAAACGATCAACTCCCGTTTCATTAACCTTGTATCGCCATCGTGCTCACAGATAATCTTTGATCAAATAAACAGGGCCCTAATCTAATTTTTTTCGTTAATATAAATTAAAAATTAAAGACACTTGTTCCCTACTAACGAACTGTGTTATTGATGACATAATGATAAAAACAATCACAATTGGAAAATCATTAAAGAAGCTATCTTTATTTCTCATAAGCATCCTCATTCAAGCATGTACCGCGCATTATCCAGTCAATGAACAATTGGCAACAGTCGATTTCGTCAGTAGCCTGAGATTTACTAGCGCAGCAGAACATGCAGGCGGTAGGTCCGATAAACTTACAGTTGGGCTCGCCTTCTCTGGTGGTGGAACAAGGGCCTCTGCTCTGTCCTATGGGGTACTGGAAGCACTGCGAGATGATAATATTCGTGTTGGCGGAAATGAACGTAGGGTTCTGGATGAAGTGGATGTTATTTCATCGGTTTCAGGTGGTAGTTTTACCGCCGCCTATTATGGTCTGTTTGGTGATCGTATCTTTGAGGATTTCGAAGAAAAGTTTCTTAATGTCAATGTACAGGGTCATTTAAAAGGAGATCTCTTTAAACCCTGGGTATGGATGACGATTGGATCTCCATATTATGGTCGTAGCGAGCTGGCGGCAGATTATTATGATGAAATCCTGTTTGAAAATAAAACCTATGCAGATATTGAGGAAAGAGGAGGGCCACTGATTCAGATTAACGCCTCTGAATTTACACTGGGCATGCAATTCTCCTTTACCCAGAATCAATTTGATATCCTATGTTCTGATCTATCTGCTTTTCCTGTCTCCCGTGCGGTAGCAGCCTCATCAGCCGTACCGGGGTTATTTAGTGATGTCACTATTAATAATTATGCAGGCAGTTGTGGTTATCAAATGCCTGCCTGGGGCAAAATAGCTTTAAACGATCCTGACACAACATCAAGACGATACTATTTGGCCAGGAAATATAAACAATATCTTGACAGTGAAAAACTTCCCTACATCCACCTGTTTGATGGTGGCCTGACGGATAATCTCGGCATCCAGCCTTTTCAGAGGCATATGTCTTTTACTGAGGATGCCTGGACATTTTTAAAACTTATGCATCGGGAAAATACTAATAAAGTGTTATTTATAGTGGTCAATGCACAACCCGGACAAATGCGTAAATATAGTCTGGTTGGCAGTAATATCCCCCTGTTCGATACCATTGCAGGAGTATCCGCCATCCCTTTGAATGAATATACCTTCGTTGCCTTAACTCACTTGCGTACAACAATGGAAAATCTGGCAAAAAACGTTATTGAAGGTCGCTGTGCAGAGCGTCGCAATAAGGGAGAAGATATAGAGGGATGTGATGATTTTAAAGCTTATCTGGTAGTCGTCGATTTTGATGATTTGAAAGATGATGAGAAAAGAGAAATGTTAAAGGAAATACCAACCTCGTTTAGTTTGACTTCCGAGCAAGTGGCCGCATTACGACAAGCCGGTAAACAACTTTTGCAGGATTCAGTCGCGTATCAGCAATTTTTAAATGACATGAAATAAGGTTGCCTGGCCTGCCTGACTTCACCAGTGCAGTAATTTAATTAAGCCTTCGCTTTAGGGATTACTGAACCCCTGCATCATTATCAAAGATATGGTTGAGCACACGTTGTTCCAGGTAAGGATAGAAAGGATTCCAGTGGATACGTAACATGTCAGAGGCAGGCACCAATAGCATGCCCGTTTCTCCTCTAACGGTAAGGCTCCCGAGCTGAAGTGCAGAAGCATCTTTTGATTGGCCTGAACCATAAAGCGGATCCTGAGCAGGAAAGGGTAGGGCAATATGTCCCAGGGAGAAAATATCATCGGGCCAGCTCAGATTAATATCAGTTTGGGTTATCTCCGTTTGTCCCGGTTTCCGGGTACGTACAACTACTTGTTCACTGTTCTCATTATCGTTGGTTACCAGGCTGAATATAAAACGATTATTCGTGTTGTTGATGATCGAATCGATGTTTTTTTTCGGATCTGATTTTAGTAATTGTTCTACGATGGGGATACGATTGATATCAAATGCTACCAACTCGTGGCCACCATCCGGCAATTTCTCGAAGAGTTCCAGCACTAAGGCACGTGCCGACACCGTAGCATCAAGGGCTGATTGAAATGCCAGTATCGGCGGCAACTGGTTCAACTTTTCAGCCTCGGCCAATGCGTCAAGCCGTTTTCGGTTTTCGATCGTTAAGCGATAGGCTTGATCACCGGCGTTTATGGCGAACGAGTTATATTTGAAAGGATCATACTCGGGTAAAACATCATTCCATTTGAGTTTTGCCAGTCCCAGTATCTGGCCGATTCGTTCCTGCCAGACAGCCAGTGCTGCCACTTTTGTCACCCCGATCTCGGGTGAAATCAAGACAAGTTTTTTAATTGGCGGGAGTGTGGGATCTTCAATCACAGAAAGTACGTAGTGCAATGCCAGCGCACCGCCATTTGAATACCCTACTATATAGACTGGTTTGTCACCCACCTGTTCATGCAGGTGTTTAACAGCTAGTTTTACGGCCGCCGCCATATCTTGCCAGCGCACGTGGACAAGTCCCGAAGGTATAGTACCGTGCCCGGGGATCCGTAAGCCAACGACATGGGCACCTTCTTCATGCAGGCGTGTCCCCAGATTGTGCAGACTATAAGGCGAGTCGGACATACCGTGCAGTAACAATACCCCAGCTACAGCTGTGTCAGTGGAAAGCTCAAAGCTATGGTTCCAGTTGGGCGACCACTGATCAGGATCGGATCTACTGCCCTGATAATAGCGATTGATGGAATACTGATCTTCAGGTTTGATTCGGTCGTAGATACGTTCTTTAAGTTGCGCGAACAAGCGCTCTTCTAATGCTTGATAGTCTGCAAAGTTTTCTACTGGTGATGAAATGGTAAATTCAGTATCAAGTTTCACTGTGTGCCATATTTTAAGGTCTGGCTGATTATTGAGATAAACCACGGCCAGAACAAGTATGGTGATAATGCCACCCGAGAGCACATGTAATGAAACCCTGAAAGAATTCTTGATTACAATAAGAATCATTTCATAAATATTTTTAAATATGCTCAAGCGTATTTACCTTCATTTGGATGCTATTATTAAGGCAGTATTATAATTTATTTTAAGCGCATAAAGTAATATAGAATGAATTAATCGAATTGAGTAATTCATTATTAATGAGGAACGTATTCGACATGAATATTTCGAATCGAAATTTACTTAACACTATTCTAATCTTAACGATGCTGTCTTTTACGATAATGGTAAATGCAGCAAGCACCGGGAGTAGTGGTGTCGTCCGTACAAAATGCACATCAGCAGAACAGGAAATTGTTGATTTCGAAACGCTTGAGACAGAAATAAGAAAGACCAGTGCAATTGGTGGCTTTGCGAAATTGAAACTCAGTGGCGATATCAACAAAATGGTGGATGCTCTCAAAACCTATCATGCAGGTGACAGTCCTCTTACACTGGAACAACATAGAGAACAGTATGATCTGCTGTACATGAAGGTTGTGAGTCAGGTGCAGGATAAGGACCCAGAACTTTTTAATAAACTATGCAATGCATGGGACCCGCTCTGGGCTGCATTACAAGATGAGAGTAATTTAAAGAAAGTGTCTCAGGTGCGCGCGATGGAGACAGGAGCCACTGTAGCAATTACCGATGTGTTCATGTCTGTGATTAATACTGTTATCCCATTGGCCAATGCCGAGGAAATATTATCTCACGATGATACTGTTAAAAAAGACCTGTTAGTTGTGGTTGCAGCTCAAGGTGTCGTTTGTACAGCAATCACCGTTTACAAGAAGATCACAAATCACGATTACGTCGCAACCTGTGAAGGTGGAGACAAATATCGTGTCAATGTGTCTGATGACGGTCGGGTGAATGTAGCTCCGCATCCATCGCCAAAATAGGCACTGGAGTCAATGTATAAAGGAGATGCAGTAATTATAGATTTGCAGTGGTGAATCTCTAGAAACAGTCTTCGCCAAAAGACTCACACATTCTCATGCACCTTTTCTGCCCTGTTCGCGTGTTTATATTGCAGCGCTCGCCCCACTTATCACATACGCGGACACATTTTTTCTCACTTTTGACGGCCTGTCCCTCACCAGGGACAATGAGTGTACCGCTAGGAATATCGAGTGCACCATCACACGGTTTCCCTGTGACATCATCGATACAATCAACTTCTGCCAGCATCAATACAGCTGCCTGAGATACGGGAGATTTCTTCATATGAGTATCTTCTGACATTACCGGGTTGCCTGGTGTCGCGGCATAGGAAAAAGAACTGCAGGTGATAAAAATCAACAAGGTTAATTTTGAAAGGATTGGGAAATATTTGTAATGTGTTTTATTCATACAATGCTTAGACTCTAAAATAATATTTAGTTGCCAAATTATACCTCATGCCTGTATGAAAAATACCAGATAAGTGTGATTTTTGGTCAAAATACTCAACCCTATGAATTCAAAATTATCAATAATCCCCTAGTCTATAAAAAACATAAAAATTCACATCTAATACTTGTTGGTAGTATCACGATTAATTAATTTAAGGAATCTCTGATCAAGTCCCAAAATACATTAAGTTGTCACACCCCAGGGCAGGCTTCGCACTTCTGGCGCATGCCAGAATCTGGTCAAAACAATAACTTACTCGACTTTGTCTCCTGAGTCGTTCTACCTCCTGCATCCATGCAGTCGTGGATGCTGGTCGCTTCGGACTCCATGTCCTCTCGCGACATTTCCTCCATCCTGCAGGTCGTATTCACCAGCATGACGAAGTGCATACTTAATCAGAGGTTCCTTAAATCTATTTATGAATCGATTTTTTATTATGTGAATATAAGAGACATTACGACAACAGCTTGATTCTGAATAGTATCATGCTCCTGATATGCGGAATCTTAACGGTTATCCAAAACCACAAACTGATCTTCATTCCTTTCTCAAAAATATCTACTACACTTAGACCATAGCTGTTACGAATAGGCCGACTCTCGTTGGCTCTTGGGGGGACCGCAAAGAGGTACCCCATTCCAGTAATCGTAAGTTCTCAGACGCGACAGCTAAAAGCCCCGTGGGCAGTACCCTCCGGGGCTTGCTTGTGTGCTGATTTAACTTTGTTTCAGATAATCCAGCATTGTATTTACATCACTGACGCCGAAGGGGTCGTCAGGACAGTTATCTTCCTGGCCGGGTTCGCTAAATAATTTAGTGATCTTGTTATCCTCAACAAGCATTGAATAACGCCATGAACGCTCACCAAAACCCAGGTTTTCCTTTTTCACCAGCATTCCCATTCCTCGACTAAAGTCGCCATTGCCATCGGGCAACATTTTTACATTTTCGACACCTAAATGTTTGCCCCATTGAAACATGGTGAAGGCATCGTTAACACTGAGGCAATAGACTTCATCGACACCCTGATCGATGAGTGCCTGATAGTTCTTATCAAAGCCAGGAAGGTGTGTGCTCGAGCAAGTTGGTGTATAGGCACCGGGAAGTGCTAAAATAACAATCTTCTTGTCTTTGAAAATGTCATCCGTAGACACATCCTGCCAGCGAAACGGGTTATCACCACCAATACTTTCATCACGAACACGCGTTTTAAAAGTAATATCAGGTACTGTTGAGATCATATTATTTACTCCTTAAAGTAATTTATTTTTTTGTCAATAGAAACAAATCTTTTACAAATTGTTGGCTCATTCTAGGGAATATTTATTGATTAATATAATTGAATGATTATATTGTTACGATAGATTTAATAGGATAATGAATATTATGAACCTACCAACTGTAAAACAACTGCGTTATCTGATCGAATTGGAGAAATATGCACATTTTGGCAAGGCTGCAGAGGCAAGTTTTGTTTCCCAGTCAGCCTTCAGCGTTGCCATTCGCGAACTTGAGTCCACATTAGGTACGCAGCTGTTTGACCGAACTAACAAACGCGTGACTATTACGGCCATGGGCCAGGAAATCGTGGTTCAGGCACGGCTGGTGATTCGGGATCTTGAAGCGCTGATGGACATGGCATGGGTGAGTAGTGAACCTTTGTCTGGCAAGCTGAGGCTAGGGGTTATCCCGACAATATCACCATTTTTATTACCAAAATTATTGCCTAAGTTACGTTCTCAATTCCCTCGGCTACAACTTTTTTTACAGGAAGATACAACACAGCGAGTCTATGAAAGGTTAATGAGTGGCGAGCTTGATTTGATATTGATCGCCTTCCCTTATGAATTACGTAATGTCGAGAAGATGAAACTTTTTAATGATCAGTTCCTGTTGGCTTACAGGACTGGCAGTCAATTTATAGACAAACAAAAAGTCACCGTTGATCATCTGCAACCAGAAAGTATTCTGTTACTTGAAGATGGTCATTGTCTTCGTGACCATGCACTTTCTGCCTGTAAGATTCGCAATCTGAATAAGGTCAGTCACTTTGCAGCGAGTAGCCTGCTGACCCTTATCGAAATGGTTGAAGCTGATCTGGGCGTCACCTATTTACCCGAGATGGCTAAAGATTCGCCTATGCTAAAAAATACAAATATAAAAACTCAGGCCATGCCGAAAAACAGCCATCGTGAAATTGGTTTAATCTGGCGCAAGGGTAGTGCCAGAGGTAAGGAATTTAAAATGCTGGGGGAATTTATTAAAAAGAATAGGTAGTAGAGAATGACAATAATTATAGAGTGCTTCTATTAATTCAGATTTTTTTGTGAATGCAAGAAAGCACCGCGCACAAGATCGCAGTGTATATGACATACATGAGGATGTGAGCACGGAGCTGACGCAGCAGTCGCAGAAAAAGATAATTAATAGGAGTGCTCTAGTATTTTTCTCTAAAATCCTCGTACGTAAATTCTTTTTCCATGACCAGCGTTTCATCTGATTTTAAAATATTCACTGTGGGTAAATTTATACCGTTAAACATATTCGCCTTAACCAGCATATAGGCACCAACATTCTTGAAAGTTATTCTGCTACCAATTTTCAGGGCCTGGTCGAAACGATAATCTCCGAATAAGTCACCACTAAGACAACTACACCCTGCCAAACGATATTCATATTGACCCTCGGGGGTTTCCTGCAAAATATGAGGTCTATATTGATATTCAAACACTTCTGGTAAATGATTTACGCTAGTGTCCAGAACGGCTATCTGTTTACCGCCAGACTCAAATATATCTACTACTGATGTAAGCAGGAATCCAGATGAACCAACGATCCCTTTCCCTGGTTCAATAAAAACATCCAGAGTATATTTGTCTTTCAGCTTATTGATGATGTTCTCAAGCTTATGCAGTTGTTCTGTATCGTCGATAAAATAACCACCACCAAGATTCAGCCATTGCATATCTTCAAGTACTGAGCCCAGGAACTGACAAACATGTTCAAGCGTTTGCTCCAACTCGGTAAAGTCTTTCGACTCGCAATTATTGTGCAGATGAATCCCCTGTAATCCTTCAAGATTTTCATTGGCTAGTAGAGATACAGTAACGCCCAGTTTCGAATACTTTCGACAAGGATCATAGCGTTCGTCTCTGGCAAAGGATTTTTCTGGATTTAAACGCAAGCCACAATCAAGTTTTCCGTTAACCAGGCCTTTATACTGCTGCCACTGACTCATGGAATTAAAAGAAATATAATCTGCAGTATTCACTATCGATTTAACATCATCTTCTCTCAAACCGGGTGATGTAATATGAATTGAGCCATTCCCCCTGATTATTTCCCTGGCGATCTGGCATTCAAATAATGAACTCGCTGAAAAACCATCAACGTATTCGGCAATTGTATGAAGTAGACCACTCAGGGGAGCAGCCTTAATCGAATAAAGAATTTTACAGCCACTGTTGTTTCTAACATCGGATAAGGCAGCAAGCTTATTAATAATCACAGCTTCATCATAAACAAAGGCAGGTGTCTGACTGATATTATCACTGGCCCTCATAATGCGATCAGGATTAATTTTTTCTGGAAAAGAATTCATATCACTGGAATATTATCACTAACACTTCGAAGTACGTTGCTTTATACTGCCGCGGCCCAATCTATTAGCGTTATGGCACATTTGCAAATATTCAATAAGGTATTATAAATAAATGAAAAACCGATTTTCGAAACTTGTATTGTTATTGTTAATGCAATTCCCTGTTTATGTCGCCGCCGGTGGGGACGGAGACGTCAAGCCGGAAACAAGTTCAGAACCTGAATACATCTCACAATCTGAAGTAACAAGGGATGACTATAACATGATGGGTGAGTTCAAGGCCGCTTATAATGAATGCATGACAGACACCTCTCGCGCTGAAGTGGCCAACTACAACGATCCAAGGCATGTGATCGACGTTGCCATGAAACAATGCGCTATAAAACTGGAAGAGCTGAATGAATGGTTAACGGAAAAAAGATTTCCACCAGGCTTCAAGAAAGGTTATATCAGAAAGATCAGTAGTAAATCGGTACGGCAAGTCATGCCGGGAGTGATGTTTATGATGTCACAGAAACAACAGTGACACTGCTCATTAATAAATCTGGTGCTTAATTCCGACCAAAGTCGGGAAATAGAAATGGTGCAAATTCGTCAAGTGCCTGCTGGTAGACATTTCTCTTAAAATCGATGACCTTGCTGGCTGGTGACCAGTAATCTATCCACTCCCAATGATCGAATTCAGGATTCTCTGAGTGAGCCAAATTTACATTTGTTTCATCCGCCACCAGTTTTAATAAATACCAGATTTGTTTCTGACCAATACATAAAGGCAGAGAGTTATGTCGGATAAATTTTTGCGG
>Ga0209988_10000478_pt1 | contig 24805 bp, 21 predicted proteins | sample N075metaG_FD_183115 | JGI IMG/M metagenome (GOLD analysis project Ga0209988, IMG submission 183115) | Deep subsurface microbial communities from Kermadec Trench to uncover new lineages of life (NeLLi) - N075 metaG (SPAdes) (version 2) | ecosystem: Environmental > Aquatic > Marine > Ocean trench... | reverse complement strand
ATCTCGAGGCATTGCGACGCAAGGGTTCACCGCTGTTAAAATATCTCGCAGAACCCGTATAAACTACTTGACGGCCGACTCAGGGCGTGAAGCGGACGTCGCACCTGGTAATTTATGGAGAGGAGGCCGTATGAGACAGATTCGGCTGACACTTATCCGTCCCGAACCTTGGACTCGTCATTTCGCGAGAGGAATACATTTACTCTTCTTCGGGTTGTTCATCGCTTCTTGCGGTGGCGGTAATGATGACTCAATGCGTCCTTCGCCAATCTTGGGGAGCAACGCGACACTCGCTTCGCTTTCGATTAACGGTGCCGACCTGGACCCTGCATTTGATTCATCAGTTACCGATTATACGGCGGCGGTCGGTTTTGCCGCGAAAAGCACCCAAGTTACGGCGACGGTAGAGGACGTTAGCGCGAACCTCAGTGTAAATGGGACCGCCGTAAATTCTGGTGTTGCCAGTGACTCTATCTCATTGGATGAAGGCACTAATACCATAACGGTTAATGTCATTGCTGAAGACGGTATTACCGAGCAGACATACACCGTTGTGATAGTACGCCAAAGCGCATCGGCTTTCGCACAGAAAGCTTACGTGAAAGCGTTCGATCCTTTTGAAAATGATGCATTTGGAGCGAAACTTGCTTTGTCCGGCGATGGCGCGAAGTTGGCTGTGGCCGCACCTTTTGTCGGCATCGAATTCTGTGGTGAGGAGCCTTGGCTGGGCAGACCGCAATCTGTCTATGAATACGAGCGTGACACCAATGGTGTCTGGACAGAGTTGCCAAAGATCGTTGAGTTCTCAGGCAGTAGGCCATCCTTCGCAAGGGACATCGATATGTCTGCGGACGGTTCAACATTGGCTGTTAGCGCAGAACTCCTGGGGCTATTTATCTTCAGTCGAGAAGGTGATGGAGTCTGGACGCAGCAGAAGCTAGATATTCAGTCACCAATTGCTTCCGTTTATGGCTTTGATTTGGTCGCACTGTCGGCCGACGGTGCGACGCTGGCGGTGGCCGTCACGTATTTCCTTCCCACACCCTCATCGATTGAGGCATTGTATATCTTCACGCGCGATAGCGATGGCAACTGGACGGAGCAGGCCGAGATAACGGATGATAAGTATTTCTTTACTTGTTGCGATTATACGCCCGACATCTCGCTTTCAGGAGATGGTGAGACGTTGGCGGTGAGCAGCCTAAACCGAGTTTATGTATTTGGTCGCGACAATAATAATGCCTGGACAGAGCGCGCCGAACTGCAACAGTTCAGTAACGATTCTGAAGACTATTTCTTTGGTGACAGCGTCGAGCTGTCCCGAGATGGCACGACGTTAGCCGTCGGCGCAACGTTCGCTGGTTCAGCCTATGTATTCAGGACCGACAGCAATAACGTCTGGACTGAGGAGGCCTTTGTGCGCCCATCTGTTAGAGGACCGGATCAGTTTGGGTGGTCTCTGGCGCTGTCGGCGGACGGTACGATGCTGGCAGTGGGTGCTCCGTTTGAGGACAGCGGCGCCACAGGTGTAAACGGCGATGAATCGAATAACGATGCAACTGATCGTGGTGCAGCCTGGGTATTTACTCGCGACAGCTTCGGCGTCTGGACCCAGCGCGCTTATCTGAAAGCATCTACTACCCTTAATACACGGCATTTTGGGGCAGAAGTGTCACTGTCGGACGACGGAACTATACTGGCCGGTGGCGTGCCTGGGGATAGCCGTGCTGCCACCGGCGTGAATGGCGATTCTATTGAATTTGGACCAGGTTGCGCGGGTGCATCTTATATCTTCGGGCTATAGAAGCGCCGGGAACCTTTGATCACTCCTCGGTAAGCTTTGTGTTACTGAAGCAATCTTCTTGGGTATTTGAGGCCGAGACTCTGTAATGCTATTCCGTGATCGTCTTCTCCTGACAGGATTCCTGCCCTTCATTTTGGTGAATTACGAGCAGTTTGAGCGACTGCTATTGGCGTGCGCCGTGTTAAGGCGGCGCTTTCCCAGTGGGTGCAAATCCCACCCGGCAATCTGCTCCAGCCGGAAGCAACCGGAGCAACTGTGGAGGTAACGAAGTGGTTGAAGCCTCCGGTGAAGCGTGCCTCGAATATGGTGGCAGCGCGAGTGTGCAGGCCGTAACGTGAGTGAACACTGAGCAAGCCTCGAAAAGGTCGTTGCGCAGGCCGACCCGATCGCCATTTCGGGGAAGGTTGATACGGCTGGGTGATTGAGCATGAGTGATCCCAGTCGCTGCGCCGGGGTAGTGGTGACAGCATGTACACAAGGGAAGCGCACGCAACACGGGAAACCCGATGGCGTGGTCGGTTGTGACGACCAACCTGAGATTGGTGACAATCAGAAAGGGCGCTATGGGGTGGCGGAAAGGCCCGTAGTACTGAAGAGGTCGGGTAATGCCGGCGGAGGAAAGGGGCCTTAGTTCAAGACGGGCATTGAAAGTCGCAAAGCACAGGAGATTGGGGCAACCCTAGGAAACTCCGTTAATGCGTGGGAGCGACGGCAGGTGCTGCATGCTGAAGTGAAGAAAGAACCGGACTGCGATCCGGGAAGCGAATGACGACCCAGGCGGTCGCATTGGTGGTTGTCAGTCAAACGCTGGCTTGGTTTACGCAGGCGTCCCACAGCTCCTGACGGTGGGTCGGTGAACGGCGAATGACCTTTCGTGTGCGAAGGTATGTGTCTTGTCCGAGAGCCGGATGCGGGAAATCTGCATGTCCGGTTCGATGAGCGGGATGTGGAAACGGAGCGATGGATTGGCTACTCGGGCACCGCCAGACGAAAGGGTCGGCAACAGACAACGCCGAACCTAAAGCCACCGCGCCACATCTCGACTCTACCGATACTGTTGAAAAACTCCGTATTACGATGATCAGAAAATTCAAAGGAATTTTTCAATCGCCTGGTACGCGAATCACAGATCAATTGTGCCGTTCTGAGTCGCGTCAGGCCGGATTTTCATGCGGCTTCTGCTACCCCCTCGTAAATACAGTACTCAATGTTGCTCAAATCGCAAATAAAATCGCCGCCCATTTCAAAACAGAGTTTTTCAACAGAATAAGCTAAAAGAGTGACGGCTCAGCGGCGACAAAAAGGGTGTATGAGCAGTGGCGTCAATGCGTCATTATGGCTGGGAAAAACTCCACTCAGCGGTCAGTGATGTCCCGACTACTGACGACGCTGTACCGCTTCGAGTGATTTGTGAACGTTCTCCATCGGGGAGACGCCGCTGATCGTCTCGGCGATCTTGCCATCTGGTGTCACGATGAACGTCGTGCGTTCGGCGAAGCCGTGACCGATCTCGACGCCACGCGTGTCCTTGCTGCCCTCGCGGCCTTCGCGAACGGCCAGATCATACGACCTGGCAATTGCGCCGGTTGTATCGGAGGCCACTGCAAGCTTGCCTGCGCAATACTCTGGATCGGCCGAGAAGTCATTGAGCCGCTCGATGCTGTCGAGAGAGACCCCAATCACGCTTGCGCCGGCAGCCGTGAACCCATCCATATTCTCGGCGAACTCGTGCGCCTGAATATTGCAGCCTTGCGTATAAGCCGACGGATAGAAATAGACCACCACCGGGCCCTCATCGAGCGCGTCGCGAAGCGAAAAATCGAAGGACTTGCCGGCCAGTGACGCCTTCGCCTCGAAGTTCGGCGCGGTGTCGCCTACTTCGAGCGCCGCGAGAGCCGGTAGAGCAATGGCAATAGAACCCAAGAAACCGAGTAGAAAGATTTTCATAGTTTGCCCATTATTAGTTGATTTGATCTCAGTGGCCAAATGGCCAGTGTGTATTCTGACGACCGCGAAGGACAGGCGCAAGTCCGGGAACTAGTGCGACTACACACCGACCTAGCGCCGCGCTGAATGGCTCAAGTACTCTGGAAACTGGCCGCTCTCACCGGCAGCGGTCATTCAATTAATCTGCATGCAGTGGCGCGTCAGCTCGACACCAGGCCAAGAAAGACACTGGACTTCCCAACCCAAGCAGAGAGATTTAACGCTTGTGCTGCATCGACCGCATGAAATCGCAGCTTCATAGTTCTTATCCAGGACAGCGTTCTTGCAGATTTGGTAAATGCCAGATTAAGGAGAGCATCCGTCGAGTATCGAATCCGGTATATTCCATTTGGGACTGTCGGCATCCGAAAAACTGTCGGCGCTCAGATTACCGCCGCGCCGGCGCATCCAGTCCGCGATGGCTTCGCGAACCAGCGGTGTATCGCGAGCAATCGGAAATCCACCCTCGGGAATGATCGGCGTTAATACGTCATCGCCGCCGGTCGCGAGGAAATCGGTGGTCATGACCGCGAGCATTTCCTGGTCCTCAATTTCCGAGCCATCTTGCCGGATCATCGTCACGTGTAACTTATTATCGTCGCAGGCGGCGAATACGCGAATACCCGATATGCCGGCGCGTTTGTCCAGCTTGAAAACCTCGCGCTGCAAAACGCGGCGCAGCTCGGCGCCGGTCAGGTCGAGTTGCACGACGACATTGTCGAACGGGTACATTTCGTAGATGGAGCCGTAGACAAGATCGCCTTGTGGCAGATCGGTCCGTATGCCACCCACGACGTTGTGAATCAGGACATCGCCGCCAACGGCGTCCAGCATCACCTCGGTAAACAGGTGTCCTATGGCCGAGTTCGAACCGCCTGCTCTCGTAATCGGGGTTTCGAGATACACGCCGAGTTTTTCAGTCTTCAATTCACTGGCCCGCTGCGCGGCGTATTCGGCGATTTCGCTCACCTTTGCATCCGGTGACACAATGCGGCCGCTGTAGCTGGCAACCTGCGCCGAGCCGGTGACGTCGTTCGCCGACACACAAAGCCCGCTAGTGTTGTCCACGTAGCCACAAATGGGCTGCGGTGGAAAAATTTCACGAGAATTCAATCTTCGATCAGAGCGGTTAAAGACGTAGTCAACGCGCCCGAACGCACGCGTATTCGAATAACTCGATGTAATTGCTATGCCATTGACCTCGTGAGCGATACCCTCATGTATGTGACCGGCGATGATCTGATCGACCAGGCCCGCTGGCAAATCGAGCGCTACCTGCATGATTTCACCGCTCAAATCACAGGATGACAGATCCTGCGAATCACCGAAGCTTTCACAGGCGCTGCCTGCATGCGCAGTGACAATGATAAGGTCAGCACCAGCTTCTCGTAATTTCTTCGCCTCACGAATGGCGGTAGGCGCCAATGGCGCAATTCTTAATTCCGTGGTGTTGGCCGCAATGGTGGTAATCAGCGCCCGCTCCGTCATCAGGCCGATAATGCCGACTTTAATGCCACCGCGGTTGATCAGCGTCGAAGGCTTTACGTTGGGCCAGTTCACCGGCTGCCCGGTTGTCCTGTCGATCAGGTTGGCCGCGAGCAACGGGAAGTCTGCTTCGGTGGCCCTGAGTTTAAGCGCCCCCTGTGCATCGTCATTTTCGTCCGCCGGGGTTGCCTTTGCACCCACAGGACCGAAATCGAATTCATGATTGCCGATTGCCGCAGCGTCGTAACGGAGTACATTGAAAACAGCAACAACGGAGGCCCCTTCGTTGAGATTCGACTCGAGCGTTCCCTGCCACATGTCGCCTGCGTCGACCAGCAATACCGCGCCATCGTCGCCAGCCCGGGTGTCTCGCAAGTTGTTAACGTATCCGGCAAACAGCGCCAGGCCGCGATTGCCATCGACCGGCAACAATGCGCCATGCACGTCATTGGTGCCGAGGACGGAAAGTGTGATGGTTGGATTATGCTCCTGCGCCGGTTGACAGCCGGTCACCAGCAACAGGACCGCAATTACTAAAGAGAATTGAATTCGAACGGATTGCAGCACTTAATTACTTTAATCGGCTCCCGGACCCTTTATAAACTTACCGGAACGCTCGTCCGTCATTTTACCATTTGCGACAACCGCAACGCCGTTGACTATTACGTAGTCGAATCCCACGCTGTATCGGTGCGGATCTTCGAACGTTGCTTTGTCGGCAACGATCGCAGGATCGAAGAGCACGAGATCTGCAATAAATCCTGGTCGAACGATGCCACGATCGTGAAACGAAAACGTGCGCGCCGGCAATGAAGTCATCCGCCGTATCGCGTCTGCAAGCGTGAGTATTTTTCTGTCCCTCACAAAGTCGGCGAGTACCCGCGCGTTTGTGCCATACGACCTCGGATGCGGCTGCCCCCGTCCATAGGCCATGACGGTGCCATCGCTGGTGACCGCGGTATTCGGATAGCGAAAAACCGTGTCGACATCCTGCATGGTCATGTAGTGGTAAATCATGGAAGCGCCATAATTATTGCCGGCCTCGCCACCTTCGATCATCATGTCGAGAATCGTTTCGATCTCGGCATCATTTGTAGCCGGCCGTTCGGCGAGACGGTTGATCTCGCTGATCGTGCGGCCGTTGTAAGCTGGCTGTGGCCTGTATTGGGCCACGGTTGCGTACGAATAATCCGGATACCCGCCGTCATCGAGCATCGCCTTCATGTCGCCGACAATGCGCGAATGCGTGTCGTCGTCCTGTATGCGCGCGGCGATTTCCTCTGCGCCTCCCGAGACCGCCCATCGCGGCAAAGTGATTCCGAGGTTCGAACTTGCCCGATCATAGGGGTATGCGTCGATGACCACATCGACGCCCTGGCGGCGATAGGACTCGACCAGCTCGATAGCCTTTCCAATGTTGCCCCAGCGTGTGCGACCCTTGAGCTTGAAATGTGAAATCTGCACCGGCATACCGGCCTCACGTCCGACGCGAACCGCCTCGTCGATCGAATCATGCAATTTGGCGCCCTGTTCACGAATGTGACTGGCATACACGCCGCCATACCGTGACGCGACTTCAGCCAGGCTGATGACTTCCTCCGTCGTTGCATAGGTGCCGGGCACATACAAAAGACCGGTCGAGAATCCGACGGCACCGTCCTGCATTGCCTGGTCGACCAGCATCTGCATTTGTTCAAGCTCCCGCGGTGTCGGGGCACGGTCATCCAGGCCCATGACAGCCCTGCGCACGGAATTGTGACCAATCAGCGTCGCAACATTAATGCCGAGCCCGGAAAGACTGCTGTTCCAGGCAGCGATATCGATTTCTGAACCGCCGCAGTTGCCGGTTACGATCGTCGTGACGCCGTCGAGCACGTAGTTGTCAGCGCGCGGCAATCTTTGTAGTCCGTCGCGGCGATCAGACGACTCAACGTGGGTGTGCACATCAATGAAACCCGGTGCTAGCACACGTCCTGCAGCGTCGATAGTATCGCGGGCATCAAGCTTCAGATCGGTGCCCATATCGACGATGCGACCATTTCTGATCGCAACATCGCTGCGAAACCAGGGACTACCGGTGCCGTCGACTACCCGCGCGTTCTGTATCAGCAGATCGACGATGGTCTCTTGCGCAGGAAGGTTCGCGAATATGAACGTCGCGATAACAAATACAAGAGCCCGACGTGTAATGTTGTGCATTGTTTTCTCCATTCCTTAGCTTAAGGGCGGTTGCGAGAGATGGAACGCATTGGCGTCCTGATAAGCCTTCGCTACGGTCATCAGGTCTGCCTCGCTATACAGTTTACCGACAAACAGGATGCCGGTGGGTTTGCCGTCATCGTCAAAGCCGTTTGGCACGCTGATTGCCGGGTGACCGGTAAGACTGGTTGCGCTGGTATTCGGGCTGCCACTATGCGGAGAGACGTAGACGTCGATATTCCGCAACGCCTTTTCCATGCCCTGCATCATCAACATACGTAAACGATGTATTTGCACATATTCCACCGCCGGCAACAGGCGGGCGACCCGCATCAGCATGTCCTCCGGTTCGTCCCGGTCCTGTATGAGCAAATCCACCCTGCCGGTCTGGATCAGTTCATCGAACGCGGCCGCCTCGTCAACCAGCAGCATCTGCAGCGCATCCATCCCTGCATGTTTGGGCAGCCTGATCGGCCTGAGTTTGACGCCCAGGCTGCGCAAGGACTCAAGTGTTGCGGTGTCGTTCACGTCAGTATCGTCGCCGAAGGCATCCTGCAGGTAGCCGACACGCAAGCCCTCCAGTGACCCGTTGCCGTCCCAGTTGAATGGCATGTCGACGACGGCGAGATCCAGGTTGTCAGGTCCGCGGATAACCTCGAAGACGATCGCGCAGTCTTCGACGGAACGACAGATGGGCCCGACCTTGTCGAGACTCCAGCAAACGGGCATGACCCCATGCCGGCTGACGCGGCCAAACGTAGGCCGCAATCCGCTGATGCCGCAGGTTCTCGATGGCCCGAGTATCGAGCCAGTGGTGTCAGTGCCAATCGAGAATCCTACGAGACCTGCCGACGTTGCCGAAGCGGGTCCGGCCGACGATCCGCCGGAGCCTTCGTCGGTTTTCCAGGGGTTACGCGTCTGTTTGTCGAACCAGCGATCGCCACGGGCGATCTCGCCGGTTGAAAGCTTGGCAAGCAGCACGGCGCCGGCTTCTTCGAGGCGCGCAACCACCGTCGCATCGAGGTCCAGAGTTTGCTCGCGATAAGCCTCGGACCCCCAGGTTGTTCTATAGCCGCGTTTTGCGATTACGTCTTTCGCCCCCCACGGAATACCGTGTAGTGCACCGCGATAATTGCCGGCAGCGATCTCACGGTCCGCCTGCACCGCCTGTTCAATAGCGAGTTCCTCAGTCAGGGTGATTACGCAGTGCAATACAGGATCGTATCGATGGACTCGATCGAGATACATGCGCGTCAATTCTTGCGAACTCACCTGGCGCGATTCAATCAATTGAGACAAATCGGTGACCGGCCAGAAGGCAATGTCTTCGAGATTCTGCGGGCGTCGTACAATACTACGCGCGCCGCGCACAAACGGTGCTCGCTCGTTGCTGAAAGTCTGTCCCGGTACCGCCGGATTGAAATAGAGGGGCGGCGGCACGTTCTGATCGATACGGATTTTTCTAAGCGCCTCGTAGCTGGCCAGGTTTGCATTGATACCGGCGACCATTTCTTCGCGATCCACCGCGGAAATATGCAGACCGGCAAGACTTGCAGCGGCGTCAATCATTGCGCTCGTTATCGATTCACAGCCGCCTGCCGATTGCGCCCAAAGAGCGCCGGGAAACAGACCCGAGCCCAACCCCAAGCCGCCGCACCAGGCGAGAAACGAACGGCGGTGAAACTTCACAGACGCGGATTCAGTCATCGGCCAACGCCCCCTGGCGTACAATAAGCGTGACACTCTGGTACAGAAAAACAGAAAAACAGAAGAACAGGGGGAAAGCAATGAATACAAGCCTGCTCGCTGCAATCGCGGTATCGGTGATGATTGCCGGTTGTTCGCAGTCTGCGGACGATGCCGGTCAAAGCCGGATTTCGGTTGAACAACTGTTCGCCGGCGGTCTGATTTACGATGGTTCGGGAAACGCACCTTTTCTCGCCGATCTGGGCATCAGCGAAGGTAAAATCGTTTTTCTTGGTGATGCTGACAACTCCGGTGTGCTGTCCGATGAGACCTTCGATGTTTCAGGATTATGGGTGACGCCGGGATTCATTGATGCGCACAGTCATGCGGTGCTGGATCTTGATTACGGTCGCGACGCGGTGCCCTACCTGTACCAGGGTATTACGTCCGTTGTGCTCGGTGTAGACGGCATCGGTGAAAACATCGCCGGGCGCATGGAGCAATGGAAAGCGCATGGCATCGGCGTTAACGGACTCTTGTTTATCGGTCACGGTGCCATTCGTAAACAGGTCATGGGCACGGACGACCGGGAACCGAATACGGAAGAAATGCGGGCAATGCATGCGCTGGTTCGGGAGGGTATGGAGGAGGGCGCTTTCGGCCTTTCGACCGGCCTCTTCTATGTTCCCGGTACCTATGCGTCGACCCAAGAAGTTATCGAGCTTGCGAAAACGGCAGCAGAATATGATGGTGCGATTTACGATACACACGATCGCGATCTCGGCGCCGTATACCAGGGCATTGGCTATGACGCATCGGTGCAGGAGGCCATACGTATTGGAGAGGAATCGGGACTCCGCGTCATTTTCAGTCATTTCAATCTGTAGGACGCGCACAACTATGGACGTGCTCACGTTGGCGCAAAGCTTGTCAACGACGCCCGTGAACGCGGTGTCGATGTCTGGGCCGCGCACCACCCGTATACGGCAACGCAAAGCAATCTGCGCTCCTACACCATTCCCGACTGGGCATCGGCCGGCGGTCGGGAGGAAATGATCGCGCGATTTGACGATCCCGAGCAGTCGGCGGAAATAAAGAGGGCCACCAACGCGATGCTGCAGATCCGTGGTGGCGCCGACAAACTGCTGTTTGCGGATGCACAGCCGGATCTCAACGGTAAGACACTTGCAGAAGTCGCCCGGGAACGCGAGCTTGAGCCCGCGGATGCCGTGCAGCATATCCTGCGCAGAGATGATGCGGTCATCATGAACCTTGAACTATATGATCACGAGAATACTCGCGTGCTGGCCCAGGAAGCCTGGATGATGACCTGCACGGACGGCCGGACTCCGCGACCCGACCAGGCGATTACTCACCCACGCACGTTCGGCGCGTTTGCCAGGAAAATACGGCTGTTCGTGTTTGAGGATCCGGTCATAACGCCCGAGTTTGCGATTCGCAGTTTCTCCGGGCTTGCAGTGGATTTCTATCGTTTGCCGGATCGCGGCTATCTGCGCGAAGGATACATTGCCGACATCACCATACTTGATCCTGACCGCTACCGGGCGACGTTCGAACAACCCCGTCTTTACACTGAAGGTGTCGTCTACGTGCTGGTCAATGGCACATTCGCGGTGCGCGACGGCAAAACCACTGGCGCAATGGTCGGCGTGCCACTGAAAAGACCTCAACCGGCGGTTGATTCGCCATGACAACGGAAACCAGGGAGGGGGCTGGCGGCGGACTGCAGCGGACGCTGGGCGTCATGGACCTGGTGTTCCTTTATATTGCGGCGATTCTCGGTATCCGGTGGCTGTCGACGGCGGCACAGATGGGGCCGTCCAGCCTCGTCTTGTGGCTGCTCGCCGTCGTCATTTTCTTCATACCCTCCGGACTGACCGTGATGGAGTTGAGTTCCCGGGATTCCGGCGAGGGCGGCATCTATCTCTGGACCAAGGCCGCGTTCGGCGAGCAGCATGGATTTATTGCCGGCTGGACCTATTGGGTCAACAACCTTTTCTATTTTCCGGGTTTGCTGCTTTTCATCGCCGGCGCATTCCTGTTTCTCGGCGGCAGCGAATGGCTCGGCCTCGGCGAGAGCGCGTATTACAACGCTGCGTTTTCCCTGACCCTGTTGTGGCTGATCATCGGGGCCAACGTGATCGGCCTCAGCCGGGGCAAGTGGATTCAAAACATCGGCGCCATGGCGACTGCCGGTGTTTTTGCGGTCCTGGTAGTCGGTGGCGTATGGGCATGGGCCGAGCATGGCAGCGCGACGGAATTTTCCATGTCCTCGCTGATGCCGGACGTAGGCGACTTCTCGACCCTGACTTTCTTCGCCACGATGACTTTTGCATTTGCGGGCCTGGAACTGGGGCCGGTCCTGGGCGGGGAAATCAAAAACCCCAGGCGTTCATTGCCGCGAGCGATGCTCATTTCTGGCCTGATCATCGCCACGATCTACATTCTTGGAACGGGCCTTTTGCTGGCCGCGGTCCCACAAGGTGAGATCAACGTCATCACCGGCATTCCGCAGGCGCTGGCGGTAATTGGCGAGCGCATCGCATTGCCAGGGCTTGCGATCGCTGGCGCAGTACTGGTCGTGTTGAGTTCAACGGGCGGGTTTGGTGCGTGGCTTTCCGGTGTCGCAAGAATTCCCTACGTAATCGGTATCGACCGCTATTTGCCGGCGGCACTCGGCAGGACGCATCCGAAATGGGGAACGCCGCATGTCGCGTTGATTGCGCAAGGGGTTGTCGTGACCTTCCTGATGATGGCAGCGGTGACCGAATCAACGATTGAAGAAGCCTACATCATGTTGCTCGACATGAGCATCATCTTGTACTTCATACCGTTCCTGTATATGTTCGCGGCGCTGCCTGTGCTGCGCAGAAAAGCTGCCGGAAACAATGCGGGTGTTAGCCTGGTGCCGGGAGGAAGTGCGGGCGTCTGGCTTTGCAGCACACTTGGCTTCGGCGCAACCTTGTTGTCGATGGTACTGGCGATGATGCCGCCGGCCGGCTCAAGCAACCCGCAGATGTTTGTTCTCAAGGTTGGTGGAGGCTGCCTGCTGTTCATCGTAGCCGGCCTGATTTTCTACTATCGGAATCGCCAGGCAGGCCGGGCTCCTACGAAATGATTCGCGGCCACGCTTCATAGGAACCCGCCCCCCGGGCCGTAATCTTATTGAACGACTTCGACTCTCTTTTTGATGATCTTGATGTGCTTGCCATCGGAACTGCCGCTGCCATCAATAAAGGTTACCTCGTCATCACGACCTGCTGACTGCAATACAGCCTTGATGCTCTCCCGGGTGGCCGCATCCAGTGGTTCGCGGCTGATTATGGTCACACCGTCGCTATCATGACTCGTCAACAACTGATGGTCACCGATGATCTCGATATCGATATCAGAGGAAAAATCAGAGCCATCCACGTCAACGAATGCCATGTGCGCATCAAGGGCACCCATGTCCGGGATCAGGACGGTCTCGCCGTCGATGTCAAACCTGAAACCTTCCGTCTCGCGAGTAATCAGGACAGAGCGGCCCGACTCGTTGATGATCGAGTGGGTCTCGCCGAGCTGCATGCCGTGCATGTCAAAGTCGGAATCGTCGCTAATCCAGTGAAAAGTCGTGCTGTCGTCAGACGAGGCGCCTGCAATGACGATCTTTATCTCCCGCTTCTCCTCGACCTCGGCCAGCGCTGCCACCCCGAATATCAAGGTCACGGCCAAAGCTAGCAATTTTTGTATTTTCACCGAATTCGAACCCCTTATGATTGTTTGTATGCTATCAGTGATGCTTGGGCCGCCGAATTCGTCGCAGCCTGATCCGGGCATTCCAGCCGTTGGCGGTTAACAACGGTGCCTGACAGGACGCCGGTGTACTGACTATCCCTGATCGCCAGCTTGCCGTTGACCAGCAGGTCGCTAATTCCTGTGGAAAGCTCGGTCGGGTGCTCGAAATCTGCAACCGGCCTGAAATTATCGAGATCGATGATCGCAATGTCGGCTTTCAGGCCCGGCCGCAGGTAGCCCCGATCGCAGAGGTAAAAGAAATCGGCAACCAGCCCTGTACTGCGATGAACAAAATGCTGCATTGAGAACAGTGATTTCGTGACCACCATATCCTGGTAGGCCTTGGGATAGCTTGCATATTTTCTTGGATGCCCCCCTGACCCATCCGAACCGGTCATTACCCAGGGCTGTATCGCAAGCGCATCTATGTCGTCCGGGTTCATGTTGAAGGATGCGATCGTCGGGTCTCCACCGCGCACCACCTCCACTGCGGCGTCTATCGGGTCAAGATTCATGCGTTCGGCGATTTCCCCGAGCGTCATGCCGCGCCATGCGCTTTCTCCCGTGATCAGCAGTGACTCGTCGCCCCCACGCCGCCAGAGATTGGCCTCCATCTCTTCGCGGATGCGATCCTCGAGATCCGGATTTGCAAGGCGCTCAAACATGGCTTGCTCCGAATCGGCCATGACCCATCTCGGTATTAGTGAGCTGCTCAGGCTGGTCCCGGATGCGCGCCACGGATACTGATCCGCCGTTATCTCGACGCCTCGCTCCCGGGCGGCGTCGATCAGCGCGATGATGTCGCCGCTCTGACCCCAGACGTCGCGGCCGAGGGCTTTCAGATGTGCGATATGCACCGGGATGTCCGCTTTTTCACCAATTTCTATGACTTCTTTAACCGCACCAAGCAGGCCAATGTTGTATGAACTTTCGTCACGCATATGCGAGTCATAGACGCCGCCGAATTCTGCAGCAATTTTCGCCAGTTCGATGACTTCATCCGTCTCTGCATAACTGCCTGGCCTGTAGAACAGGCCGGTTGACAAGCCAAGCGCGCCGGCACGCATATCGTTTGCGACAAATTCCCGCATTTGTTCGAGTTCTTCATCGGTGGGCGCGCGGTCTTCCAGGCCTAGAGTTTCTTCGCGGGCAGTGCCGTGGCCGGTGAAAAACGCAACATTGGAGCCGATGCCCTGCCGCTTCATGATGGCCAGTTTGTCTTCGAGATCAGGCAGGCCGCGGCCGTCGTTACCGACATATACTGTCGTAACGCCCTGGGTCAGATAGTTGATATTTGCCTTGCTGGCATCGTCGAGCAGGTCATTCTCCGCGTGTGTGTGCGGATCGATGAATCCCGGAACCACGGTTCTTCCCGCTGCATCAATGACCAGGTCCGCGGTTGCGTCGGGGGACGCATCCATCGAGACAATACGGTCGCCGGAAATTCCGATGTTCGTGTTGTGCGCAGGCTCAAGCGAACCGTCGTACACGGTGCCATTGATAATCAGCACCGAGTAACGTTCTTGCGCGTCCCCCGGTGGCGGCGAACACGCCGACACGGCGACCAGCGTAATGCCGGTCAGCACAGTCTTAAGAAATGCAATCATGATTTTCTCCGAATAGCCTGACTGGTCCCTTTACCTGGAATCTGCAGACGATCGTAGCCTTGCAGACCGTGACAAAACGTAATTCCGTATTGCCTCCGACTGTTCGACGTCGAGCTGTGAAAAAGCCGGCATGCCGTTGGCGCGTCGCGCGCCACCGATCACGATTCCGTGCCATGCAGCATGCGTGTCTGCCGAGGAATAACGGAGATCGGGAACGGAGCCGCCGAAGCGCGCCGACGCGCCCTTGCCATGGCAGCCGCCGCAGCTGCTGGCGTACAGGTGCTTGCCGTTTGCAACCACTTCTGCCGAGGCCACAAGTTCGGGTTGCTCCGGAAGGGTTCGGGCGGCGCGCTCGATGGAGGGGATTTCGCTGCCGCCGTCAAGACTGAACGCGAGCAGCCTGGTCGGTCCCTGCGACTCGTTCGTGGCTCCGAGTTGCGGATAGACGAATTGAATACCGCCACCGGAGCCTATCGGTATCAGGATATATTGTGTGTCATCGATCGTGTAACTCACCGGTGCCGCCGTGATTCCCGAACCGGTGGCCAGCGACCACTTTTCCTCGCCCGTATCGGCTGCAAAAGCGGCGAATCGCCCCTGTGCATTACCCTGGAATACAAGGTTGCCCGCCGTTGCCAGCACGCCGCCATTGAACGGCAATGGGTGCTCCACCGTCCAGCGCGTGACGTGTTGCACCGGATCAAACGCAATCAGCTTGCCGGGACTGAACGGCTCTCCGTCGACTTCAGTCAACAACTCCAGCGTATCTTTGTAATCACCATCGTCGTAATCACTGACTACGCTCGGAATATTCAGTACCGGAATATAGAGAAGCTCATGCCCTGGGTGCCACGCCATCGGTTGCCAGCTGTGCGAACCCCACATATTCGGCCAGATCGGGACCGTGGTCTCGTCCGCACGGTTCCAGAATTCCCCTTCGGGGTCATAAACCGGGCGGCCGGTCTCGAGGTTGATATGGGTCGCCCAGTTGACCTTGACGTACTTGTCTGCCGCAAGCAGTTCACCGGTCAGCCGGTCCAGTACGTACTGAAAACCATTCTTCGGTGCAACAAGCAGCGTCTTGCGATCTTCATCGTCAATCCTTAAGTCAGCGAGGATGATGTTCATCGTCGCGTTGTATTCCCAACTGTCCTGTGGAACGGTCTGGTAGTGCCACACGTACTCGCCCGACTCCGCATTTACCGCCAGAATTGAAGACGTAAAGAGATTGTCCCCGCCGTCGGGGCTGCGATACTGATACACGTAAGGCAGCGCGCCGGCAGTACCGAAAAACAGCAGATTGGATTCCGGGTCGTAGGTCATCTCGTTCCAGTTGCTGCCGCCACCGCCGAATTTCTCAAGTGCATCTCCGGACCATGTAGCCGCCGCCATCTTCATTGCGGACGATGTGTTTTCTTCTGGCTTGTCACTTGGCACCGTGTAGAAGCGCCACAGCATTTCGCCGCTTTGCACGTCGTAGGCACTCACGTAGCCACGATTTTTCTCTCCCGATTCCGAACCGGCGTTGCCGACAAAGACTTTGCCGCCGCCAACATAGGGCGAATCCGTGATTGCGTAACCGAGTTGCGTATCACAGGTCTGTTGCGACCATCGCTCGCTTCCTGTAGCAGCGTCCAGGCCGATCAGCCGGCAATCGGCAGTGGTTGCGAGCACCAGGCCGTCCCAGACAGCAACGCCTCGATTGACTCTTGCTGTCCATGACAGGTCAGGGTCGTCAGCAAACGCCTGCCGAACGTCTGGATCGTGGGACCAGATGATCCGGCCGTCTGCGGCATCGATCGCATACACGATCGAGAACGCACCGGAAAGATAGATGACGCCGTCCACGACAATCGGTGTCGCCGAAATTCCATCGGGTATTGGCAGATCTGTTGTCCAGGCAAGTCCTAGATCTGCGACGTTCTCGTCGTTGACCTGTGAAAGAGGGCTGAAATGTTCGCCGCGGAAATTGCCGCCTTTCAGGAACCAGTTTTCGCCAGTCGCGGATTCTTCGAGCACGCGCTTGTTGGTAACGTCACCTTCTGCTGCCGCAGACGACACGAGAGTGAACACACTGACGACGGTCATCAGAATTCGAACAATTAGTCGATTCAGCATTTCTTCTCCACGGCGTTCCGGCATTCGCTATTGTACCGCCTGATCGCATATTATTTTGAATCGCGGCTGAAGCCGCTCCTACATTCCCTGCAAAAACTTGTAGGAGCGGCTTCAGCCGCGAACCAATAAAAGGAATCCTCAGATCTACAACGGATCCCGGTACGTATTGACCGGTGGTAACGCCGCGCCAGTCAATCCCCCAGGTTCTTCCTCGCCAACGACCGGCATTCGCAGCGTGCCGATGCCATCGATCGTTGCCTCGACGACTTCGCCCGGTTGCAGGAAACGCTGCGCACCACGTACCGCCGTGCCCATGCCAACGCCGCCGGATGTTCCGTTGTTGATCACGTCGCCCGGATACAAGGTGATAATTGACGACGCGTACTCGACCAACTCCCACAGGCTGTGAATCATGTCACCGGCGGTTGCTTCCTGCATTTGTTCGCCGTCGACGCTCAGTGACTGCCGAAGTATCTCCATCGGGTTGCCATAGAATTCTTTCGGCACGATCCACGGACCTTGTGGCGCGAAAGTGTCGTGGCCTTTGCCGACAAACCAGTCGAGCGTGAATCGCGCACCGCCCGGGGGCCTTCCGCCACGGTCCGAAATATCGAGCGTCACCATGTAACCGAAGATATGCTCTTCCGCATCGTTCGCGGATACATACTTGGCCGTCTTGCCAATTACAGCGCCGAGTTCCACTTCCCAGTCGGTTCGGTTTCGACCATAAGGAATAACGATCTCATCGCCGTTGCCAACCACTGCGCCGCGGCTCGGTTTGATAAACAGATAAGGAATGCCGCGTTCCTCGCGTCGCAGTCGTCTGGCTTCCGTGCGTTCTTCCCCGGTGCCGGCTTCCTCCACATGGCTGTAGAAGTTGACGGCCGCGTTGAGAATCTTTCCCGGATACATGATCGGCGGCAGTGTCCGCAAGTCGCCGACGTCATGCACATAGTCGGGACGGTCGTCGCCCAGGCTGTTGCTCGCCACGAGGTGGTTGACGATCTCGTACAGCCTGCGCTTCAGGCCATAATCGTAGCGGCTGATGAGTTCCAGCATATCGGCTGGCAGGGGGATTGCCGGATACGCAGAATTCCTCTCCAGCGCGAGGTTTGCCGCATCTAATTCCACGATCAGGCTGTCACGCAGCACGATTCCTACGGTCGGAGAACCATCGATCTCGAAAGTGCCGACCTTGAATGGTTCTGCGGTCATTTGGGACCAGCCCATCGCTGGTATGGCGAGTAAAAGAAATAGAATAAGAACCGAAGATCTGCGCATGATGTTCCCCGACGATGGCGAGATTATTCTTGTGTGAGTCGGTTGTACTGCCGGCGGGAAAATCTGTCAAGGAAGGAGCTGTGCCCGATTGCCCGCATTGAACGAATTCCAGCACGGCGTATTATCGGCATTCGAACAGGTATAGGGTGATGCCATGCGACTACTGTCGATTTACCTCCTGCTCTGTTGCCAATGCGCGATCGCTGCCGACGCACTCTCGCTGCCGGACTGGAGCGGTGTCTGGGAGCGATTCGAGGGCAACGGCGGCATTTTCGATCCGTCAACCGTCGAACCGAAAGACGGGCGCGCCGGCAGCCCGGGAGTCCGTCAGTACCCGCCGTTAACCGATGTCTGGGAAGCCAGGTACAAGGCAAACCTCGCATTGGCTGCAAAAGACAGATTGCCGGACCCGATATCCTTTTGCGGTACGCCAGCCGGGTTCCCTCGCTTGCTCGCACTGCCGGATGTCTATGAATTTATCGTGCGGCCTGAACAATCCTGGATCATCACGGAGAACGGCCCCAACATCATGCGCATCTATACCGACGGCAGAGATCATCCGCTACCTGAGGAAATGTGGCCGACATTTACCGGCGATTCGGTCGGACACTGGGAAGGACAGACACTCGTTTTCACGACCGTCAGCATGATCGGCGAGAAAAAAACGGTACTCGATCGCAGCGGCCTGACATTGAGCGATCAGGCCAGCGTCAGCACGCGCATGTTCATGACAGAAGAAGGACTGCTGCGTGCAGAGCTCACGATTGATGATCCGGTCGCACTGCGCGAACCGTGGCACGTAGTGCGGCATTTCCGGAAGTTGCCGGACGGCACGCGGGTTTATGATTATGCCTGTGCGGAAAACAACAGGAACCCGATTACAGAATTCGGCCAGACGCTGACGCTCGACGCCGACGGCAATACGATTGATATTGTCATTGATAATAAACAGAGTAATTAAGATGCGTTCTATCCTGAGCAGGTGCAGAATCGCGATTACGATTGTTGTTGCTGTCAGTGTTATCGGTTTTGTACCGGCATCCGGACCTGCAATGGCACACCATTCCAGCGCCATGTTCGACAAGTCCCTGGTTCGCCAGGAATCGGCGATAGTCAGGGAATTTCAGTGGACCAATCCGCACGTCTGGATACAGGTCTACATTGAAAATGAGAGCGGCGAGCAGGAGGAATGGAGCATCGAGGGCGGCGGCCCCAACAGTCTTTTCAGAAAAGGCTGGAGACCAAGTTCCTTTAACGCGGGCGACGTGATCGAGATCAAATTCAATCCGATGCTGGACGGTTCCCGGGCAGGCTTTTTCGTCGGCGCCAGGCTTGCCGATGGCAGGACGCTCGGTGCCTGGTAACCCGGCCCGGGGTCTGGCTCCTTTCCCGAGAGGTTAGTTGATGAAACAGGCTTTTCTTTTGTTAGCTGTCGTACTCGGCTTTTCCGGTGTCGTTGTCGCGCAAGAGAGCGTTACGCTCCTCAAGCCGGCGCGGGTGTTCGACGGCGAGGAAACACATGCCGACTGGATCGTGCTGGTCAAAGGGAATTTCATTCTGTACGCAGGCAATGCCGATGATGCGCCCGCCACGGATGTCGACAGGACCATCGACCTGGCTGGCCAGACGCTTCTACCGGGCCTGATCGAGGGTCATTCGCACATCCTGCTGCATCCCTACGATGAAACCGTCTGGAATGACCAGGTACTAAAAGAGTCATTAGCGGAGCGGGTCGCTCGTGCGGTCAACCATGTCAGGAATTCCCTGATGGCCGGCGTCACGACGATGCGCGATCTTGGTTCGGAAGGGGCGGGTTACGCGGATGTCGGCGTGCGCGATTCAATCAACAAGGGAATCATTCCCGGCCCGCGTTTGCTGGTGGCCGGCAAGGCGTTGGTGGCCACCGGAAGTTACGGCCCGAAAGGATTCCATGAGGGGGTCGATGTTCCGCTCGGCGCGGAAACCGCGGACGGCTACGATGACCTGATTCGCGTCGTGCGCAGCCAGATCGGCAGAAATATCGACTTCGTTAAGGTGTACGCGGACTACCGCTGGGGGCCCGACGGCGCTGCATCGCCGACATTTACACAGCGTGAACTCGAAACGATCGTCGAGGTAGCGCAGAGCAGCGGCCGACCGGTTGTTGCGCATGCATCGACGGCTGAGGCGATGACAAGGGCGATCCTGGCCGGTGTCGAGACCATAGAGCACGGCGACGGAGCAACCGCCGAAGTCTACAAACTGATGGTTGAGCACAACGTGGCGCTTTGCCCGACACTGGCTGCTGGTGATGCCATTGCGCAGTACTCGGGCTGGAACAAGGGCGTCGACCCCGAGCCGCCGCGACTACAAAACAAAAGGCGAAGCTTCAAGGCAGCACTCGACGCCGGGGTGACGATTTGTTTCGGTGGTGACGTCGGTGTTTATCCGCACGGCGATAATGTCCGCGAGCTCGAGATGATGGTGGATTACGGTATGTCCGCGGAAGCTGTATTGAGATCCGCAACCTCGATCAATGCCGGCCTGTTTCACATTGCCAATAAGGTTGGACGAATTCGCACCGGTTTGCTGGCAGACATCATCGCGGTAGAGGGAGATCCCGGGCGTGACATATCCGTCCTGCGCAATGTGCGGCTGGTAATGAAGGACGGTGTGGTTTACGGCAGTGACTGGAACATGCGATGAGTGAATCATGGGGGCCACATGATGTCGGCGGCCAGGAAGGCGGACCGGTTGATTTGTCAGAGCACGATATTGCGCACTGGGAATGGCAGATCGATGCCATGGTACGGCTCGCGCTCAGCAAAGGACTGATCAGCGACTTCGCGGAATTGCGCGATGGCATAGAACGCCTGACGCCGGAGGATTACGAGAACTTCACTTACTATGAACGCTGGGCCAAATCACTCGCGTATACGCTCGTGTCACGAGGCATCATCAGTGAGGCGGCGCTGGCCGAAAAAGCCAGGGTAATTCGCGACCGGCAGCAGGCGGAGGCTGCCTCATGACTGCGCCAAAGTTTACAACCGGACAGCGAGTGCGCATTGCTGATCGTACGCCGCCGGTCCACCATCGGGTCCCCTCATACGCCAAGGGGCAGGTCGGCATCATCGAGCGCGTATGCGGCATGCATGGTGAGCCGGAGAAATTTATCCGTGGCGATGGAATACCTGCACAGCGGCTTTATCGCGTAACCATCCCGCAAACGGAATTGTGGAAACCCTATGACGGCACGGCAAGTGACATTCTCGAGATCGAGATATTCGAACATTGGCTGGAGCCGGCGGAATGACAGGCCACGATCACTCGCGAACATTTCAAGCGGATCATCCGGAACCGACCAGTGACGCGGCGCGCATCGGGCTGGCGCTGCGCGAACTGCTGATCGAAGCGGGGCATTACACTGTGGATGAGGAACAGGTGGTGATCGCCGCGATGCAGGGTGCGTCACCCGAAAACGGTGCAAAAATCGTGGCACGTGCCTGGACCGATCCGGCGTACCGGGAACGGCTGCTCAGGAATGGTGGAAAAGCCCTGGAGGAAGCCAGCTTCGACATCGCGCCTTATGAATTCACGGTGATGGAGAATACCGGCGACATCCACAACGTTATCGTTTGTACTTTGTGCTCCTGTTATCCGCGTTCCCTGTTGGGTATGTCACCTGCCTGGTACAAATCCAAAAGTTATCGATCGCGCGTGGTTCGTGAACCGCGCAAGGTCCTGGCCGAATTTGGAGTCAAGCTGAATGAAGATGTCGATGTCAGGGTGCACGACTCGACGGCCGAATTGCGCTACATGGTGTTACCGCAACGGCCTGCCGGTACCGACGGCTGGTCCGAGGAAAAACTGGCCAGCCTGGTAACGCGGGATTCGCTCATCGGAACGCAGCGTGATTTGCGAGTTCGGTGCCGGTCATAGCTCATAAAGCTATGACCGGCACCGAACCCGCACATGTCGGTTCCTACTACGCGGCAACCGTAAATGACCATACTGAATTCGCGCCTCTGCGCGGCGAGCACAGGGCAGACGTTTGTGTTATCGGTGCCGGGTTTACTGGCATTTCCACGGCACTTCACCTGGCCGAAAAGGGTTATAACGTGCACGTCGTGGAAGCCCACAAGGTTGGCTGGGGCGCGTCCGGCCGCAACGGCGGTCAGTTGATTGCAGGAATCAGCGCGGAAAAGCGGCTGGCAAAAATGATGGGCAAGCAGGCGGTCTGGGATCTGCGCTGGGCAGGGCATGAGATTATTCGGCAGCGAGTACGCACTTACAACATCGACTGTGACCTCAAATATGGTTACCTCGATGTAGCGATAAAGCCACGGCACGTCCGCGATCTCGAGAACAACTGCCGTTACCTGGACGACAATAATTTTGCGGATGAGCATCGCTTACTGTCGCAAGCTGAAACCCGTGACCTGATTGGCACTGATGCCTATCTTGGCGCATTGCTGAATATGGGTAATGGACATCTGCACCCACTGAATCTGTGCGTGGGAGAGGCGCGCGCCGCGGTTGTGAACGGGGCAACGATTTACGAACAGTCTCCGGTTACCCATATTGAACACGGAAGTAAACCCGTTGTTCACGCGGATAGCGGAGCAGTCAAGGCGGATTTTGTCGTGATTGCCGGCAATGCCTATCACCGGCTTGAACCAATACTGCGCGGGCAGGTACTACCTGTCAACAGCTTCATTATCGCCTCGGAACCCTTAACCGCTGAGCTCGTGCGGGAGATCAATCGAGATGATCTCGCCGTTTGTGACCCGAATTACATTCTGCAGTATTTCAGACTCAGTGCCGACAAACGTCTGCTCTTTGGTGGTCGCTGCAATTATTTTGGAATGGACCCACTACTCATTAAATCGCAACTTGTGCCGCGGTTGCTGAAAATCTATCCGCAGCTTCGCGATACCCGCTTTGAATTCGCCTGGGGTGGGTCGATCGCTGTCCCCGTCAATCGGGCGGTGCAGCTCGGGCGCGTGGCGCCGAATGTGCTCTACGCGCAAGGCTACTCGGGGCACGGCATCAATGTTACGCATGTGACCGGGCAGATCCTGGCAGAAGCGATCGCAGGAACGTCTGAACGTTTTGATGTGATCTCACAACTGAAGACCATGCGAGTGCCTGGTGCTGCAACTTTTTCCCGGCAATTGATCACGCTGGGCATGATCTACTATGGATTGAAAGACAGGTTGTAATTTGGGGGGGAGATAGAGCATGAGAGTTTTTATATTAATTGCAGTTGTAGTCACATTTGTTCCTGCAACCCGGCCGCTGCTTGCCCAGGATGAAGATCCATCCTGGGCATGGTCGGAGGAGCGTATCTCGGATGCGGTCAACAAGGTCAGGGCTGGCCGGGATCTGACTCCCGATAGCTGGCCGGGCGGCGCACGGGTAGCGGTATTGCTGTCGTTCGATGTGGACAATGAAACTATCTGGCTGCGCAATGGTGATACGAGCATCGGTGGACTTTCACAGGGTCAGTATGGTGCCCGCGTCGGGCTCGGACGCATCCTGCGACTCCTCGATGAGCACGACATTGGAGCCTCTTTTTTCGGTCCGGCGATCAGTTTCTCGCTCGCACCTGAAATGATCGAAGCGATCCAGGCGTCCGGACGCCATGAGATTGGAGTTCATGGCTGGATTCATGAGAGAAATGCGCTGCTGCCGCGCGCCGACGAAGAGCGGTTACTGCGAATGGCCATCGAGCGCATGACAGAGCTGATCGGCCAGCGGCCAGTGGGATATCGCGCGCCGTCCTGGAATTTCTCCGACAACACGCTCGAACTATTGATGGAGCTCGGTTTTTTGTATGACTCGTCGTTAATGGCGGACGATCGGCCGTACGAGATTGTTGCCGACGGTGAGCCCACCGGATTCGTCGAGCTTCCGGTCGACTGGATTCTGGATGACGCGCCGCTCATGAATCCGCTTGGTGAGCGTTATTCAAATCCGCGCGAAGTGGTGCAGGTGTACAAAGATGAATTCGATATTGCGTATGAGGAAAGAACGGTATTCCTGCTGACCATGCACCCGCATTACATCGGCCATCGATCGAGAATTGTCGTCCTCCGCGAACTGATTGAATACATCAAAACCAGACCAGGGGTCTGGTTTGGTACCCACGAAGAAGCGGTGCGCTGGGTGCGGCAACAGGCGGGAATGGAATGAATGATCTGTAGGAGCCCGGCCGACCGGGCGATCTTCTTTCATCTATCGTGGTGATTTGATGGTTGTCGCCCGGTGGTCCGGGCTCCTACGGAACGTTGCTACAATTTTTGGCGCCCAATAAACAAATATGCCTGTCGCTTATTCGCCGACCGTGTCAGCCACCGCTTGATTGCAGGCATCACTGACTTCTGCCTTATTCTCATTGAGGCAGGCAAGAATCCTGCCTTCACCCATCGCAACGCCGCTGCAATGCGTTTCAATGTCAGTTGCGCACTGATTCGCAATATATGCTGTCGCTGCCGCAATTTGCTCGAGAATCGTTGCGGCCTGATAAAACGCATACTGGCATTGTCCCGAGATTTTATCCTCATGCGCGGCCATGCAGTGCAGCATCCGGCCATTGCCCGGCGTTACCTGGCTGCAATAGGACTGGATGTCGCTCTCGCAAGCTTTGACCAGGTGTTCGACCAGTGAGTCCTGCGCCATCGAATTCGAACCGATGAATAATCCGGCAGCAAAAGTCAGCAAGGCAATTGTTTTCTTCATTTCATTCTTCTCCCATCGTTTTGGTGTATTGGTTGTTATGTGTTTAGTAAACATTTCGCCTACCTGCGGCGCTCATATTTGACGATCTGTCGCGGCCCGACTTCGGCGCCGTAAATATTGC
>Ga0209988_10000477_pt1 | contig 24819 bp, 18 predicted proteins | sample N075metaG_FD_183115 | JGI IMG/M metagenome (GOLD analysis project Ga0209988, IMG submission 183115) | Deep subsurface microbial communities from Kermadec Trench to uncover new lineages of life (NeLLi) - N075 metaG (SPAdes) (version 2) | ecosystem: Environmental > Aquatic > Marine > Ocean trench... | reverse complement strand
ACTGGCTCAGCGACAACGGCATGAGCCACGTTCGCGGCGCACCGTACCATCCGCAAACGCAAGGCAAGATCGAGCGCTGGCACCAGACGCTAAAGAACCGGATATTGCTGGAGAACTACTTCTTACCCGGTGATCTTGAAAAACAGATCGAGCTGTTCGTCGATCACTACAATCACCAGCGGTACCACGAGAGCCTGAACAACCTGACGCCGGCCGATGTTTACTTCGGACGTGGGCAGTCGATTCTGGCAAAACGAGCAAGGATCAAGAAAAGAACCATCGCGAAACGTCGTTTGCACTACCAACGACACGCCGCGTAATATGAAAAAGATGAGCAAAACTCTCCATTAGATAATCGCTACGTCTGTTCCGTTTGTTTGAAGACGGACTGACAAAGCGTCATATTCTACCGGGCGAGCTTTCATTGGACTTCCTATGTTCGGACTCCAATACAGCCGTTTCTTCATACGACGCAGGATTTCGTTTTGCTTAAGACATACCTGTAGTGAGTTTTTTGGCAGCTTCTTCGCTTTCGGACCGGCAACTCGAATCGAAGCCTTCACTTCAATGTAACCGTAGACGCTTTCAATCGGATAAACCTCACATGAGGACATGCGTCCGAGCGGGCCTCCTTTAATCGCATCATAGATAATGATGTCTAGTTGAGATGATAGTTCGGGACCATCGTCACCGTGAAACACGATGAAACCTGACCCAACTCCATACTCCGGAGGTAACATCTGGCGTATTACGGCGGCGACCTCGTTTTCTAGACTTCGTCCCTTCTCCGGTGAGTGGCTTATGAGCTTTCTGGCGATCTCTAGCTTGCTAAGTAGAATACGTTCTTCAATAGCGCTAATTTCGTTGAAACTTGGAGTTTCATTCATAGTGGTAGTCACGCTCATCAAGATATGGCGCGCCCGGCAGGATTCGAACCTGCGACCTCAAGGTTAGGAACCGTGCGCTCTATCCAACTGAGCTACGGGCGCATTCGTACATTTTATTGGACAACACGTGTTTTATTGGACGCGTGTCAGCTATAACCGTTTAACTATAAATACTTTTTCCACACCGAGCACTTATTTAGGAATCTGGTGCTCTATCCGACTGAGCTACCGGGGCAGACCGCGGGCGATTGTAGCAAACTGCGGGCTGGCAAATTTGGGCCTGTGGTAATACGCTGCAAGCCCTTTCAAATCCGGAGTGTCATAGTGCACCGAATCATTAGCCTGTCTGTCCTGGCCTTTCTGACGACCGTCGCGGCCTGTAGCCGCGAAGAAGCTGCAGATCCTTCAGCATCCGAGTCCAGTGAGTCTTCTGTCATGGTGGAGCAAAGCGGTGCCGGTAATAGTGCTGACGCCGCCGCAGCGACGATCAACGCGGATTATTTGCGTGACATTATCGTTGAAATTTCTGATGACAGTTACGCAGGACGTGGTCCCGGCAGCCCTGGGGATGCGAAGGCCCGTACGTGGCTCGCACAGGAGCTTGAAGCGATCGGCCTGGAGCCGGGCGGCGAAGATGGCAGTTGGCAGCAGCCATTCGATTTGGTTGGCGTGAACGCGAGCCAACCGGATACGTGGATGTTTGAGGGCCACGGCAAGTCGATGGCGTTGCAGCAGTGGGATCAGTTCATTGCTTCCAGCGGTGTGCAGGCCGAACGCGCGGAGATTGAGAATGCCGAGCTCGTATTCGTTGGCTACGGTATTCAGGCGCCCGAGTACGACTGGGATGATTACAGCGGCGCAGACGTAACGGGCAAGGTCGTTGTCATCATGAACAATGACCCGGACTGGGATCCGGAGTTGTTCGCCGGCGAAACGCGCCTTTGGTATGGCCGATGGGATTATAAGTACCTGACCGCCGCCCGACAGGGCGCAGTGGGCGCCATCATTATTCACACGCAACCCTCAGCGGGTTACCCGTACCAGGTGGTTCAGACGTCCTGGACGGGTGAGCAATTCGAACTGCCGGCCGGTGATGAAGCGCGCAGCCAGGTCCTGGCCTGGGTAACTGAGGACTCGGCGCGCAGTCTGATTGCGATGGCCGGTCTTGACCTCGATGAACTGCGCGAGGCGGCTTATAACCGTGACTTCGAGCCCGTTCCGCTCGGCATCACGACATCCATCGGAATGGATGTCAGCATCAATCGCGTGCAATCGGCTAATGTACTGGCGTTACTGTCAGGCAGCGATCCCGAGTTAAGGGACGAGGTTGTTATCTACACTGCACATCACGATCACCTCGGCATCGGCAAGCCGAATGATGCCGGTGACGACATTTACAACGGTGCAAGGGACAACGCATCCGGCGTCGCCCAGGTGATGGCCATCGCCAAGGCACTGAAGGACTTGCCCGAGGCTCCACGGCGTTCGATTCTTATAGCGTTGGTTGGTGCTGAAGAACAAGGGCTGCTCGGTTCACAGTGGTACGCCGAAAACCCGACATTTTTACCCGGCAAAATCGCAGCCAATCTGAACTACGATAGTGGCAACATTTGGGGCTATACACACGACGTCACATTTGTTGGCCTGGGCAAGTCGTCGATTGATCAGATTGCTTCGATGATCGCAGGCGAACAGGGTCGTGTGGTGACGGCGGATCAGTTTTCCGACAGAGGCTACTTTTATCGCTCTGATCAATTCAATTTTGCAAAAATCGGCGTGCCGGCGATGTATCTGCACACGGGTACGGACTTCGTTGACCGGCCACCGGGGTGGGGCCGTGAACAACAGGATCAATACACGGACGTTCACTATCACCAGCCGTCGGATGAATATGACGATAGCTGGAACTTTGACGGCATGGTGCAAGACGCGAAACTGGGTTTCTGGACAGGCCTCGCGATCGCCAATGCGGACGAGATGCCGACGTGGAATCCGGGTGATGAATTCGAAGCGAAGCGCCTCGAAGCCCTGTCTGCAGTAGAAGAATAGGAACAAGCAAATGATGTCAGCAATGAAGGCTGCTGTAATTATCGTCGCTATCAGTTTTGCACCGACGCTGAACGCGGAGCCGTCAGCGGCCGAACAGCAACTCGACACGATTATGGAGGAGTACTGGGATTTCACATTGCGTGAAAGCCCACTCGCTGCGACCCGGGCCGGTGTGTCGGATTTCAATGACCGACTGAGTTCGGTTACGCCGGAGTCACAAGCGCGGCGACTGCAACAGGAAAAACTGTTCCTCGCGCGAACGCGTGATATCGATCAAGCCACATTGAGCCAGTCCGGCCTTGTCAATGCGGAATTGTTTGAGTGGGTATTGGTGGATTCGATAGAAGCCTACGAAATCAATCTTTCTCGAATTCCGTTCAACACCTTCTCAGGTTTCTTCACGGCGGCGCTCAACATGGCGAACGGCGTACGCATGGATAGCGTGAAGGACTATGAAGACTACATCGCTCGACTGTCCGATGTGCCGCGTTTCTTCGACGAAAACCTGGCGAACATGGAGGAGGGCGTGCGCACCGGTTTCGTTCTGCCGCAGATCGTGATCGATGGCATCCTGCCGACGATCCGCGCGCAAGTTAAATACAACGCAGAGGACAGCAGTTTCTACGACCCGTTCCGCGAGATGAGCGGCAAAGTATCGACGGACGAGCAGCTTCGCTTGCAGGACGATGCTCGACGTGTAATCGATGACATGGTGATTCCTGCATTTGCGAATCTTGCCGATTACCTCGAGAACGACTACGCAGCGTCCGATATCCTCGGCGCTGAGCAAAAGAGCGGCGGTGAGGAGTACTACGCCTTTCAGATAAAACGCTATACGACGATCCTCGGCACGACGTCGAATGAAATTCACGAGATCGGACTGACCGAGGTCGCACGCATAAGAGCGGAAATGCTGCAAATCATCGACGAGCTTGAATTCGACGGTGACTTCGACGACTTTACCGAATTCCTGCGTACCGATCCGCAGTTCTATGCGACCACCGCCGAAGAACTGCTGAAGGAAACAGCCTATACGGCGAAACGGATCGATTACGTCATGCCGGGGTTTTTTGGGTTGCTGCCGAGGCAGAGCTACGGCGTCGTTCCGGTCCCGGATGAAATAGCGCCGAACTATACGACGGGTGCTTATTTCGGCGCGCCGCCGGGCGGCGACCATGGGGGTATTTACTACGTCAATACCTACGCGCTCGATCAACGGCCGCTGTTTGAGATTCCGTCGCTGACGCTGCATGAGGCCGTGCCCGGCCACCATCATCAAGCTGCGTTGTCGGCGGAGATGGAAGGTGTGCCTGAATTTAGAAAAAACCTGTACTTCAGCGCCTTCGGAGAAGGCTGGGGGCTTTACTCTGAAAAGCTCGGTGTCGAGATGGGGATCTACCGCACGCCGTACGAGCACTTCGGTCGGCTCAGTTACGAAATGTGGCGGGCCTGTCGTCTGGTCATCGATACAGGCATCCATGCCAAGGGTTGGACTCGGCAACAGGCGATCGACTACTTCTCGGCGAACACCGCCTTGTCGGAGCAAAATATTCGTTCGGAGGTTGATCGCTATATTTCATGGCCCGCTCAGGCGCTCGCCTACAAGCTGGGCGAGTTGAGAATCTGGAAAATGCGGCGCAACGCAGAATCCTTGCTCGGCGAGCAATTCGATTTGCGTGAGTTTCACGATGTCGTGCTGGGCAACGGGGCGCTGCCAATCGCCATGCTTGAACGCATCGTAGAACGCTGGATCGACGACACACTGATCGCGGCTGAATAAGCTGTTTTGCTCTGCCTGGCAAGCAAATCGAAAATCCTGAGCTACACTACTAACTGGTTCAAAAAAAACAGGGAGAAGAAAAATGAAAAAAATCAGCATATTGGGGATGACAGCACTGAGTTTTCTTTGGGCAGGGACAACGATAGCCCAGGAAGATGAAGAGCCCAGCATATATACCTACGCCACGTATTTGTATTGCGATACCAGCAAAGAGGACGCAGCGGACGCCGATGTTGCGAAGGGTGTCGACGTTATGGACAAGCTCGTCGCGGATGGCACGCTAGCGGGCTGGGGCTGGATGGCGCACCACACCGGCGGTCAATGGCGCCGCATCCGATATCACAATGCGACGTCACTGCAAGGCGCGTTCGATGGTTTGAGCGCCATTACTGCAGCACTCACAGCAGCGTTTGGGGAAGACGACGAAGGCGATGGCGGTGCCTGCCCGCGGCACGACGACTATGTCTGGATGGGTGAAAACGGCGGTGGTGGCGATGACGGTCGTGGCGACGCCGGATTCTCGATCTATTTCCTGTGTGACACTACGCGTGAAGAGCGAGCCGATGAAATCGTCGACGAACATTTGGCGCCGATTTACAACAAACAGGTTGAAGACGGTGCGCTGACCTCGTGGGGCTGGTCGTCACATGTGATTGGTGGCAAATACCGTCGTCTATTGACGACGACAGCCGCTGATCACAAAACGCTGCTCGAGGCCCGGGCGGCCGCGCTTGAAGCAGTCTTTGGCGATGATAATGAGCTAGGCGCGGAATTCGGAGAAATCTGCAGCGGGCATAGCGATTACATGTGGAATATTGTGCACGAGTCACCGTAGTCGGGAGTACTGTACGAAAAGCCGGGTTCGCCCGGCTTTTTTTATGAGCGCTTAAAGCGGCTAAAGAAACCGCTCTTGGCCTCTTCGTCGTCATCCTCGATGTATGCTGTCGGCTGTGAACTGGGTACCTTCAGAGTCTGAGTCATCGACGTGTTTATCTGGTCTTCGATTGGCGCGGGCTGCTCAGTCGGCGCTGTGTGCTGAATCGGCGCACTGGGCTCGGGAGATGCGTCTGTATTCAACGCACGCACCGTTGCGAGTCTCTGTGATGCCGTAAGATCCAAACCGCCCTGGGTTTCAGTCTCAATAGACACCTCCAGCGCATTCTCGCCGTACACGGCTTTGAATTCGGCCTCCCGTGAGCTTGCCGAAGCTTCCTCGTCGGACGCTGATGTACCGTTAGCGACAGGCGTGCCTTCGGCAACGGGGGCAATATCTTCGTTCGCCGATTCGGCTGCCTCTACCATCGCAGCGACTTTTGCAGCGGCGAGGCTGAATTCCTCACCGAAAAGCGTTTCCGCCATCATATCGTCAACATCTTCGATCGACTTCGCCTTCGCGAGGCCCGTTGCGATTTTTTCGAGCTCTGCATCAGCCTTTTGATCTGACTCCCTAGAGGCGACAGGCTGTGGCGAGACGAGCGGCGGTACACCAATCTTTGGTTCGGGTTTGTTGCCCGTCTTCGTGTTTTCGGAATCTTGTTTTTCGGGAGCCGCATTCGCAGCAATAATTGCATCGGTTCTTGCAAGCTCTTCCTGAACTTCATTAACCTTCTGCTCGATAGCAGTATCCAAAGTTAACTCGGGTACGCTAGGCAAGGTTGGATCCTTAAGCTCTACGTCAGGTAGTGCTTCGACATCTTTCTGCTCTTCGGCGTCGGCCTCCGGTACTGCGAAATCGGCCATCGCCTGTTCCAGTGCTTCGATGTCCGGTCTTAGTTCTGCCAACGTTGGATCTCGGTCCCAGTCAGGCTTGGCTTCCGGTTCCGTTGCGGGCTTCTCAGCAACGGGCTTCTCAGCAACGGGCTTCTCAGCAACGGGCTTCTCAGCAACGGGCTTCTCAGCAACGGGCTTCTCAGCAACGGGCTTCTCAGCAACGGGTTTCTCAGCAACGGGCTTCTCAGCAACGGGCTTCTCAGCAACGGGCTTCTCAGCAACGGGCTTCTCAGCAACGGGTTTCTCAGCAACGGGTTTCTCAGCAACGGGTTTCTCAGCAACGGGTTTCTCAGCAACGGGTTTCTCAGCAACGGGCTTCTCGACAGCCGGCGAAGTCATGCGAGTCGAGCTGAACAAGGTAGGAATCTCGTCGTCTGTGGACGGAAGCGGTTCGGATTCAGGGGATATCACAAGACCTTGCGCAGCCAGTCCTGGTGCAATCACATCAAGATCGGGCAACGTGTCCTGGATGAGTTCTGGTTCTGGTTCTGGCGCTGCTACGGGGACAGGCGCAGCTGCAGGTACAGGTGCGCCAGCCGTAACGGGTATGTCGACGCGCAAACCATGATCGTCCTTGGCGACCCGAGCAATCAACGCCGCATCGACTTTTGTTGCCTTTTGCTCAGCCGCGGCCGAGAGCATCGACTCGACAAGCTTGTTTGCGACACGCGGATTGCCCTGGCAGAGCTCAGCAATCATCTGGCCGGTACCCGCCGCGAACGCGAGATCGAATTCGCCGCCGGCAATGCGAAAGCAGTGTTTCAGGTATCCCTGAAGCTCGCCCGCGGACAATGGCAGGACTTCCTGTCGCAATCGTGTCCGTTGTTTCAGACGTAGCAGGGCAGGTGCATCAAGCTTTTCGAGCAATGGGTCATCGCCCATCAGAATAATATTTGCGCCGGCAGGGTAGTCTGCATCAACTGCGGTTAATGCCTCGAATTCGGCAAGCGCATCTTCACCAATGCGCACTGCATCTTCGATCACAATGAAAACGCGTGTGCCGGTGTTGGCAAGTCTGGCAAGCAAGTCGCGAGATTGACTGATTTTTCTTATCGTGCTGGCCGGGATATCGCTGGCGTCGAGTTTGTCGAGCAGGAAATCGAGCACTTCGTCGTGACCGAGTTGCATCCGCGACAGGCGAATAATGAATTTGTCGCCGCTAATGGCGTCAATGGCACGATTGACCAGCGTCGATTTGCCAACGCCAGGCTTGCCTGTCACAACGACGACGGCCTCGCTCGTCGCAAGACCCTTGCGCATGCCGGCCATGAATTTGGCAGTCTGCGGACCGACGAATACACTGGCGCCCACTGCGTTCGCCGGAAAAGGTCGTCGACTTAGCCCAAACTGATTCTCGTACATTGGGGCAGTTTGGGGTACAGGTGCTCAAAATTCGTGGTGTTATGTCACAGAATTAGATCATCAGGAAGGGCTGAGGGCCGCACGGATATTGAACAAAAGGCTTTTATTCAACTCAAAAAAGTTCAAAATACGCTTCGTCACATAATCCGGGGATTCCGATAAATGCACCGCAGCACACAGCGCATATTTCTGATTGTCGCCATCATTGTCGCAGCGCTTATATTAGCCGTCATTATGGCTGGCATGAAGCCGGAGCCGCCGAAGAAAGAACGTGAGGAAATCGATGTTCTGGTCGATGTCCTGGTGCTTGAAACCATGACGGCAAGTTTTTCGATTCGTAGCCAGGGGACAGTACAGCCACGAACGCAGACGATTTTGAGCGCTGAGGTTGCAGGTACGGTGACCAGTATTTCGCCGAAATTCATTCCAGGGGGAGTTTTCGCCAAAGGCGATGTACTCCTGCGAATCGATCCCACAAATTATGACGTTGCAGTAAAGACAGCGACTGCGTTAATGATGCAGCGCAAGATCGAATTTGATGGGACCGCGAAACTCCGGCAATCAGGCTATCGTGCGGAGTCCGAATACGCCTCCGCCGCCGCCGCCCTCGCGTCGGCCGAAGCGGAATTGGTCAGAGCCAAACGTGACCTCGAACGAACTTTCGTTCGATTGCCTTACGACGGCATGGTGCGCGCCAAAGAAACGGACCTGGGCCAGTTCGTGAACCCTGGCACGCGTCTTGGTGTCGTGTTCGCCACCGACTACGCCGAAGTCCGTTTGCCGTTGACAGACATCGATCTCGCATTCGTTGAACTCCCCAGCGCAACTGACATTACTGCTTCGGGCGGGGCCGATGGCCCAGGCGTCGTGTTGTCTGCAATTCAAAAGGGCAAGCCTCAAGAGTGGCAAGCAACAATCGTTCGCAGTGAAGGTGTTGTCGATGAGAGCAGCCGGGTTACCTATGCCGTCGCACGACTTGTTGACCCCTATCGATTGCGCACTGACGGCAGGCCTCTGCCAATGGGCTCATTTGTTACAGCGAGGATTGAGGGGGTCACTCTGGATGGAATCATCAGGGTGCCGCGCAATGCCTTGCGCGGTTCTGACCAGCTGATTTTCGTTGACGATGATTCCCGCCTGAGAATACGCGCAGTCGAAATAGTCCGAGCCGATGCAGAGTATGTTTATCTGACCGGAGGTGTGGCACCCGGCGATCGAATTGTTATGACGGCGCTCGAAACACCGATTAACGGGATGAAAGTGGAAATCAGCGAGGGTGCTGACACGGGTACATCGCAGCTCGCGACCAGTGTGGAGGCGGAGTAAATATGCAATTGCCAGGTGTCACTGAACAAAAAGGTCTGATCGCGTGGTTCGCCGCAAATCACGTTGCGGCCAACTTGCTCATGCTGTTGATAATTGTCGCAGGTCTCCTGTCCGCATTTTCGATTCGCAAGGAAACACAGCCTGAGATAGATCTCAACTGGGTACAAATTCGCGTTTCCTACCTCGGAGCAGCACCGCAGGAAGTTGAACAAGGCGTCGTGATAAAAGTCGAGGAGGCAATTCAGGATGTGGAAGGTATCAAGAAGCTTCGATCAATAGCGCGCGAGGGTCGCGGCACCGTAACAGCAGAGATCGAACTGGATGCGGATTTCAATGCGGTCATGAGTGAAATCAAGACGAGGGTGGACGCGATCTCAACCTTCCCGGCGCTCACAGAAAAACCCGTCATCACCGAAATAAAGGTGACCAATCCGGTTGTCCTGATCGCGATTCATGGCGATCTCGATGAGCTGATGCGCAAGACCATCGCGCAGGAAGTTCGCGATGAATTACTGCAGTTGCCGGAAGTGAATCAGGTCGAGAAATTTGGTGATCGACCGTTTGAGATAAGCATCGAAGTCTCCGAAAACACACTGCGCCAGTACGGCCTGACGATGAGTGAGATTTCACAAGCCATCAAGAATTCGTCGATCGATATGCCGGGTGGAACGATCAAGTCGGAGGGTGGCGATATTCTCCTGCGCACGATCGGCCAGGTGTATACGGGGGATGAGTTCGGCCAACTGGTCTTGCGGACCTTTCCGGACGGCACGCGCCTGGTCTTAAGCGATATTGCGACCATCAAGGATGGCTTCGCGGAAACAGACGGGTGGGGGCGTTTCAACGGGCGGCCCACGGTGACGATTCAAGTCGTATCGGGTGGTCAGCAGAACGAACTTGCGACGGCGGCAGCAGTCAGGCAATACATCGAGAAGAAGTCAGAATCGATGCCACCGGGTATCGAGATGGACACCTGGATCGACCTGTCTTATTACCTGAAGGCCCGGCTTGGGATGATGACTGACAACATGATTCAGGGCGGCATTCTCGTCTTTATCGTGCTGTCGTTATTCCTGCGCGTCAAAGTCGCGTTCTGGGTCGTCATCGGTATCCCGATCACCTTCCTGGGCGCGTTGTGGTTGATGCCAGCGTGGCCAATCACGATCAACATGATCAGTATTTTCGGCTTTATTATCGTGTTAGGTATCGTTGTCGATGACGCTATTATCATCGGTGAGAGTGTCTATACCAAGATTCGCAAGGATGGGCATACGCTCGACAATGTAATTCAAGGGGCGCATAAAGTTGCGATCCCGGCGACCTTCGGCGTGCTGACGACAATTGCTGCGTTTGCACCCATGCTGTTCATTGGCGGCTTTGCCGCACCCTTTTTCGAAGCGATGGGCGTGGTCGTTGTTTTTTGCTTGATCTTCTCGCTCATAGAGTCGAAATTGATTTTGCCCGCGCACCTGGTACATGCGAAAATACCGCCAGTTGACGAAGAAGACCTGTTCAATCCGCAACGCCATATCGGTTTTTTCGAGCGTTTTCCGCGATTCTTTCTGAAAATTCAGCGCCGTGTGCAGCACGCTCTGTTCAGGCTAATCGACAATCACTACAGACCGATGCTCGAGAAGGCGATCGACAATCGCGGTGTGACGCTCTCGATATTCGTGGCTGTGCTTATTCTTACGATTGGCTTGATCGCCAGCGGCATGGCTCGGGTCGTGATGTTGCCGGAGATACCCAGTGACTTCATACAGGTTAATTTCCAGATGCAAAGCGGCACTGCAGCGGAGGCACGCAATGTCGCAGCCGAAAAAATAGAAAGAGCGTTGCTCGACATGAACGCCGAGTACGTCGCCGAGAATCCCGGTGCCATCCCGATAATCGATTATATCGGCGTATTCACCCGCGGCGAGACAGGCGCCCGGATGTGGGTTGAGTTACCGAAGGATGATGACAGGCCGTACAGCCATACAGAAGTCGCGAAGATGTGGCGTGAGCGTGTCGGGGATATACCGGGAATGAAAGAGCTGACGTTTGCGGGCGCAGTCCATATTGGTGGCGGGGCCCCTCTTAGCTTTCGATTGAGCGGTGCAGACTACGAAAAACTCGAACGTGCAGCGGAAGAGCTTGGAGACGCGTTGTCTGAATACACGGGTGTATTTGATATTCGCAATTCTGCATTGGCGGGCGGAGACGAAATCAAGCTGACGATAAAACCCGAGGCAGAAGCGCTTGGACTAACGATGTCATCGCTTGGCCGACAGGTCCGGCAGGCATTTTACGGAGAGGAAGCGCAGCGTATTCAGCGCGGCAAGGACGAGATAAAAGTCATGGTGCGTTATCCACGTGACGAGCGTCGTTCCATAGCCGATCTTGAAAACATGCGTATTCGGACGCCGTCAGGAGAAGAGGTGCCGTTCGGATCTGTGGCCGAGATTTCTTTCGGTCAGGGGTACTCGCAAATTTCCCGACTCAATCGCGAGCGTACGGTTACTGTATCCGCGGACATCGATCCTGATATCGTTGAGCCGCAGGAAATAATTCGCACGATATCTGACGAGTTTATTCCGGGTCTGTTGTCGCGGTATTCCGGAGTATCGTTTAATCTCGAAGGGTCCAGCGAGGAACTGAAAGACTTTCAGTTCAGTCTGATCGTTGCGAGCATCGTTGCGCTGTTCCTGATCTACGCTTTAATAGCGATCCCGTTGCATTCCTACAGTCAGCCTTTGCTCATCATGTCGGTCATACCGTTCGGTATCATCGGTGCAGTGGTGGGTCACGTGATCATGGGTATGGCGATCAGCATGTTCTCGTTGTTCGGCCTGATCGCACTTGCTGGTGTTGTCGTGAACGATAGCCTGATCATGGTGGACTTTATCAATAAAGCACGAATCGAAGGCGTGCCGATTCGACAGGCTGTTATTGAGTCAGGGACGCAGCGTTTTAGAGCCATCATGCTGACGTCGTTCACAACGGCAGTAGGCCTTACGCCGATCCTGCTGGAAAAAAGTGTGCAAGCCCAGTTCGTTATCCCCACGGCAATATCGCTGAGCTTTGGAATTGTCTTCGCAACGGTCATTACCTTATTCCTGATACCGTCGCTGTATATGTTGCAACAGGACGGCTTCGCGAGGTCGCGTTACCTGTGGGATTTGCTACTGGGCCGCCCGGAGCGTGTGACGGACCCCATTTAAATTGAGCGCCTCCGATTCCACCGATCGCGATGAGACCCGAAGTGGCATCGTTGCAGGACTGATCGCCTATTCGCTCTGGGGCGTGTTTCCCGTTTACTTCAAGATCATCGAGTCCGTCGCGCCTACCGAGGTGCTGGCGCATCGGATCGTATGGGCCGTTCCATTTGGCGCCTTGATTCTGCTGTTTCGCCGGCAGTGGCCCGAGGTTCGCCGCGCACTCACGGATCGGACGACGGTGTCCTGGCTCGGCCTGTCCGCACTCTTTATCACGGTGAACTGGTTTATCTACATCTGGGCCGTACAGAACGCGCGAATTTTTGAGACCAGTCTCGGCTACTACATCAATCCGCTGATGTACGTTTTTGTTGGCGTTTTATTCTTCGGCGAACGACTCCGATCGCTGCAACTCGCGGCGGTCATTTTCGCGAGCGTCGGTGTACTTGTTTTGACATTGAGCGGCGGCACGTTTCCGTGGGTAGCGATCTCACTGGCGGTCTTTTTTACGGCCTACGGTGTCATCCGCAAGCGTGTGGCCATTGGCGCGATGCCGGGCCTGTTTGTCGAAACCGTACTGCTATTCCCATTTGCCATGGTCTGGATGACATGGCTGCTCGTGGCCGGTCAGGCGTCGTTCAGTACACAGGATATGTCGCTGGCCATGCTGTTACTGGCCGCCGGACCGATCACGGTCGTGCCGTTGCTGCTGTTCGCGGTTGCTGCAAGGCGTTTGCCGCTGACCATGATCGGCTTCATGCAATTTTTAGCGCCGACGCTGCAGCTTCTAACCGGTATTTATTACGGAGAAAAACTGACGACCGCGCATCAGATTTGCTTTGGCCTGATATGGGTCGCCGTTATTCTGTTCAGTGTCGACGCGATTCGCGCAGGCAGGAAGAAGGCTGCGTAACTTACTTGTTTGCCTTGCGTTCCTGCGCTTCCTTGATGACTGCTTCCGCAACGTTCTGCGGACAAGGTGCGTAATGCGAAAATTCCATCGTGTACTGACCGCGACCGGATGTGAGCGTACGCAGATGGCTGATGTAGCCAAACATGTCGGCCAACGGTGCATCTGCCTTGACGCGCACACCGGTCGGACCTGCGTCCTGGGACTTGATCATGCCGCGACGGCGGTTGAGGTCACCAATGACATCACCGACGTTGTCGTCAGGTGTGAAAACGTCCACCCTCATGATTGGCTCAAGCAGTTGCGGAGCCGCTTTCGGAATCGACTGGCGGTAGGCTGCCCTGGTTGCGATTTCGAACGCGAGTGCCGACGAATCGACTGCGTGGAAAGCGCCGTCCAGCAGCGTGAATTTGACGTCGAGGAGCGGATACCCGGCCAAGGTGCCTTCGCTCATGCAGCCCCTGAATGCCTTCTCGATCGCGTTCCAGTATTCGCGCGGTACGTTACCACCCGTTACCTTGGATTCGAACTCGTAGCCCGTGTTCTTTTCAGCCGGCTCGATGCGGTATTCGATCTTGCCGTACTGGCCTGAACCACCGGACTGTTTCTTGTGCGTGTACGTATCTTCGATCGTTTGCGTAATCGTTTCGCGGTAGGCAACCTGCGGCTTACCCATTTCCACATCGACGTCATGCGTGCGACGCAGAATGTCGACCTTGATGTCGAGGTGCAATTCGCCCATGCCCTTGATCAGGGTTTCGCCCGAGTCTTCGTCGGTTGCGACATGGAACGACGGATCTTCCTGCACCATCTTGTTCAGAGCGATCCCCATTTTTTCGTTGCCGGCTTTGTCTTTCGGCGAAATGGCGATCGAGATTACGGGCTCAGGGAAAACCATCGGCTCGAGCGTTGCCGGATGGTTGGTATCGGCAAGTGTGTGACCCGTGCGCGTATTTTTCATGCCGAGCAGGGCAATGATGTCACCCGCTTGCGCGGAGTCGAGCTCTTCGCGCGAGTTAGCATGCATCTCAACGATACGGCCGATACGTTCGGTCTTGCCCGTAAACGTGTTCAATACGTTATCGCCCTTCTTGATTCTGCCGGCGTAGATACGCGTAAAGGTCAGGGCACCGTAACGGTCGTCCATGATTTTGAACGCAAGCGCACGCAGCGGCTTGTCGGGATCGACTGTAACGACCTGTCCGGTATGGTTGCCTTCAAGGTCCATTTCCGGCTGCGGCTTGACTTCGGTCGGATTCGGCAGGTAGTCAACTACTGCATTAAGAATATTCTGTATGCCTTTGTTTTTAAAGGCTGCTCCACAGTAGGTCGGGAAGAAGTCAAGCTTGATAGTGCCCGCACGAACGCATTTCTTGATCGCATCGACACTCGGTTCTTCACCTTCCAGGTATTGCTCCAGCAGATCGTCGTCCTGTTCAATGGCCATCTCGATCAGCTTCTCACGCCACTCTTCAACAAGTTCTTGCATGTCTTCGGGAACATCGCCCACGGTGAATACTTCCGGATCGTCAGACGTTGGCCAGATGTAGGACTTGCGCGTCAGCAGGTCGACGACGCCTTTGAAATCGTCTTCAATGCCGATAGGCAACACCATGACAATCGGGTTCGCCGCGAGCACATCCTTGATCTGCTCGACAACTCGGTAGAAATCCGCACCGATACGGTCAAGTTTGTTGACAAAAATAATGCGTGCGACTTCCGAGTCGTTGGCGTAACGCCAGTTCGTTTCCGATTGTGGCTCCACGCCGCCGGATCCACAAAACACGCCAATGCCGCCGTCGAGGACTTTCAGTGAGCGATAGACCTCGATCGTGAAGTCGACGTGTCCGGGCGTATCGATGATGTTCAGGCGATGCTCGTGCCACACACAACTTGTTGCGGCAGACTGAATCGTGATGCCGCGTTCCTGCTCCTGCTCCATGAAGTCCGTTGTGGCTTCGCCATCGTGAACCTCACCCGTGCGGTGAATTTTGCCCGTGAGCTTGAGGATGCGCTCTGTCGTCGTGGTCTTGCCCGCGTCAACGTGGGCAAAAATGCCGATATTTCGGTATTTGCTGAGATCTGTCATTGCTTAAACTCTTTGCGTTATCTGGCGGTGTCGCGGTTGCTAGGGTCGTTCGGGCGCGGATAATAGCAGCGCGTCCACGCGTAAACCAGTGAAAATAACGGCTATTTCCGGCCGTATGGGGATATGACACCGGGGCGCGGGAAATCAATGCTGCCGCAAGCCCTGCAGTGCCTTTCTAACGTCTCAGAATAGCCCACCAGCGGGCGATGTTCAGCAGGCTCATGAGCGACGCAGAAACGTAGGTGAGCGCTGCTGCCGTCAGCAATCGTCGGGCGTGAGGTCGGTCGGCCTCCTTGAGAATTCGATGCTGCTCCAGCATGGGCAACGCCCGCCCGAAACTGGCGTCGAATTCGGTCGGCAAAGTGACGAAATGCACCAAGGTGGACGTTGCCAGCGTCAGAAATCCGACCGCGAACATCAGGATGCCGAGCTGCGGGATGCGAGTGATGGCCCCGATGAATGGCGAAACCATCAGAACGCCTGCGCCGACACGCTGGATTGGCCCTGAGATGCGGACCAGCTGAGTGCGCAGCCGCAGGGGCACGTAGGCTTGCTTGTCCTGAATAGCATGGCCAACCTCATGGGCCGCGACCGTGATTGCTGTCAGCGAGTGGCCGTCAAACTTGTCGGGTGTCAGCCGTACGGTCTTGTCGATCGGATCGTAGTGGTCGCCGCCCTCGGTGATCTCAACCTTGACGCTTTGCAAGTCGTTACGATCGAGTAGATGGCGCGCAAGTTCGGCACCGCTGCCGGAGTAGCGATCGGCGGGTTCGCTGTACTGGCTCAAGACCCGCTTAACCCAGATGCCGGGCAGAAATATCAGGGCGAGCACCAGCACAATGACAATAACTATCACCATGCGGCCATCCTAGCGCGGTAAAGTAGGGCGATGACAGGCGACCAGACAATTCTTTTTACGCTGTTGTTTGCTGTGTTCGTATTTCTCATCTGGGGCCGCTGGCGCTACGACCTGGTTGCGTTCGTCGCCTTGCTCATTGCCTTGCTGACAGGCGTGGTCCCGAAAGAAGAGGCATTTTCAGGATTTGGCCACCCGGCGACAGTCATTATTGCGCTGGTTCTGATTATTAGCCGCGGGCTGTCCAATTCCGGTGCCATCGAGCTGCTCGCGCGCCATGTCATCGATGCAACGCGCAAGCTCGGGGCGCACATTGCGATCATGTCGGCGCTTGCAGCGTCCCTGTCGGCGATCATGAACAATGTGGCAGCGCTCGCATTGCTGATGCCGCTCGATCTGCAGGCGGCCAGGAAGTCGGGCCGCAGCCCATCGTTGTCTCTAATGCCGCTGTCGTTTGCGTCAATTCTTGGCGGCATGATTACGATGATAGGCACGCCGCCCAATATTGTTGTGGCTGAGTATCGCAATGCCGCGCTGGGCGAGAGTTTCAGTATGTTCGATTTCGCGCCTGTCGGTCTGGCCTGCGCAGTGGTCGGTGTCGCGTATGTGGCCTTGATCGGCTGGCGCTTGTTGCCGGCAGGGCGCAGCGGTGCGGTTGCGGGCACGGAGCTGTTCGATCTGGCGGATTACATCGCCGAAGTTCGGGTACCGGACGATTCGATCGTCATTGGTCAACGCGTGCGGGATCTGGATGAACTCGCGGCCAAGAGCGACATCGATATCATTGGGCTGACGCGACAGGGCAGGCGTTTCCCCGGGCTCGCACGCATGACAGAGATTCAAGCTGGCGATATTCTGGTTGTCGAAGCCAGCCCCGACAGTCTGGATGAGGCATTGGGTGCTCTGGAGCTCGAATACGTTGGCAAGGGTCAGGGCATTCTTGAAGACGATGAGCTGACATTGAGCGAAGTCGTCGTGCAGGAAACGTCCAAACTCGCCGGCCGCTCCGCGATGTCGTTTCGTTTGCTGTACCGCTACCGCGTCGCGCTGGTTGGCGTCTCGCGACAGGGCAAACGATTTCGTGAACAGATACGTCGACTGGTTGTTGACCCCGGTGACGTGCTGTTGCTGTTGGGATCTGAAGAACGTCTTGCAGACGTCATGGGCCGTCTGGGCTTGTTACCGCTGGCAGATCGTGGTCAGCGCGTCGTGCAACGCAACAAGATTTGGATCGCGGTTGGCGCATTCGCTGCGGCAATCATCATCGCCAGCACGGGGCTCGTCTATCTGCCGATCGCGCTGGGTTGCGTTGTCGCCATGTATGTAGGCCTCAATATCGTACCTATACGAGATGTGTATGATTCGATCGAGTGGCCGATCATTGTATTGCTGGGGTCGATGATTCCGATAGGCAGCGCATTGCAGTCAACCGGTGGTACGGCTTTGATCGCCGATGGCATTGTCTCAATGTCCAGTGGCATGTCACCCGTATTCGTTTTGACCCTGCTTATCGCAGTGACGATGACCTTATCCGACGTTATGAACAACACGGCAACGGCTGTCATCGCTGCGCCCTTGGCCGTGGATATTGCCGGGCGACTCGGCGTTAACCCGGACCCGTTCCTCATGGGCGTCGCCGTCGCCGCCTCATGCGCGTTCCTGACTCCGATCGGACACAAGAACAACACGCTGATCATGGGTCCTGGCGGTTACCGCTTTGGCGACTATTGGCGCATGGGTTTGCCACTCGAAATCCTCATCGTCGTCGTCTCGGTGCCCGTCATATTGGTCGTCTGGCCGCTTTAGATTTATGTAAAAGCGCTGTCGCCAAATGCCTGAATAGTGGGTCGGAAAGTGACAAAACGGACACATGCTGTGGTATTCACACCGATTCGCTAAATCCTAAGTACCTGATTTATAAGACTCGTTGCGTCTTTGGTCGCCTGCCTGAATATTGGCACAGGCTTTGCAATGACCCGATTAACGGATTGCGCCTTGTGTGGATTACACAGGCTTGGGCAGCTAAGGAGATCGAGATGGAACGAGCGACCATTCAGGACTGGATTGAAAGCCAGGTACTACTGAGTAGCAGCGTGCAGCGTGACGTGAAGTACCGGATTTACCGCGAGAATAACAAGCATTACCAGGATATTCGGGAGTTGGATGACACGCCGATTCATACACTCGAATTACCGGACGGCATGAAACTGGACAGGAGCAGCTACGAAGTGTTGCTGCGCTACGTCCTCACGGACATCGTGGCGGCGTAGACGTATCCACATAGTTCCAGGCGCTCACCAAGGGTCGGCGCGACGTCTTACGACTCATACTGTAATTGGCTAGCCTGACTTTGATGGAAGGCTTAGGATAGGTGGGCCAGTCTAAAGTAGGCTAGATATTTGAATGTCGCTGTTTTCGGAATTGAAGCGCCGCAATGGCCTATACCTTCGCCCTCTTCACCACAGGTCGTGGCGGCGGCACTGCTAACTGACATCCACGATGAGGATTGATACGCATCAGTATCACAGTTGGCTGGCCATCGCGTGCCTTTATTTATCCTGTGTCTCGAACGGTTTGGCCAGCGTGGATATTTGTCAGGAGCCGACAGCGGACTCGCATCTGTCGATCGCGTATCAAAAGCACGAGAAGTCTTCGTTCGAGAGAGGCCTGGGTGAGACCAGGCAAGAAAACTTCGAATTTGATTTGCAATTCGATTTGAACAACAAGTGGGCGATTGGCGTCGGGCACCGTTATACGATCTTAAATGTCGATGGTCTGGAGTTGCAGACGAATGGCCATCTGCATACTTTTTTTATTCCCTTGCACCGGGTGAGCCAGGCTGAGGGAAAGCGTTTTCGCTTCAGCATTGCGCCCGCGCTATCCGCTTCGTCCAACGTCATGAAAGATCCGGGTGGATACTCGGCTGATGCGCTGCAATTATTGGTGGCCCTCGTTTGGAACAGGCAAGTATCTGCTCAGCTCGGCTTTCGATACGGGATTTGTGGCGATCAGCGTTTCGGAAACTATCGAATTTATCCTTTGGTCAGTATTGATCGGCAACTTCATCCTGACTGGAACATGGAATTGGGTTTTCCAATTACGCGAATTAGTTACCGCATATCAAAAAATCTTGTTTCTTCATTGCAGATCGCTCCTGACGGCAACGAATGGTACGTCGCTGACCAGGACCTGCGAAAAAAATCCAAACTGGTTTACAAGGCTTACGCGCTTGAATGGGCTTTTGACTGGCGAGCGCATGAGCATCTTTCGCTCACGGCCAGTGTTGGCATTCAATTTGATAATCGATATGAATTGACGCTGCTCGACGATAGCCGGGATAGCGTTTCCGGCGAATCGGTCACTCGTATTGGCACGGCTTTTGTTTGGAATTTTTGACAACCAGGATAATAGTTGCCTGACCGGGCCGACCCGCGCTATCGCGTCGCATGATCTGCCACGACCTGCCAGACTCGCAGCAGGTTCTCACCAAGAATTTTGCGAATGTCTTGTTCGCCATAGCCGCGTTCGAGCAGTCCCCTGACCAGGTTTGGGTACGAGGATACATCCTTGAGGCCGATCGGCAGCGAGTCGCCGACACCGTCGTAGTCGGAGCCAATGCCCACATGTTCGATACCGCTGAGTTCGACAACGTGGTCGATGTGGTCCAGCACGTCTTCAAGCGACGCGTAGGGCAGCTTGCCGTGTTCGGCCTCCCAGATAAACTTGTGCTGTTCGCTGACTTCCTTGCGACTCAGTTCCGGCTTATCTGCTTTCCATTCTTTTTCGGCAGCCCGCCTCGCCATCGAGTATTTGTTCGCATCTGCGGTCAGGAATGCGGAGCCGTAATTAATCATGATGACGCCGCCCGTTTCAGCGAGCCGCACAATCATGTCGTCATCCATATTGCGTTCGAAGCCTGGAGTGAAATGTCGCGCTGACGAGTGAGATGCGATCAGCGGCGCTTCCGATACGTCTGCAGCCTGCCAAAAAGCCTCATCCGACACGTGACTGATGTCGACCATGATACCGATGCGGTTCATTTCTTTTATGAGCTCAACACCGAATTCACTGAGGCCATTCCATTGCCTGTTCTCATCGTAGGACGAATCCGCGATATGGTTCGACAAGCCATGCGTCAGGGTGATGTAACGGATGCCGCGATCATAGAAGTGCTGCAATGTCTCGAAACTACCTTCGACGGGTGAACCGTTTTCCATACCGAGGGGAAACGAGATAAGGCCGGCCTCGAAATGTGCACGCACATCGGCCGGCGACAAGGCAATCGCAAACTTGTCCGGCGCCGATTCGACGATACCCTCAACCATATCGATCAATTCATCGGCAAGCGCGCGCGAACCGCCGTCTGCCTCCAGTTCCGCCGGTGTGTAAATCGACATGAACGGCGCGTTCAGCCCGCCTGCAATTGCTCGCGGATAGTCGAAATCGCCGCTTTCAGTGGCCTTGGATACATCGTCCGGCTTGCTTTGCAGCCGGTAGGGCACATCGATGTGGGTATCGATAATGATGCTGCTATAGGCGATTCGTTCGGCCTCGGATTGCAGATCCGGTGTTGCCTCAGCGGCTTGCTCCTGCCGGCCACAGCCAACGAGTACGGATACAACAATTACGGCGAACAGGTGAGATTTTGTCATTATTTAGGTCGTTTGGCGGTTGAAAAGGATCGGGATTGTAACCATAGTAAGCATTGTGGTGTCCAATTTTCGGGGCACAGGCATTTAACTACAGCAGGTTTTTCAGGAGCCTTAAGATGAGTGACGAGAATCCGCCCGTAGATCACGAAGCGACAAATGGCGAAAACGAGAAGACGCCAATCGAGGAACATTTGAAATCGCGGTCCACATGGCTGCGGCTCGTGTTCATGCTGGTGTTCTGGATTTTGGCCGGTGTCACGACGTTTGTTGCATCCGTCGTTATTGTTCTCGGTTTCTTCTGGGTGTTGTTTACGGGCGAGACAAATGAACAGCTGCGCAAGACGGGGCAGGGAATCGCGGCCTACATCAGCCAGATAATTAATTACCTGACTTACAACACCGACGATAAGCCGTTTCCGTTCGGTGAATGGCCCTCAGCGGACCGGAGCGACTGAGGCGTTTTTCCCTAGACGGGAAGTTCGCGCTGGCCAGGCTGCCAGTGTGTGAGATCGACGCGTGCGCCGCCGATGCCAAGTTTTCGTACCCATTTGGCGGCAGCATCCAGCGTCACCCAGGTCTTGACCTTGCCTTTTCCCGTATGGGCCGTAATCGCGCCGTTCGCTGTTTTGGCCTCGATGTGAAATCTCGCGCCCGTGGCGATGATGGTCACTCTGCGAATAGCGCCGGCGGCAACCAGAGCCTTTAGCGTTCTCTCATCCATTGTGTTCCCTCGGCGTTGGGTCGATCTGTGATCTGGGGATGGCAATGCCTGCCTGGTCGCAATGGCGACGAATCAGAACTTCCACCATGTTCGCGACGCTGCGATGTTCGCGCGTGGCTGCCTCGCGCACTGCAGCTTTCACATCGGGATTGATGCGCAGGTTCAGTGTGGAGACTTTGCTGCGGGGCATGCTGCACAATGTACAGCATTTAGGTTGTAAATGTAACGCACTTTGACCTACTGAGTGGCGGCACTCAGATGTTGGCCGGCACGCGACAGCAGTTCGCTCCAGTCATCCGCAGCCCGGGCGGCCTCCACGTTTTGCCGCATAACATCGATTCGCGCTTGTACCTCTTCGCGCATTTCGAGAAAGCGGGGCTCGGAGCGTAGCGACGCAATTAGTGGATCAGTGTCGGCAGTCCAGAAGTCAAACGGCATCACGCTGACAAAGCCCTCGGCAATAGCGTCTTCAAGTCGGTCGAGCGCTGCAGATGTGTGTCCCTGCAGCGCGAGTATTTGTACGTCTCGTATGCCGTGTCCAGCGGAACCGACACGCGGCACTTTTGCTGTTACGACAAGGGCCTGTTCGAGCAGACGGTTTGCAGCATCTGCATTGCCCAGTCGCTGCTCAACAAACGCGAGCATCACGGCCGACGCCAAATTAAATCGATCAACAACGTTTGCCCGGTCTGCGAATAGTGTCGGACTATCCACTAGCAGGATTTCCCGTGCCCGCTCGTAATCTTCCAATAGTATCGCTGCGCGAACCATTAACGGATAAACCCGGGATTGGATACCGATTACATCTGCCTGAATAGTTGCCAGCGTATCGAGTGCTCCCTGATAGTCATCCCGAACGAATTTCTCGAGTCCGACGCCAAAGGGGCTGACGGGGTGGTCTGTCGGAAAATCGGCCATGAATGCCGTTATCGCTTGCGAATCTCCAAACAATCGAAAAATACTGAGCGCATTGCTACCCGCAAGCGGATCGTCGCTGATGCGGGCATCTTCGGCAGCCCAGGCGATGGCTTCATCGAGTCTGCCCAGTTTTTGCAAGTGCTGGGACAATCGACGGGCCGGCAATTCCCAGCCGGGGAAATATTCCACTGCTTTCATGAGCAAATCCATCGACGCTTCGTTCTGGCCTTTTTGTGCGTACAGGTCAGACAAATTAACCAATGGAGTACGGCTGCGGGGGTCTACCTCAAGCGCTTTCGCGAGCATTTCAATAGCGCCGTCAAGGTCGCCTTCGTACTGACGCAACAGGCTGAACCAGGTGTACGCGTTTGCAAGGTTTTCGTTCAGCTGCAGGGCCCTGCGGAAGTCGTCAGCCGCACGAATATTGCCTGCCCCTGTACGAGTGCGTTGCCATTGACTCGTTTCGATGAAACCTCTTACCGCGTATGCGTTAGCGTTGTCAGGATCCAGGCGCAGCGCATTGTCGAGAGCCGCGCCCGCCAACCGTATTGCCTCATCGGAGTTGATAGCCTGATGATTGGTGTAGAGAACCATGATTGTTTCTGCGAGAGCGGCATAGGCTCTAGCGTAGTCAGGATCGAGCTTGACGGCTTGTTCGAATTGCTCGCGTGCTTTTAATACGGTGTCGAACCTGCGTTGACTAAGATTTACCTGGCCTACTACAAAAAGCCTGTAGGCCTCGTCATTTTCCGTGGGGATTGCTGCGAGACGCTGTTCGTCCTCAGGCGTGAGAGCAGCGTTTAACGCCGAAGTGATTTGCGATGAGATTTCGGTTTGTATTTCGAAAATATCTTGCAGCGAGGCATCCTTGTTGTAGGTTCCAGACCAGAGTTGTTTGTCGGCTCGTGCGTCAATTAGTGACACCGTTACACGAATTCTGTTTCCTGACCGCTGCACGGCACCCTGCACGATCGTTGCGACGCCGAGTTCTTCGCCAATGACCGATACGTTTTTCGTCGTATTGCGGTATTCGTTGGCGGACGTGCGCGAAATAACATGGAGTGACCCGATTCCGGCAAGTCGGTTGAGGAGATCCTCCTGGATGCCGTCGGCAAAGTAGCCGTTCTCCGGATCGGTGCTGCGATTCTCAAAGGGCAGCACGGCAACTGACAGGTCCTTAAGACCGGAATCAAGTGGGGCATTAGTCTTGCGAAGATCCGACATGTTGAACGAGATCGACACAACAAGGGCAACAATCAGCAGGCCAATCAATACGAAATTCACCGAGTTTCGAGCCGGCGGCTTGTAGCGCTTTCGGTCGAGGTCCTTTTCCAGTCTTACGCCATCCGGTGTGATCTCGAATACCCAGGCAATCACTAGCGAGATGACAAAGCCGCCGAAGATAAGCAGCACATAAATCTTGAATACGTACTCCGGTGCACCAAATGTCGGCAGAAGGACTGAACCAGATTCGATCAGAATCCAGGCAACGAGCGCGTACGCCGCAGCAACGCGTAATACGTTGCGGCGTTTGAGTTCATCCAGGAATGTGGCCATGTCGCGATTATGGCGGGAATCCTTGCAGAGTGCAGCCTGTCGTCAATACGGATTCTCTGTACACGCGATCAAGGCTGGTGCTGCTTGACCGGGGGAGAGTGATGACTGTACGCAAAGCGTCTGCGCTACATATTACGAAGATATTCCTGCGGCGGTGATAACATGACGTCCATGTCGACCTGGGGGCCTATTATTGCCGTTGTTCTCGCGCTGATCGCGGTTGTGTCTGTGGCCGTCATCGCCTGGAAACTGTCCTCCGACGAGTTTCACAAGAGTTTCGAAGAGAAGGACCCGACAGAGCCGGATCCTCCCGCCTAGTTCTTACGTCGCCGCGGCTGTTCGCGGCCTCGTGATTTCTGGTTTGCGCTGCGTTGTTCGCGGCGTTCATGATTTTGAGACGCTCTCTGCGGTTCACGTCGCGGTTCACTACGCGGTTCACTACGCGGTTCACGTCGCGCTTCACTATGCGATTCTCTTCGCGGCTCGTTTCGCGCCACGTGCCTTGCTTCATTCCGCGGTTCGCTGCGCGTCGCTTGCCTGGTCTGGTGCCGTGGCTCGCTGTGTGTCGAAGGCCTGGTCTGCTGCCGCGGCTCGTTTCGAGCCACATATCTCGTCTCATGCCTGGGCACGCTGCGGCTTTGTGTCTGACGACGGGCTGTGTGCTGGTTAGCGGTTGCGACGGCGCGGAAAGTCGAAGTGTGCGACCGGGTAGTCGTCACTGCATGTTGCACGTTTCGATTTGTGT
>Ga0209988_10000475_pt1 | contig 24869 bp, 27 predicted proteins | sample N075metaG_FD_183115 | JGI IMG/M metagenome (GOLD analysis project Ga0209988, IMG submission 183115) | Deep subsurface microbial communities from Kermadec Trench to uncover new lineages of life (NeLLi) - N075 metaG (SPAdes) (version 2) | ecosystem: Environmental > Aquatic > Marine > Ocean trench... | reverse complement strand
GTCAAATCAACCCTTGCAATCAGGGAGCCATCCACACAGGACATAAGGTTAACGGGCCCAGGGCTGGTGTTTTCTACCCCGATGGGGTGGCCCTAACCACCTTGCGCCGTGTGGTAGGGGATGCTCTCTGGCATGGTTGGCATGGCGGGTGTTTAATTCCTGGATGTCTGGAAGCCTGTTGCCAAGACCCAAAAGCCAATCGACGATAACGAGGGCATGGCAATGCCAACTATTGATGAAGTGCGAGCTCTGGTTCACAAAGGTCACGGAACCCGTTTTGACTCGCCCGAATGGCCTTTAAATCGGCTGTGGCAAGAACATCTAGATGCCCGAAAAGAAAAGTACGGCACGGAGTTCGTCTCAAGCGCGCCAAAAGCTCTTACAGTGGAGAACACTTCGATCGTTTCAGAACAATGGCCCCTTGATGACCTGAGCAATCTCATCGTCAAGGACCGGACGAGACCGTTGCGAGGCGATGAAAATGCGCCCGTTGTCATGGTCAGGTATCAAGGCCGCGATTGCCTGGTTGATGGTGGACGCAGGATTACGAAGTGGCGTCACGCGAAGCCACCGACGGGCCACGAAATTTGGATTCTCGAGGTCATAACTTGAAGGAGAATTCCGGAGAGTCGATTTTGGCAAAATTTTGAATTCTGGTGCTCGCCCTTATGTCTTCATTTAGCCATAAGCGTCGATAACTGCTACAATAGGCTGCCAAGGACCGCTACTGGGAAAGTCGGGATAGGCCTGCCTTTTGCAGCTACCAATCTAAGAGAGATTCTGGCGAATTTACGTCTCAAATCAGGCGTGTATTTCCTGTGTAATTTGGAAAAGAAATTCATGAATTGTTCTAGAACTGAGGAGTGGACTTGGAGGTGCCAGTAACTATTGATTTCGAAAGAAATCAAGGGTTTGAGACAAAGATGGAAATTTCCAGAAAGGGTGCCATAAAGACTGAAAATCCGCGTGTCGGTGGTTCGATTCCGCCCCTGGGCACCATTTCTTTCCTTGCCGCGATCCAAGTCCCGCACGGCAAAAAGGCCGGGCGTGAACCCGGCCTTTTGCTTATGCGGCGCTGCGATGGCTCAGGCGTCGATGCCGGTGCGCATCTTCTCGTCGATGATCTTGGTGTAGCCGCTGTCGGCTTCGAGCAACCCCCAGTCCACCATCCAGTCGTGGATGTGGGTGAATTCCTCTTGCGTGTAGGGCCGGGGATAGATGTAGCGGAATCGGCCGAGGTAGAAATCATCCTCGGTGAGCGTGGCGATGTCGGCCGGCACCTCGCGGATCATGTATTTGAGGTAGGGCCGGATGTCGCCGTTGATCTTGTCCACCGCCTTGCGCACCGAACGGTCGATGGCGGCGTAGGTGTCGGGGTCCATGGACGGTACCGTCACCTCGGCGCCGTCGTAGAAGGCCTCGCAGATGATCCTGTGGCCGCGCTTGAGCGCCACCGTGATCCAGGGCTCCATCAGGGCGGCGGCGCCGATCTTGCCGCGCTCCAAGTAGTCGAGCCGCTGCTTCGGCCCGCCGACGTGGCCGACCCGGACCTCGTCCTTGGACAGCATGTAGCCGCCGAGCAGCCCCAGGGTGATGTAGTGCGATCCGGCGTGCATGTTGACGCCGACCAGAACGCCGGCAAGATCGGGCGGGATGTTGTAGGGCGAATCGCCGGCCACGATGATGGCTTGGGTCGCCACCGCGGCGCGCTTGGAGATCACCTGGGCGCTGGCGCAGGTGTCCTGGGTGCGGCGGATCTGGCCCCACTCGCAGGCCCGGTACATGGAAAACTCGCCGGTCTCTATGCCTTCGTGCCAGCCAAAGGACTTGACGGCCCGGTGGTCTTCGATGGGCGTTTCGGGAACGTCCTTGTCCCGGTCGCGGCCCGAGCCGGCGGGAACCAGTTCGACCTCGAGGCCTTCCTCGGCGTAATAGCCCTCTTCCTGGGCGACGTGATAGACCAGCGAAAAGACCGCGTTGTTGACTTCGATCTTGGTCTTCTTGAGCGCCATGGTACCTCTCCCCTTTGATTTACTGCTCAAAGCCCGTACCCCAAAGGCCGCGCGTGAATTAGGCGCCGATGATAGCCAACAACGCCCGCGAAGTCCAAGTGAACCCGGCCCTGGGGGATTCGGTGGGCGCGCCCGGCTGAACCGATCGGTGAAATCTGTAATTATGACAGGCCTGGGAAAGCGGCCTAAACGTGAGGGAAAGACGTCTTGAAAACCCGCCTTTAAGGTCAATTCCGCGGCGCTGTTCGGGTTCGACTGAGGCTCCGGTCCCCGGCCGCGTTCACGCCGCCTTGGGCAGGCGGCCGCGGTCGTGGGGTAAATCCAGGAAGCCCATGTCCGGGCCCTTGGGCACGATGCCGGTCGGGTTGACCTTGGCCTGGCTGTAATAGTTGGCCTTGGTGGCGTCCAGGTTCAGCGTGTCGGCGATGCCCGGCCATTGGTAGAGCTCGCGCAGGTAATTCACCAGATTGGGGTAGTCCTGGAGGCGCCGCAGGTTGCACTTGAAGTGGCTGTAGTAGACCAGGTCGAAACGGAGCAACGTCGGAAAGGCGCGCCAGTCGGCCTCGGTGATGCGCGCGCCCATGAGGTAACGGCCGTCCGCCAACCGTTCTTCCAGGGTATCGAGCCCGGTAAAGACCTTGTCCACGGCCTGGTCGTAGGCCTGCTGGCTGCGCGCGAAGCCGGTGCGGTAGACGCCGTTGTTCAGGTGTTCGTACACAAAATCGTTGATCTCATCGATGCCCGGGGCGAGGTCTGCGGGGTAATAGTCCATGGAGGGTTCGGCCCAGGCGCCGAAGGCGCCGTTCAGCATGCGGATGATTTCCGAGGATTCGTTGTTGACCACGGATTTGCGCTCGCGGTCCCAAAGGGTCGGCACCGTGACCTTGCCGGAATAGGCCGGGTTGGCCGCCGCGTAGGCCTGATGCAGGTGGAAAAGCCCGTCGGCGCCGGGTTTCAGCTCGTCGAGCCCCGCCGAGTAGGTCCAGCCCGCGGTCTTGGGCCGATCTGCGATGGAGACCGAAACCACGTCTTCCAGGCGCTTCAGCTTGCGCATGATCAGCGTGCGATGGGCCCACGGGCAGGACCACGACACGAACAGGTGATAGCGCCCGGGCGCGGCCTCGAGCCCGCCTTCCCCGGACGGCCCGGGTGCGCCGTCGGCCGTCACCCAGTCGCGGAACTTGGAGGCGTCGCGGACGAAGGCGCCGCGGGCATCGGGCGGGACCTCGGCGTCATTGTCCCAAACGCCGTCGATCAGCATGCCGGCCATGGTACCTCTCCTTAGTGCCTGGCCTTAGTGCCTGGCCTTGGCGCCCGGCAAGCGGGCTCAGCCCTTGAGGAACGGCACCGCCAGGTCCTGGAACAAATCCGCGGCGTCCCACGGCACCAGGTGTTTGCAGCCCTCGGCCATGTGCAAATCGAGGCCGGGCTCCAGTTCCTGGAGAAGGGCGCAACGGTCGGCGGCCCGCGCCCTGTCCTCGCGCCCAAAAATCAGCAACAGCGGCATGGTGAGCTCGGTCATCCGCCGCCACAGCGGCGTGCCGCCGCCGCCCTTGGCCGGTTGCTTGGCCCGGGATTCGTTGCGGGCGACGAAGGCCTCGAAATTGCGGCCCACCGAACGCGAATGGCGCAACTCGAGTTCCGCGTCGGTAATGAGGTCGTGATGGAACAAGGTCGCCTCCAGGAGCTTGCGGGTGTCCTCGATGCCGGGCTCCACCTGGGCCATGCGCTGGTCCATCCTCTGGACCACCGCATCCTCGCGCTGGCCGGCGCCGCCTTCCAGCGGCGGCAGCAGGCTGCCGGTGCCGAGCACCATGATGTGGCTGATCCGCTGGGGCTGTTCGAGGCCCAGGGCGACGGCGACGTTGCCGGCCTGGGAATGGCCCACCAGGGCCGCCTTGTCCAGCCCCAGGGCGTCCATCAGGCCGAGCGCGGTCTTCTTCTTCAAGCCCACCGAGCCGTCTTCGCTGTAACCGCTGAGCCCGAATCCCGGGAAATCGAAGGCGATGACGCGGAACCCGGCGGCCGCCAGCGGGCCGATGGTGCGGCGATAGACGTCGGCCGAGGAACCCAGCGAGGCGCCGTGAAATAAAAGGACGGCGGGGCCGCTTCCATCCTCGATATAACGGATGGAATGGTCCTCGACCTCCACCAACTTGTCTTCGAAACCCGTGGCGACGGTTGTATCCATGATTTTCCTCCCTGAGCCCTCTCTTCCAGGCATGTTCAACCGCCAAGCTTATCACAGCGCCGGCCGCCCCGCGAGAGGGCGGTGGGCCGCCGCCCCTTGCGCGGGCGCCGCCCAAGGCCGATAGTCTGGGGGGCCAGGACCCTATTGCCAACCCCGTGACCGCCAATTCCGTGACCGGAAACCTGGGGGACCATGAGCCCACCCGTTACCCGTTTCGCACCCTCGCCCACCGGTTTTTTGCACCTGGGCCATGCCCATGCCGCGCTGTTCGCCGCCCGTGCCGCCGGCGCCGGCAGGTTTCTGCTGCGCATGGAGGATATCGACCGGGGCCGCTGCCGTGCCGAATTCGACGCCGCCATCTTGGAAGACCTCGCCTGGCTCGGGCTTGACTGGGACGGGCCGGTGCTGCGCCAATCCACGCGCGCGGTGGCCTACCGCGCGGCGCTCGACCGGCTCGATGCCCTGGGCGTTCTCTACCCCTGTTTCTGCACGCGAAAGGAAATCGCCGCCGAGATCAACCGTGCCGGGTCCGCGCCTCATGGCGTTATCGCGCCCGATCCCGGGCGACATGGCGCACCCGGGCCGGTCTCCATGGACGGGCCGCTTTATCCCGGCACCTGCCGGGGCCTGGCGGCGGCGGAGCGCGAAGCGGCCATGGCGCGGGCGGCGGGATTCGCGCTGCGCCTCGATGCCGCAAAGGCGGCAGGCTTGGTCGGTGAACTGGAATTTTCGGATCACCGGTTGGGGCTCACCGCCGTGGACCCCCTTCTCCTCGGCGACGCGGTGCTGGGGCGCAAGGATATCGGCACCAGTTATCACCTGAGCGTCGTCGTCGATGACGCCGCGCAGGGGATCAGCCTGGTCACCCGCGGTGCCGATCTCTTTCCCTCGACCCACCTCCATGCCGTCCTCCAAGCCCTGCTCGGCTTGCCCGCGCCCGAATATCACCATCACCCGCTGATCGAAGACGGCGCGGGGGCGCGGCTCGCTAAACGCAGTGATTCCCGGGCGATCCGGGCCTTCAGGGAAGAGGGACTGAGCCCCCGCGAGGTGCGCGCCCTGGCGGGGTTTCCCGATGGTCCTAGCGGGCAACCCTGCTAGGCCTCTCGCACCATGACGGGTCCCCCAATGGATTCGATGCCCGGTTTCGTGCCTGCCGGTGGTCGGCATAGGGGCATGGCTCGCGCTCTGCGATGGTTGCCGGCGATGCTGACCCTGATCATCGGTTGGGGCGCGGCATCGGCAGGTGGTTCGGGCTTGACCGATGCGCGGCCGATCACCCATCCCTTGTTCGACGCCAATCATTGCCTCCGCAGGATTGAACGCCTGGTCGACAAGGGGACCGTCGTCTGGCATTGGAACTGCGGCAAAGCCAAGTTGATTACCATGTCCTGCGTCTATGACCGCACCGGGTTCGGGGGCCTCGGGCCGCGGTTTGCCCGGCCGGGCTGGCACTGCAACTATCCCCTGCCGGTGCTCGCCGACGAGCGGGGGGAACGGGCCAGCGATGTCGCCGTCGGCGACGTCGGCGGCCCCGCCTATTGGGCCGCCTGCTTCGTCGCGAGCTACGGCGAATTCGCCTCGCGGGCCAAGCCCTATCACCGGACCCCATGCTGGCGGGCATTACGGGAAATCGGTCGAGCGGTGAGGCGGGACGGGCGCAGCCCCGCGGAGGCGGCCCGCGACCTGCTGCCCTGAATCGGCAACGGGGAGGCTTCGTCGGGTGATCGGCGGACGCGGAAAACGGCCCGCCACCCGGTGTACTATGATCCGGCGGCCAGGGGGGCTACAGGGCCCGGGTTCGCCGCCCGACCGGCCGCGGGGATTCCCGCCTAACCCTTTTCTTCGTCCGCGGGCATTTTCCTGCGCCGGCCGCGGCCTGGGAAATCGGCCTTGGAAGAATCGCCGATGCCGTGGAAATCGATGATCTCGATGGAATTTCCAAACGGGTCCTGTATGTAGGCGTGGCGGCCGGTGAAGGTGCGGTGTCCTTCGTCTTCATAGGTGAGGATGGGAAAACCGCTTTCTTCCAAGTACTCAAGGGTTGCGTCGAAATCACCGCCGTCAACCATGAAGGCATGGTGAAACTCGTATTCACCGGGCGGATTAGGGGGCGTGTGGTGCTTGGCATTGGTGAGAACGAAATATTCGTTCCCCGCTTGCATGAAGACCGATTCGTCGTTTTGGCGCAGGTAAGTGCAGCCGAGCACGCCTTCATAGAATTTGCGGCCCTCTTCCAGGTCGGAAACGCCGATGGCGAAGTGAAGGATTCCGGTAGGTTTCATACCCTTTGCGGTGGTCATGTTTCCTGTTCCCTTCAACTGGACGGTAAGCCGTTCTCTAAATCATTTCACCCAGCAGGCATCCGTAGCCCGCCACCGGCTCGTTGATGGAGAGGCGTTTCTGAATCTCCCAGCAGCGCGCCGGCACCGGATGAACCACCGGGATGCCGAGGTCCTGTTCCAGCATGTCGATCACCGGCAGCACCCGCCAGCCGGACCCAAGCAGGTAGATGGCATCGGCCTTCTTGTGCTTGAGGACGACCTTCTTGACGTGGGCATAGACCTCTTCCGATGAAAGTTGACCAATCGAATCGAAGGGCGCGTCGATGCCTTCCATGGCCAGCATGTCGAAGCCCGCGCCCTCGAAATAGTCGGAAAACATCTTGTTGATGGGGCCGGTGAAATAGGTCGCTCCGACCACGCGTTTGGCCTTGAGAGCCCTGAGCGCCGCCACGTGGTTGGACCCCGAGGTAAAGATCGGCGTCTTGTATTTGCGTTCCCATTTCCTGATGAGCCGCGCTTCGCCCTTGTAGCCCAACAGCATGAAGGGGGGCGCGCCCTCGGGCAGCATCAGGTCCACCTCTTCCTTGGCCAATTCATCGAGAAGCGGCTCATAGGGACCGATGGCACGCTTGAATTCGTCGGTGGTGCCTTGGCGGATATCGAGGAAAAGCGGAATCACGCCGATCCCTTCCGGCAGCATGCGGATGAGTTCCTCCAGGGATCCGGGGCGCCGGGTCGGCTTGATGCACCCGATCACACCCCTCCAGGTCGTATACGGCATTTGCTTCTCCCTATATCGTTCTTGTCGGCGGCATCGCCGGTTCCCGACAGGTTCATGGATGGGTGCCCGAATTCTACAGCAAAATCAATGGCTGCCAAATGCCGCGTCGGCGCGCGGTGGGGTGGGGGCCATCCCGGATAAATCCCGGGCCGGACAACGGGTGGGTTTGGCCATCGCCGGCATCCGTCCGGCGGGCGCCTTTTGGCCGGGTTGGGACGACTTTCCGACCGATCCGGCCGATTATCCGGTTTGTGGGTAGAAAAGCACCCATGGATTGCCCTAAAGTGATCATGAGATGGACGGGTCCAAAGGTGGATTCGCAGATGAGTGAGGCACGACGATGAACAGCAAGCGACTTCTTGCTATAGATGACGAGCCCGATTTCATGGAAATCGTGCGCACCGTGGCCGAAGGACTCGGTTATGAAGTTAAGATTACCGACAAGGCCGATGAATTCGCCGAGATCTATGAATCCTTCGACCCCAACGTGATCGTGCTCGATCTGGTCATGCCGGAAGTGGACGGTGTGGAACTCGCCCATTGGTTGGCCCACGAAAAAAGCCAGGCCAAGATCATCTTCATCACCGGCCATAATCCCCGTTACGCCGATGCCGCGCAGGACCTCGCCGATAAGGGGGACTTGGTCAGCGTGACCACGCTTTCGAAGCCGGTCAGTCTCGCCGTCCTGAGGGAAGCGCTGGCCTGAGGCGCCGCCATTATGGCGCAGTAGATCAAACCCCAAGGGATTGAGCGGAGTCTGGCCGAAAGGAAGTCGAGATCGCGCGCCCGGGAATTCCTTTCCGCGGTCTCGCGGTCCTGCCCTGGCCGGACGAATTTCTGAAAAGCGTGCGGCGCCGTCGTGGCGGTGAAATTCATGGCCGAAAAAGGCGCCGCATCCCGCGGTGCTTTGGGGTGGCCGGTGGCGGAACGATCAGGTGGCCGTGGCGCCGTGATTGCCGCCGGTGCCCTCCAGGGTGATGCCCAATTCCGTCGCCAACAGCGCCGCCTGGGTGCGGTTGCTGACCCCAAGGGTCTTCAATATCGCACCCACATGCACTTTCACCGTACCTTCGGAAATGGTCAGCCGGTCGGCGATGTTGCGGTTGGACAATCCTTGGCCGATCAGCGCCAGGACTCCCAATTGGCGCTGGGTCAGCATTTCGATATTGGCCCGCGCTCCGATGGCCGAGCGGGTGGCGTCGAGGCCGGCCGATACCACGTCTGTCGGTTTGCCTTCGCTGGAAAACAGCGAAGGCGGGACATATATTTCCCCCAGCATGACCAAACGAAGCGCGTTCAACATTACCGATGGCGGCGCGGATTTTGGCAGAAACCCCTGGGCCCCCGCCGCCAGGGCACGCTCGAGATTGGCGCGGGTCTCGAATCCCGACACGACGACGATGGGCACCGATGGGGAGGCCTCCCGAAGCGCCCGCACGCCGGCGAATTCGTCCATTCCCGGCATTCTCAGGTCCGTCAGAACGAGGTCGAAAGGCCCCTCCTCGCGCGCCGCCTTGATGGCATCGGGAAAATCGCCGGCCTCGACGCACTCGGTCTCGGGATCGAGTTCGGTCACCAGCCGGGACAGCCCTTCGCGAAACAACGGGTGGTCATCAGCAATGAGAATTTTAAGCATACGTTCCTCTGTGCGCTTCGGTGACCGGTTCAACCTTCGCGTCCCATCACCCTTGATTGCCGTTCCCAAACCTAAGGCGCCCATTGCTCCGCCACGGACCCGCCAAGCGAAGTCTTGTATTATTTACTGGAAAATCGGCATGCGCCAGCCATAAGTCGAATAAATATGTAGATGCGGGTAGATCATTGGCAAGACGGATAAAAACATACCACTTTTAGGAGCATTGGGGCGCATCGCGTGGCGGCGGCCAATGTCCCCTGCCACGCGCCCATTTCCCCTCACATCAACCGCAGGTTTTCCCGTCGGACCTCATCCAGCGCCGCCTTCATGAAGGCGGGCAGGGCAAAGGCGCTGACGTGGATTTCGGGGTTGTAATAACGGGTTTCGATGGCCGCCCCCCTGAAGCGCGCGGCGATCACCGCCGCCGATCTCTGCCTGTTTTCCGCATCGTTGGATGCCCAGGCGAGCGCCATTTGGCCGCCGCAATAGGTCGGGACCGCCACCAGGGCAAAGCCACAATCGCCGAACACCCCGCAAAGCTTCCCATAAGCGGCGAGGTATTCCTCTTTTTGGAAAAACGGCACGCCCGCCTGGCGCATGAGAATGCCGTGTTGGCCCAGCAATTGGGCGCAGTTCCGGTAAAAGGGATCGGCGAACAGCGCCAGGGAGGGGCCGACGGGATCGGTGGAATCGATGATCACCACGTCGAAGCGCTCGTCGGTCCGGGCGACGAATTCGGCGCCGTCGGCGATGACCAGACGGGCACGGGGATCTTCGAAGGCGCCCGCCGACAGCCCCGGCAGGTGACGGCGTGAAAGATCCACGACCCTGGAATCAATCTCCACCAGTGTCGCATGTTCGATCCTGGGATGCTTCAGGACCTCACGCAGGGTTCCGCCGTCGCCGCCGCCTATGATCAGCACGCGGCGCGCGTCCCCGTGCGCCAGGATGGGAAGATGGGCGATCATTTCATGATAATAAAATTCATCGGCTTCGGCGGTTTGGACGATACCGTCCAAGACCAGCATCCGGCCCAGGGCCGGGGTCTGGTAGATGGCAAGATCCTGGTAGCTGGTCTTTTCTTGGACCAGGGTATCGACGAATTCGATGCTCTGCCCATACCCGGGGTACACGGTTTCGGTAAACCAGCCGCCGGTCATCGGCAAAGCCCCCGGCGCTGTTCGGTGACGCGAAAGTCCCGGGGCTTGAAGATATCGTTGAGCACCGGCAGGGCATCCCTGGGATCGCAGGCGCCGCACATGAAGATGTCGACGGCGGCGAAACCCCTCTCCGGCCAAGTGTGGATACTGATATGGGATTCCGCCAACAAAGCGACGCCGGATATGCCGCCGCTGTCGGTAAAGCTATGGAGATGGATATGCAGCACCGCCGCGCCCGCCGCCTCAGCCGCCCGGGCCAAGGCTTCGCCGATCACCTCCTGGTCGCCGAGATGCGCCGCGCCCCACATGTCGAGAAGAAGGTGCATGCCGGCGAAGCGGACGCCGTCGCGCTCGACGAAATAGTCCGGCGCCACGGGCGACCGGTTGGGTTCGGCGCCAGCCTCCCGGTTGGTTTCAGGGCCGGCGGGATCGACTAAATCCGTGCCCCTAATTTCGGTGTCGGTCTTCGCCAATGCCCTTTCTCCGGTAGCGGTTTGCAATCGCGGGAAAGCCGATTCTTTCGCTCATCGGCGGGGCGTTTTCAAGCAAAAAAAGATTCACGCCGCACGCTACCCGCGCCGTGCCCGCACTCGGCCCGTACCCTGCCTGTGCACGGGCCGGCCAGGCCCGGCGGATGCTCATCCGCGCCCTCGGGCCGGGCCGCGCCGAGCTCCCCGCGTTCCCGAGCCGCGCAACGGCGTCCCATGGGGGTCAGAATTTCTCCACCCAGGGGCGCAGCTCGAACTCGAATGTCCAGGCGCTGCGGTGCTGGCGGTGAGCATGAAGGTAGGTTTTGGCGATTTCGTCCGGCGCCAGAAGACCGTCGGGTCCGCGGTCGGCGGCGCGCGGATCAATGGGTTTGGCGATGCCGCCGTCGATCACGAAATGGGCGACGTGGATGTTCTTGGGCTGCAACTCCCGCGCCATGCTTTGGGCCAGTCCGCGCAAGCCGAATTTACCCATGGCGAAACACGACGAATTGGCATAACCCTTGATGGAGGCCGATGCGCCGGTAAACAGAATCGTGCCCGATCCCCTCTCGATCATCTCCTTGGCCGCCGCCTGGCCGACCAGGAACCCGCCGAAACACGAGATCAGAAGGGCCTCGCGCACGGCGTTTGGATCGAGGGTCTCGATGGCCCCGCGCACCCTGGCGCTGGGGTTGTAGAGGACCACGTCCGGCGGTCCCATATCCCTGGCCACCGCCTCGAACAGGGCATCGACGCTGGCGCTGTCGGCGGCGTCGCAGGGATGGGCGGTGCCATCGATCTGGTCGGCCAGATCAGCGAGCTTGGCGGGGTTGCGCGCGGCCAGGGCGACGCGCATCCCTTGGGAAGCGAAAAGGCGGGCGACGGCGGCGCTGAGGCCGGCGCCGGCGCCGACGATAAGGGCGGTTTCACGGTCGGCCATGGGGGTGCCTCCCTTGCTGTGTCGGGCTTTGGGTGGGGCCTACAACACCTTGCCCGGGTTCATGATGCCATCGGGGTCCAACGCCGCCTTGATGCGGCGCATGAGTTCGAGATCCAGGGGGTCCCCGTAATGCGCGAGTTCCGCCAATTTGAGTTGGCCGATGCCATGCTCGGCGGAAAAACTGCCCCCCATGGTCATCACCAAGTCATGAATGATACGGTTCATCGCCTGCCAATGGTCGTAAAATTGGTCCTTGGTCATGGCCACGGGCTGGCTCACGTTGAAGTGGATATTGCCGTCGCCCACATGGCCGAAGGGAAAAACGCGAATGCCCTCCATGTTGGCTTCGAGCAATCGCGTGCCCTCGGCGATGAAATCCGCGACCTTGGAGACCGGCACCGAGACGTCGTGCTTGATGGAGCCCCCCTCCCGGGTCTGGGATTCGGGCAGCACCTCGCGGAAATGCCAGAGCTCCTTGGCTTGCGCCTCGCTGGAGGCCAGCACCGCGTCGCTCACCACGCCCGCCTCGAAACGCGCTTCGAGGAAAGCCTCGAGAGCGCGGCGCAAGCTGGATTCCGGCTCATCTTTCCCGCCGCTTTCCCCGGCGCTCCATTCCATCAGCACGTACCACGGCGAGGCCAAATCCATGGGCGCGCGGGTTCCCTCGAAATGCTTGAGCACCGATTCAACGCCGATCCTGGGCAGCAATTCGAAGGCGGTGACCCCGTCGCCCGACGCGGCGCGGGCATCGGCCAGCAAACCCACCACATGGTCGAGTTCAGGCACCGCCATGAACGCCGTTTCCACCTGGGCGGGGCGCGGGAACAGCTTGAGGACCGCCGCCGTGATGACGCCGAGCGTCCCCTCGGCGCCGATGAACAGGTGCTTGAGGTCGTAACCGGTGTTGTCCTTGCGCAAGGCGCTCAAGCCCGGCCACACCCGCCCGTCGGGCAGCACCACCTCGAGGCCGAGCACCAGGTCGCGCGCGTTGCCGAATTTTAGCACCTGCACCCCGCCGGCATTGGTGGCGATATTGCCGCCGATCATGCAACTGCCCTCCGCGCCCAGGCTGAGGGGAAACAGCCGGTCGGCGTCGTCGGCGGCGGTTTGCAGGTTGGCGAGGATACAACCCGCTTCGACGGTCATGGTGTTGTTGAGGGGGTCGATCTCCCGCACCTTGTTCATGCGGCCCAAAGACAGGACGACGGAATCCCCCGAGGCATCGGGGACCGATCCGCCGACCAGGCCGGTATTGCCGCCTTGGGGCACGATGGCGGTGCCGGTCTCGGCACAGATGGTCACCACGGCGGCGGTTTCCGCGGTGGACGCCGGACGCAACACCGCCGCCGCGGCGCCCTGGAAAAGATCTCGATGGTCGGTCACGTAGGGGACCATGTCGCCGGGATCGGTGATCATGCCCCGATCGCCCACCGCGCCCCGGAGCCGAGCGAGGGTCTGTTCGCTGATTGCCATGGTTTGTTTTAATCCTCCGGCGCGGCGCCGGGCAAGGGCCCGCCCGCTCGTGCCAGCCGATCGTTGATGGCGGCCCCCAGGCCGGATGCGGGGATCGGCATGACGGCAATACCGTCCGACGCCTGGGAATCAAGCTCGTGAAGCATGGCGAACAGGTTCGCCGCGGCCTCCACTAGGTCACCGGACGGGCTGAGGTTGAGGGTCGGGGATGCGCCGTCTGGGACCTCGGGACCGAAGGCCAATAGCGCTTCATGGGCGCGCGGCCGGGTCACGTTGATCCTCAGGGGATGCCGCGGGGCATAATGCCGCGCTTGGCGGCCCGGAGACTTTTCCGGACCCTCGCCGGCGCCGTCCTCGGGCGTGGTCAGGGTGCCGATCAGGGGCTCCATGCGTTCCCGGGTGATGGTGCCGGGGCGCAGCAAGGTGGCATGGGCGGTGGTTAAATCCACCACCGTCGACTCGATGCCGAGGGAGGTTGGGCCGCCGTCAAGGATCATCGCCGGGGCGGCGCCCAGCGACCGGGCGACATGGCGCGCGGTGGTGGGACTGATCTCACCCGAACGATTGGCGCTGGGGGCGGCGAGCGGCCGGTGGGCGGCGGCAATCAGGGCGCGGGCGATGGGGTTGGCGGGCAGGCGCACGGCGACGGTGTCCAGCCCCGCACTCACCAGCCGTGAAAGGGTGGATGACGGTTTTCGCGCCAAGACCAGCGTCAGGGGCCCCGGCCAAAAGCGTTCGGCGAGGGCCTGCGCGCGGCCGTCCAGTTCGACATGAGGGGAAAGCTCGGTTTGGTCCGCGAAATGAACGATCAGCGGGTTGAACCGGGGCCGGGCCTTGGCCTGGAAAACCGATGCCACGGCGCCATCTTGGGTGGCATCGGCGCCCAGCCCGTAAACGGTTTCCGTGGGGAAGGCGACCAGCCGCCCGGCGCGGATATGCATGCCCGCTAAAGCTATGGCGGCCGCGTCGGCAGCCACGATATTGGCTTGCGAAGCGGTCAAACTTGGGCCCCGCAGGCGATGAAGCCGGGGTTGAGAAAATCTTTCTTACCGTACCTGAGTTCGGAGCCGTCCAGGTTCGTGACACTGCCCCCGGCGGCGACAAGGATGGCCTGGCCCGCCGCCGTGTCCCATTCGCAGGTCGGGCCGAAGCGGGGATAGATGTCCGCCGTGCCGTCAGCCAGAAGACCGAATTTGAGGGCGCTGCTCATGAACAGGTGCTCCGACATTTCGAGGGTCCCCAAAAATTGGGCCAGGCGTCCGGGGCCACCGTGAAACCGGCTGGTGATCACGGTCGCCCCGGCCCCGGGGACGTGGCGTGCGGAGACCGCATTGCCGGCGCCCTTGCCCTTGGCGCGCAACGTGGTGGTGGCGTCCGCTGTCCAATAGGTCAGCCCCACCGCCGGGCCGTGGATCAGCCCGAACACCGGCCGGCGATTGACCACCAGGGCGATGCAAACCGCGAATTCCGTTCCCCCCGCGATGAAATCGCGGGTGCCGTCCAGGGGATCGACGACCCAGATGGGCGCCTTTCCGAACCGCGGCGTGTCCCCCTGGGCCGCGGCCTCTTCCGACAGCACGGGGATGCCCGGCGTCAAATCATGGAGCGCCGGCAGGATCTCCGCCTCGGCCGCGTGATCGGCGTCGGTGACCGGGGTCCGGTCCTCCTTCCTGGTGACGTTGAAACCGCGCGCCCGAACTTCCATGATGGCGTCGCCGGCGCGCGCCGCGATGGCGCGCACGGGCCCGCCAAGTTCGCCGATTTCCTGCCCGGTGAATGTCGTGCCGGTGGCCATGGGATGCCCGAAGTCTCTGGATGTTTGAACGTCGGCGGTACTATTGCCGCTTTATGGGTAAAAAACATCCCTCAAATGGGCCGCAAACCGGGCCTCAGCGCCCCGACCGGACGGCAAGGGACAAAGCGCGCGTCTATGGGGTGAAACCGTAGAGCCGGGCCGCGTTGGCGCCGAGGATCTTGTCGACCACGTCGGCCGGCAGCTTGCCGTCGTCGCGGATCATGCGCAAGGCCTCGATCTGGGCCGAGGTGTCGTGGTGGCCGTAATCGGTGCCGATCACCAGGTTGTCGGGCCCGATGAAGTCGAGAACATGGGCAAGATCGTCGGTCACCTGACAGGCGACGAAGAAATTGTTGTCCTTGAGAATGGTTTTGGAAAAGGGCCGCCCCCTGCGCTTCAGGCGCAGTTCCAGATCGTTCAGCATATAGGGGATCCATTCGGCGCTGATTTCTATGAAACCCCAGCGGAGATCGGGGAACTTCGCCGGCGTGTCGGTCATCAGGAGGTCGTGGGCGGCGCCCACGCAGGGCAGCTTGAATTTGTTGAACCCGGTTTCGTCGCCGTAGAAATCATGAACCTCGAAGGCGCCGTTGCCGGAATGAACGCCGATCATGAGATCCAGCCGTTCGGCCAGCGCATAAAGGTCGTGGAAATAGGGATCGGTCAGGCGCCGTTCGCATTCCAGCCCGCGCATGAAAATTCCGCAGGCGCCGTTTTCCTTGGCCCATTCAACCTCTTCGCGAACCACCGACAGGGGTGAGAACAGCGGCGGCAGCATCACCCAGTACAGGCGGTCCGGCGCCTGTTTCCAAATTTCGCCGAGCCACCGGTTGTAGGACTTGGTCAGCGCCCTCTCGGCCTTGATGTTGGCGGTTAGCGGGCGCAGGAACAGGGTCGGGTACAGGACCTGGACATCGATATTGAGTTCGTCCATATGCTTCAGCCGGGCGCCGATATCCGCCATCTCCCGGGATTCCTTGGAGGTGTCCCGGAGACCGAGATTCGAATCCTTGGCCTGGATGCGGCCGTCGACCACCCAGAATTCCTGCTGGACGTTGCCACTGGCGCCCCTTAGTTCCGGTCCCGACCCGAATTTGACGATCATGGGCTCATACTTGCGTTCGTCCTCGTCCATGTAGGACCAGGTCGAGGGCTGCTCGATGACATGGGCATCGGCATCGATCACATCGAGTTTCATGGGCTTTGTCCCTGATCTCTCCGGACGCGGCCCGGGGGGCGTTTGAATTCGCTGCCCCAACCGCGAAGGTTAGAATACTAATTGATGGCCCGACAATACGTCCAAACGCGCAATTGGCGCAAGCGGGCCGCAAACCACACGCGCTGGCGCCGCCGTCTTGTCGAGCGACAGCAGCGGAAGGACGTCTCGGCAACTTGTGGGCGGCTTGAAGCTCGGGGCGGGGGTGTCCTCATCCGCCAGCCCCGAGGGAAGGGGAAAGCCGTCGGCCTTGAGCGCCGCCAGCATCACCCCGCGGCCCTGGCGTCGGCGCTCGGCCATCAGGCTGTCGAGGCCGGCGCGGGCGATGCTTGCCCTGAACGAATGTTTCGCCTTCACCTTGCCGCAATGGCGGCCTACTCTGCACGTTGTGCGTGTCTTGATGTCTCTACTTCTTTCCGTGATGCTGGCCCTGCCCGTGGCGGCCCAGGTGCGCGAGGCGCCCAGCGATCCGGATTTCTATTACCCCTACGATCCGCACGACTTCTCGACCGATGGGCCGAACCCCTCGGCGCTGCCCAATCCGGACCTGAGCCTTCGGCCCAAGCCCAGGGATTCGCGGCAGCTGTCCGGCGTGTTCCCACCCGATCCGGTGGGGATGCTGCGCATGATCGGCGTGAATGAGTCCATCAGCACCTGCATCGGGGAGGCGGTATCGACGCTGTGCGCGATGGAGACATGGTTGGCTGGAGTCATCCGGCGCGACGACAAGTTATTGGCGATCTCCGCCGGGCCATTTTGGGGGGGGCCATTTTATGCCACCCTTTCCCTGGGCCCGCCGCCTCCGGAAGAGTAGACAATCTACCGCGTCCATGAGGTATCCGTGGCGGGGCCCACCGACCAGTGGCAAAAATCCAAATGGTGGCGGGGAGATAGGGCGGGGGGATGGTATCCGGTTTGGCGGGTCGGCGACCTCCTTATCGATGTCCTGATGCTCAAGTGCCGTTCCAAACGGGAAAGCCATTGTTATAGTTACTTGGTCCCCACTACCTATGCAATGCGCCGCCTGCCGAAAGGTAATTGGGCCGTGGTGGACATATTCTCTCCCAAGTAGTAGCCCCTTATGGCGTGGCGAAGCGGAAGTGCTCTATTCTTCGCCGCGCGCCCGGGGAAAGATTTTGACCACCCGTCTGAGTCCTGGGTTTGATCCGTTGATCGGTGATTTTATCCCGGATGATTCCTCCATGGCCGGCGGCATCGAGCTTTTGCAGATTGCCCATGGTATCCGGAGCCAGGGTAAAGCCGGACAGGGGTTTCAGGCCAAGCCTCTTCCATTCAGCGGCGGGGAGGGAATTCATCGCATCGATGACGCCGGCCTTGATGAATTCGGCGCCTTTGCCGGTGCCAGCGATCAACCGTCAGGGCAGGGGCGCATGCAAATCGATTCATAGTCCTTGTATTTGTCGGACCACCTAAGACCATAATAATAGGAGTAGATCGTCAGATATGGTCCGCCGTCGTCCCTCAAAAAAAGGGATCTTTCAGAGGATAGGTCGGAATTTACGCCCGATACGTGCAGGGGCGCGAATAATATCCACTTACCAGCGATTTTTCGAAATATGTGCGTTTCGCATCCCACACTGCCGCAGAAAGCTATATCTCCAAGATAGACGAACAACTCGGGCTTTCCGTCTTTCGTGATATCAGCCCTGCCCACCCAAACCTTCCAGGGTTTGAATTTGCGCCCATAGTCGCGCAATTGATCGTCCATGTATTGCTTGATGAAAGCGCGGTCGTTGCCGACATCATACTGCCTCAAGGTTAGCTTTTGATCGGCCCGGGCCGCCAGGGTCAAAGCAGAGAGCACCACGGCCACAAACGTCAAGCGTGCAAAGAGCGTCACGAATTTTAGCACTGGAAATCATCCAACCATAAAGTGATTTAGTAACGTTTTCATATTAGTCCGACCTTCTTTCTTTTTAACAGGGCGATGATTCAGAATCTATTTTTTATGGGGAATGTTCTCGAACTCCCGCAGCCGCGTTTCCACCGCCAAGAATGGCCTGCGAAGCTTAGTGGGAAACGTCGAGGGATCGGATTTCCAGCCATGCCGCTCCAGATGTTTAAGATAGAGGTTTGTGCCCTCCGCGCCTTGCCTTTGGGCGGCGGCGAGCAATCCATTTTCGGTGACCGTAATGTTGGCCCTGATTCCGGAAATTTTTTGACCGATTTTTCCCAACACGCCTTTCGATTTTAGTTGAGCAAGGTTATCGGCCATGTAATCGGCGAAGGCCTGTTCTTGTGCCTTGCGATTCTTGAGGAAATCATCCCTGCTGTTGACGCCGTATTTCCCGGTGAAGCTGCCATCCTTGCGTTGCAGCCCGATCTGTTTGCGGGCCAATTCCCTCAGTTGGTAGCGGCCCCACGCGTCGCCGTTGACTGCCCCATAGTCCTTAACGTTCGATTCCCGTTTATGAATTTCGTCGCGGAACCGCTTAGAGACGGGCGAGGCCGGCCATGGGTCCGGGAAGCCGGTGGGAGGACTTGATGGGAGCGCCGCCGGCTGCCTCGGTGGCCTGAGGTGGCGGAGTGGCTCGCCTGTGCGCCCGACGACGCCGGGCCGGGCGCCAGTGCCACTTTGGGCCAAGGGCCCGCGCTCGGGCGTCTTTCCTTCGCCCGCACGGGGCGTTGGGGGTCTAACGGCGGGGGCGTCCTCGTCTTTCAGCCCCGAGGGCAGGGGGAAGCCGTCGGCCTTGAGCGCCGCCAGCATCACCCCGCGGCCCTGGCGTTGGCGCAGGGCGGTGGGGGCCGAGTCGAACCTGTCGGGGTCGCCGGCCAGATCGCGCAGCGCGCCATCGAGTAAGCCGGGCCGGGGGGCCGGGCCGGTCGACGCCGGGTTGCGCCGCGCCCGGTCCTTGGGTTCGTCGAAGATCATCTGAAACCCGCGCTGCACCATGTCCACCATGGCCCGGTGTTCGGGGTGGTCGGCGTCGAAATATCGCGGGTCGGCCATCAGGCCGTCGAGCCCGGCGCGGGCGATGCGTGTCCTGAACGGGTGCTTGGGCATGGGCTTCTCCTGAATGGGGGGTGAAGGGCCGCGGGCGCGGACCGACTGCCGGTGTGCGAAACCGCCAAAGCGCGGTTTTTTCGCATTAAACCCCAAGGGGAAGAGGTAGTCAAGTATTACTTACATATAGGAGTAAGTTAAACTATTTTAGGGCGCCTGATTTCGCTGCCGCGATGGCGAAGGTTAGAATACTAATTGATGGCCCGACAATCCGTCCAAACGCGCAATTGGCGCAAGCAGGCCGCAAACTTCACGCGCCGGCGCGGCCGGCTTTTGAGGCGGCATCTGGGGGGCGGCATCGCGGCAACTTGTGGGGGGTGGGTCCGGCGACTAGACTGGCGGCAATCGGGGTGCAAGACAAAGGCTGAGGGCGAGCGACATGACACACGAGATGATCGGCTTGGTGGGGCCGGGCCGCATGGGTTACGCCATGCTCAAGCATCTGATCGCCAAGGGGTATGGCGTCACCGTGACCGATATCAACGCCGATAACATCGCCCGCGCGACCGAGGCGGGCGCCGCCGCCGCCGACTCTCCGGCGGCGCTCGGTCGAGTGTCCGATTTCGTGATCATCGCCGTCGGCTTCGACGACGAGGCCCTGGCCGTTACCCTGGGCGACGACGGGCTTCTCCAATCCATGGGGCCGGGCGCGGTGATCGCGGTTTCCTCTACCGTGGCCCCGGACACCGTCCAGCTCATCGAGACCGAGGCGGCGAAGAAGAATATCGGCGTCCTGGACGCCCCCATTTGCCGCGGCGGCTGGGCCGCGGATGAAGGGACGCTGTTGGCGTTGTTCGGCGCCGGCGATGAAGTGGTGGAGCGCGCCAAGCCCATCTATTCCGCTTTTTCGTCGGATATCGTCCATGTCGGCTCGGTGGGACACGGCCAGGTCGCCAAGACCATGAACAACATGCTGCTGTGGGTGAACGGCATCGCCCTGATGGAAGCGGGCCGGCTTTCGGAAAGCACCGGCATCGACCTGCCCAAGCTGCGCGAGGCGTTGCTGATGAGTTCAGGGAGCTCGGCGGCGTTGGAAGATTGGGACATGATCACCTTTACCTGGGCGCTCAAGGATATGCAGATCGTCTCGAAAATGGCCGACAAGGCGGGCATCACCATGCCGCTCGCCGGCGCCATCAAGGAAATGGTGAAAGCCGGCAAAACCCTCAAGCAATCGGGCGGCGCGCCCGACTGGACCGGCAAGGCGAAGTCCTAGCCGCCGGCGGCGCGGCCGGGGCGGGCATATGGGGTCCGCTCCTATTCTTGGCCCGGCGTGGATGCTTGGCGTTCGGCACTAGGCGCTCGACACTAGGCGCGCCGTGGGATATGACGTATTGTTACAATGTAACAATATTGGATTTCCGCTATGCCTTTCCTAACCGAAAGTATTTTCGCCGGCGCGGCACGGAAGGTTTTGGCGCGCCTCTGCGTCGGCCTGTGCGCGGCACTTCCGGGGGTCGCGGCCCAGGCGGCGGGCGACGGCGCGGGGCCGGCGGTAGTCGCTTCCATCGCCCCGATCCATTCACTGGCGGCCATGGTCATGGAGGGGGTGGCGACGCCGCGCCTGTTGTTGCCCACGGCAATGTCGCCCCACGATTACGCGCTGAAACCGTCCGATGCCCGTGCCCTGGCCCGGGCGCGGCTGGTGATCTGGGTCGGGCCCGGGTTGGAGAATTTTCTGGAGAAGCCGCTGGCAACCCTCGCCCGCCGTTCCGAGAAGCTTACGCTCGGCAAGATGGCCGGCTTGACCCTGCGCCGCGCGCGCGGCGCAGGCCTGTGGCAGGCTTCGGACCGCGGCCGGGGCGGCTCTCGGCAAAAGCCCAGCGGCCAGGGACGGGCACCTGCGCCCGGTGGGGATCTCCATATCTGGCTCGACCCCCGAAACGCCATCGCCATGGTTGGCGAGATGGCCCGGGTGCTGGCGCGCATGGATGGGGCCAATGGGGCGCGTTACTTCGCCAATATGCGGCGTGCGGTCGCCGAGATTTCCACATTGGACGCGGCCCTGGAGGCCCGGCTTGAGCCGATTCGCCGGGTTCCCTATTTGGTGTTCCACGATGCCTATGGATATTTCGAGGGGCGCTATGGGCTCAATGCCGTGGGCGCCGTGGTGGTGGCCCCCGATCGGCGGCCCGGGATCAAACGCCTGAGGGCGATCCGGGCGCGCCTTCGCCGCGCCGGCGCGGCCTGCGTCTTCGCCGAACCCCAGTTCCCCCGGGCCCGCGCCGCCGCCCTTACCGAGGGCACCGGCGCCGGCGTGGGCGTGCTCGATCCCGTGGGGGTCGGCCTGGTTCCGGGTCCGGGGCTTTACCCCGCCCTGTTGAACGGCCTCGCCGACGGCCTTTTGGCCTGCCTGGCCGGCCGCCGCCGCCCCTGAAAGGGACCGCAATGGCGCCCGCATGTGGCCGCGCCCGGCGACGCCGCCGCGGCCGGGGAAATGACCGGAACTGTTCGACCGGCATGGCCGCCTGGTGTCATTTAGAACATCGAGTGCGGTCCTAACGATCAGACCGGTGCACCCGCAAGAGATAGATCTTGCCGCCGGTGCGCACCGCGAAGCGGTCGTTGCCCGCTCGGCGCCAGGCCTTGAGCTCCGGGCCGGTGTTGTCGCCGGCGTATTTCAGATAGGTGCCGGTGGAAGTCTTGACCTGGGCACCGGGCTTGGCCATGGCCCGGGCGATATCCTGATAGAGCCCCACTTGGAACCGCTGGGCCGGAATATCGAAGACGCGGATGCCCACGGGCACGTGGTCGACCAAGGTGGCGACAAGGCGCGGGCTTTTGGGGTAGAGGCCGCGCGCTTCCATGTCGTCATGGGCCCTGAGGGATGCCGCCCCTTCGTTGAGACCTTGGGCGCGGTATTTGGCCATCAGTTCCGCTTTGGCGCGGCGTCGTGCGCGAATACGGGTGATGGGCTTTCGGCGCGTCCGTTGGGCGATCATACGCGCCGGCACGCCGTCGGGGTAAAGGCCGTCGAAATCGCCGTTCTTGATGAGGACCTGATAGCTGCCATCGGCGTTGGCGGCGATGATCGCCGCCGGGAAAGCTTCCCGTCCCTTGATAAGGATCAGTTCCAAACCGTCACGCAAGACATGATCGCCGGCACCGGTATTCCCCGCTCGCTTCCGGACCCAGCGGGCCGCGGACGGGCGATCCCGCCGCCACACGCCCGAAAGCGACCAAGGTTCGGACCGCGGTACCTTGTGCAGGTCCATCCTCACCCGGAAGTCGATGGTGCCGGGCATGGGCAGAAGCCGGGCGCTCATGGTATTGAAGATGCGGTTCCGGTAATGGCGGGTGATGCGCCCTTGCACGGGACCACCATCGAAATGTTCCAAGACCTCCAGAGCCCCGCTCTCGGCATTGAAGCGCACCAGGCTCAGGCGATCCGACAACACGTAAGAATAGGCGGGGGGCGTGAAATGCTCCCAGCCGAAGCCCCAGATGATGCCCGAGGTCCTGCGCTCCATCAGGTAGACATGATTGCTATCGGCGGCCCATACCGGCGCGAAGAAGCCGCGGTGGCGTTCCACCGTAAGGATTCCGGCAAGATGGGCCAGGGTCAGGACAACCGCCACGGCCCCAAGGACGAGGCCGGCGAGCCCAAATTTCCAATGGGCGAGAAGGTGGCGCGGACCCGAAGGCGCGTTCTCGATCATGGCCCGATTATCCCATCGGCTGGGATAAAAATCCATGGATGGCGCGGCAAGTTTCCCCGTGATCGGGCCGCGCGGCCGCGCCCTATGGTGCCGCCCGAGGCGCCCACTGGCGTGAAATTTCTTGGATCTGATTGCCGGCTTCGAATCGGGCGTGGTTCGTGGCTTCACGCGCCTGGAGGGGGCCATCTTCGCGGCGTTGAGGCAAGGTCGGTTTTCGGCGACCCGTGGGTCTCGAGGCGTGCGCCTGGTCCGGGTTGCGTGTGATCAGTGCCGCGCCTCGAACAGGGCATCGAAGATCGCGCAAACCTGGCCTTGGCCCCCTTCGCATTGCGCGGCGAGATCGGCCAGCGCCGTGTCCAATTTTTGTAGATCGGCCAACTTTTGCCGAACGTCGTTCCTGTGGGCCAGGGTCATGGCCTTGACGTCGGCGCAGGCAAAGTCGGCGCTATCGGCCAAAGCCAACAGGCTCCGCACCTGGTCGAGGGTAAACCCCAAATCCCGGGCGCGGCGAATGAACGTCAACCGCTTCATGTGATCGGCATCATAGACCCTATGGCCGCCTTCGGTTCGGGGCGGGTTGGGCATCAGCCCCGCGCGCTCGTAATAGCGGATCGTCTCGACGCGGCAGGCCGCACTCTTGGCGAGGTCGCCGATGGAGAAGTCGGGGAAGGCCTTTTCCGACGCCATTTCCGATGCCATGGATTTTTCCTTGAACCTGTAGTAACTACAGGGTGCATCCTACCATCAAGGACGGTTTGAAACAGGAGAAGATCGTGGCCGGTCAGAGTCCCGTGGCGGTTTCCAGCGTCGGCGGCGGCGCGGGCGGGCTTCCGTGAAAGCGGCCGGGATAGGGATAGCAATGTCATGAAGAACGCCACGCTGTTGAAAACCGGCGCCACCGGCACCTGCGTCACGGCGATTTGCTGCTTCACGCCGGTGCTGGTCATCGCCGTGGGGGCGGTTGGGTTGTCCGCCATAGTGGGTTATCTCGACTACGTTCTATTTCCCGCCCTGGCGGTCTTTGTCGGCATCACCGCTTACGCGCTGATTATCAGGCGGCGGGGCCGTGACAGAGCTTAATTCGACCATCACCTGCCCGGAATGCGGCCACCGCTCGGTGGAGGCGATGCCCACCGATGCCTGCCAGTTCTTCTATGATTGCCGGGGATGCGGCACGGTGTTGAGGCCCATGGCCGGCGATTGCTGCGTGTTTTGTTCCTATGGAACCGTGCCCTGTCCCCCTGTTCAGGCGGCGGGCGGCAGGAAAACCACGGACGGTCCGGGTTGCGGGTAGCGTCCATGGGAGAGTGTTGCCAACGCCTGAAGGGCTTCAAGCAGCAGGTGCGGCGGGAGCGGTGGGCGGCATCCTCAGGCCGGCAATAGAACAAACCGCGCGCCCATCTCATTACGATTTCAAGCCGCGCGCCGGTTGACCCCTGACCACCCGGCACCGCCGCCGGGTGCCGCGCCCTTGCGCTGCTTCCGTGGTTGCTGGGGTGCCCCGTGCGGGTGCTCTCCGGAGCCCGACAGTGCACCCGGTTACTTCGGCGTTTGGTCGAGAGCCCGACGGATTTTCCGGGCGAGATCTGCCTTGCGGTAGGGTTTCTTGAGCAACTCGATGTCTTTACAGAAGGCGCTCTGATCGACGTTCGCAAGGTCGGTATATCCCGAAGTGTAAAGCACCGCCATGCCGGGGAAACGGTCCTGGACCTCGGCCGCCAGTTGCGGCCCGCTCATGCCGCCCGGCAAGACCACGTCGGTGAACAACAGGTCGACCCTGGCCGCTGACGCCAACGCCTTGAGCGCGCTTGGACCGTCCGCCGCCTCCAGTATTTGATAGCCGAGTCGCTTTAACAGCGCCACCGACAGGGTGCGGACTTCGGGGTCGTCCTCGACCACCATGACGGTCTCGCCCTGGGCTTTGGGAACGTCGGCATGGGCCGCCCCCTTGTGGTGCTTGCCCTTTTTTCTGGAACGCGGCAGGTCCAGCTTGACCGCCGTTATTTCTCCCTCCTCGCTGTAGGCCACCGCAGGGCCGCCCGATTGCTTGACGAAGCCGTATACCATGGGAAGCTCAAGGCCGCCGGCCCGACCGTATCCCGCAGCTAGAACTGTTGGATAAGACATTTGATGGTCCGAGGCCGGAATTCCGGCAGGACCACGGCGCGATGAAGAGCGGGACTTTTTGCCGGCTTTGCCAGCTTTAAGGGCGCCACAGTCGCATTT
>Ga0209988_10000473_pt1 | contig 24923 bp, 23 predicted proteins | sample N075metaG_FD_183115 | JGI IMG/M metagenome (GOLD analysis project Ga0209988, IMG submission 183115) | Deep subsurface microbial communities from Kermadec Trench to uncover new lineages of life (NeLLi) - N075 metaG (SPAdes) (version 2) | ecosystem: Environmental > Aquatic > Marine > Ocean trench... | reverse complement strand
GACCTCGCCGGAAGGAGAATTACGGGGCGGGGCCTCTACGACGCCTACGACGAGACGGAAATTTCGTACCTCTCATCGGACTTCGTCATCACCGATGATCATCCACTCGTTGAGTACCCGTCCATCGCTGCCCGACTATTGCCTCAAAATTGAGATGGAGTTCCGAGGACAGAACGAACCCCTGATTTGGTAGCCTGACCCTATGGATGAAGACGAATCGCCCGCTGACACTCCCAAACGTGTCCACCGATTTCAAAGGCCGATGGATCGCGATTGGCTGGAACAAATTGCCCGACGCTACGCGGCACGCTGGGAATCGCCCCCAGGCGGACTTTATCTGAGCATCCTCCTCCGGCCCGAAGGTGAGTTCCCGCCCTCGCTCCTGCCCCTTCTCACTGCGGTCTCGACGGCGGAAGCGATTCACGAAATCTGCGGTCTCGAGGTGAGCTTGCGATGGCCGAACGACCTCTACGTGAACGAGCGAAAGCTCGCCGGGATCCTGTGTGAGGGTTCTTTCAAAGGCTCGCGGGCAGAGGTCTTCGTCGTCGGCATCGGGATCAACGTGGGGCAGCCGCACGAAAGCCTTTCGACGGAGGTCCGCGCTCGAGCGACGTCCATTAGTGGGATTCAGGGAGGGGCGCTCGAGACGGAAGCGGTTGCAGCTTGCGTCGTGTCGCGCTTCGAGTTTTGGTGGCGCGAGCGCGACGCGGCGCGCGTTTTGGCCCGGTGGCGTGAGCTTGCGGCAGATGATGGTGGGCGGGCGGTTCTCGTGCAGCCGCGTGAGGGGGAGGGCTATCATGCCGTCATCCATGGACTTGCCGATGATGGTGGGCTGGCGGTGGAGGCTTCTGATGGGACGCGTCGAGTGCTTTATTCGGATGACGTGCTTTATCTGAAGTAGGGACACTCTTTTGGATGGCGAGGGGAACTACTATGGGTCGGTCGAGGATTACTTCGTCGAGTGCCGCGGAAGCCCGCTCTTCATCACTCCGGCAGAATGGTTTCTCATCTTTCGTTGGGAAGAGCAGGGGATACCACTACCGGTCGTCAAGGAAGGGATCGATCGCGTCTTCGAGCGACCCCAAGCGCGCGCCAAGCCGCGTAAGCTCGGCTACTGCCGTCAAACAGTGGAAGCCGGTTTTCGTCGCTTTCGTGAGGTGAGTCTCGGTGGGGGGGAGCGCGAAAAGGACGTCGAGCCACCTTTCGACCCGAGCGGACATCTCGAAGAGATTGCGGCGGCGATCGAAGCACTCGACCTCCCATCCGCGCGCGGTCTTGCCTCACGAGTCCGTGACTCGATCGATTCGGATCAAAGCCTCGTCGGAATCGAAGACAATCTCACCGCAATCGACCAAGAGCTGCTCGATGCGATCGAAGCCGAGCTCGAAGACGACGTGCGGAGCGAGCTGCTCCGAGAGTCTCAGGACTCACTCGCCTCCTATCGGGAACGGATGCCAAAAAAGGTCTATGACGCGGCGGTGAGAAGCGCTTATCGCCGCAGACTTCGGGCGAAGCTCGCGCTGCCTCACGTGACTCTTTTCGGCTTCTAGGTAGCATGAGGGCGCCTTAAGAATGGCCACAGAGACACAGAGACACAGAGTTTTGAAAACACTTAGCGTTTCCTCTGGGCGCAACGAGATGTTCCAGGGCGACGTCATCGTCTGCGAGATGACGCTGCTAGCAGCGTCGGACAGGAGCGTTAACAATAGAGCCCGCCAAGTGCTCTTCGCTCACTCCCACTCTCGCTTTCTCTGTGCCTCTGTGCCTCTGTGGCCATCTTTCTGGTTGATAAGAGCGTAAGAGAAATGATGAAGCGTTTCGAGGTCGAGATCGAGAAAATTGTCGCCGGCGGCGACGGTCTTGCTCGTCACGAAGGACGCGTGGTCTTTGTCCCCGGGACGGTCAGCGGTGAGAGACATCAGGTCGAGACCGTCCTCGAGAAGAAAGACTTCCTCAGAGCGAGAAGTGTGGCGCTCTTGGAATCATCGGAGCAGCGGCGCGAGGCTCCGTGTCCTTATTATGGTCGGTGCGGTGGGTGCTCGCTGATGCACCTCTCGCCGGCGGCTGCGCTCGAAACGAAGCGTGACATCCTTCTCGAAAGCCTCTCGCGCCAGCGTATCTCGCATGACGCCGTTGTCGCGACGCCATTTCCGGAAACGGGCTATCGCACTCGAATTCGACTTCATTTCTCACGAAGCGGTGGCGAGCTCGTGATGGGATTTCATGGGCGGGCGAGCCACGAGGTGCACGATATCGAGCATTGTCTTCTCGCTTCGGAGCCGCTGAACGCGACCTGGCGCGCCGTCCGTTCCTGGTTCCACGAGGATCCGACGAGAGCGCGCGGATTGAAATCGATCGAGCTTCAAGAATCCAGCCACCAGCCAGGGAGGGTTATAGCTCGATTTCTCGTCCAATCTAGGCATGGCATACTTGAATTCGAAAAGCGTGAGCCTCGCGAGCTGCTCGAGCACGCGGGGCTCCAGGGCTTCATCGTGGAGGCGGAGCGGGGCGGCCGGCGAGAGCTTCGCGTCGGGAGCCCTGTTGTGGAGCATCGTCTCGGCGAGCTCATGCTGCGGCAAACCGCAGGCAGCTTTTTTCAGGCGAATCGGTTCGCCCTCGACCGGCTCGTCCAGATCGTTGCTCCGAAGTCGGCGGTTGCGCGATGGATCGACCTCTATTGCGGGGTTGGTTTTTTCTCGCTTCCCTTCGCCTCCGCGGCCGGAGAGGTTGTCGGGGTCGAGAGCGCACCACGATCGCTCTCGGACGCCCGGGCCAATGCGAAAGCTGCCGGGCAACAGAATGCGGGGAACGTGCGCTTCATCCAGCAAGACGCCGCCACCTTCGCCGAATCTTTTTCCTTTAATCGCGACGATATCGTCGTCGTCGACCCACCGCGCGGCGGTCTTACACGGGCCCTCCGCGAACGCCTTCTGGCGAGTCCGATTGAGCGCCTGCACTATGTCTCCTGTGATGCCCCCGCTTTCGCGAGGGATGCGCGTGCGCTGGTGGAGAGCGGCTTCGAGATCGACGCCCTCGAGCTCGTCGATCTCTTTCCAAATACACATCACTTCGAGACCGTCGCGACCTTCATTCGCCGCAGAGGACGTCGATCACTCTCCGGACTTGATTCTCTGCCCCCCAAGGGTCGATACTAGGCACGCAAAAGAATCTGGTGGGGGAGTATTTTATGAGAATCGCACTGTTACTGGTTTCCCTATGGGTTGCCGGAGTGTCCGCTGCCGCGGCGCAGCAAACCCTCGTGTTCGTCGACGGCAGCCGCATGGCCGTTCAGTCCTACGAAATCAAAGGTGGCAGCGTTCAGTTCATGACGACCGACGGGAAGCTCCGCTCGGTGCCGAGCACGTACGTCAATCTCGCGGCCACCGAAGAGGCGAATGGCGGTGGTCCTCCACCTCAGGAGGCCGCGCCCTCGCCACCGCCACCCGCGCCCTCGCCACCGCCACCCTCACCACCGCCCGTACCACCCTCGCCACCGCCGCCGCCCGCACAACGACCTCCGCCCAGCCCGGAACCCCTGCCGACACAGCCGGTGACACCCTCGCCGCCCATAGCCACGCCCGTCCCCGAGCCAGAGCCCGCTGCTGCCCCCGCTCTCGATTTCAGCCCGCCGCCGGTGTGGTCGAACGACGAGCTCAAAGTGAGCCTTCAGATACCGTCGGGCGGATGGGAAGTCGACGACCTGCCGCCCTCCTTCGACGTCGCCGTCGCACTAGGGCGAGAGACCACCGAAGCACGTGTCACGCTGGCTTTGATTCGTCAAAAGCTGCGCGGAGAAAAAGACTTTCGGAAGGTGGTCTCCCGCATCGAGTCGTCGATCGCGGAAGCGCCGAGCTATCAATCAATAGCGAACGGCCCGGTCGACCTCGACCCGTACGCCGCGCACGAATTTCGCTTTACCAAGAAAAGCGGCTCCGTCGATATTTACAACCGGCTCGTTGTCGTTTACTCGCGGGATCTCGCTTACGTGCTGAGCTTGACCTGCCCCCAAAGCCGGCTATCGGACAATCAAGCCGATTTCGACGCGCTTGCTCGTGGCCTCGTCATCCGAAAGACCCGCAAAGAGCTGACGTTCTAGACCGAAATCGGCGCGGGCTCTCGTGAGAGCGCCGGCGCTACTTCCGTGCATAGCACTCCTGTCCGGCCTCCTGCTGGCTCCTTTCAGTAGCCCCGGGCTTCCTCTCTGCACGGCGGCCATCGTCCTCGCTGCCGCCGCGGTCTCGGCTAGCCGCGGTTGGCTGCGCGCAGGCTCGGCGTCCATCGCCGCTCTGTTCTTCCTCATGGGGAATGCGGCCCACACGCTGCAGGAAACCACGAGCCCCGCGCTTCGTGAGCTCTATCAACGCGAGGGCGAGCGCGCCTTCGTGTCTCCGCGACACGTCGAGGGCCGGCTTCGTCGCGAGCCCGAGCGCGCGCGCGACCAGACGTTGCTCACCCTCGATGTCGAACGCGTCACGGTCGCGGGCCAAGAGATCCGCGTTCGAGGTGGTCTGAGGGTGAGTGTTCGCGGCGTCCATCGAGGTCGGCTCGAGCTACTCGAGGCTTCTGACCGTATCGCGTTGTGGGTGCGCCTCCGCCTGCCGTCCCATTTTCGTAACCCCGGCGGCTTCGACGGGGCGGCCTACCTCGCCCGCCAGGAAATCGAGCTTCTTGGGTCGACCAAGAGTGGTCTTTTAGTGACGCTCGATGAAAAAGGGCCGCTGTGGTCATCTTTCATCTCGCGGCTTCGTCTTCGCGCTCTGAGACGTCTCGAGCGTGCACTCTCGGAAGAAACCTTCGGGGTGGTGGCGGCGCTCGTCACGGGCGAGCGAGCGGGACTATCGCCCGAGCTCGAGCGTGTCTACCAGCGTGCCGGCATTTATCACGTGATGGCGATCAGCGGCGCTCACGTTGCTCTTTGGATCCTCTTCCTCCATGGACTCATGCGTCGATGCGGTGTGAGCGCCTCGAGCTCGTACCTCGTTCTTCTCGCTCTGTTACCGCTCTATGCTGCGTTTTGCGGCGCCCGGCCACCGGTCTTGCGGGCCGTGGTGATGGCGAGCGCCGTCCTGGGGGCGCGGCTTCTGAGTCTTCGTTCACCGGCAGTGAACGGCCTCGCGATCGCCGCGCTCTTACTTCTAGTCCATGAGCCTTTGATGGTTGGGGACGCGGGGTTCCAGCTCAGCTTCGCAGCCATGGGAACGATCGCGCTAGCGATGGACCCGCTTCACTCGAGGCTAGGATATGCGGGCAGGCTTGCACTGCCACTTGCGATCTCGCTCGCGGCGCAGCTCGGTGTGGTGCCTGTTGCGGCGTGGCATTTCCATCGCTTGAGCCCCGTTGCGCCGTTCGCGAGCCTCGCGGCCATGCCAGTCGCAGCCATTATCTGCTTTCTCGGCGTGACGCTCATCGCCGTTTCGGAGCTCCCCCTCCTCTCGGGGCTCGTCGCTTTGGCGACGACGCACGCTGTCGCGGCCTTGAACTTCATCGCGGCGCTCGCTGGTCATCTTCCGGTTGCCTCGCTGCGCGTCGCGACGCCGTCTTGGACTTGGCTCCTGTTCTACGCGTCGGCGCTCGCGCTCATCGTTTCGCCCTCGCGGCGACGCTTCGGTACCGGTGCCTGCATCCTCGTCCTATTGGTGGCGTGGTTATCCTTTTCGTGGCCGCGCAAAGGCGACGTGCTCGAAATGGCTGTTCTCGACGTCGGCCACGGTGATGCTATCGTGCTATCGCTGCCCGACGGCAAGAACGTGCTCGTCGATGGCGGTGGTCTGGGCCACTCGTCGCTCGATATCGGCGAAAGCGTTCTCGTTCCCTATTTACTCGATCGCGGTATTCGAAAGTTGGATGCGGTGATCGTGACGCATGCGGATTTCGACCACATCGGAGGGCTATTCACGGTGATCGAGGAGCTCGAGGTGAAATCCATCTGGGAAGGAGATCCCGAGTGGGCGTTGTCTCATCGTGCGGCTTATCGCGCCTTACATGAGCGTGCTGCCATGGCGGGAGTGGCGTTACGGGTGTTGAGGAGCGGCGACAGTTTTTCTTGGGGCGGGGTGCAATTCGAAGTTCTAGCGGCGTCCCAGCCGGGATTCGAGAGGTCGAACAACCGCTCCGTTGTGCTGCGCATCACTTATGGCAAGCGGAGCCTCTTGCTTACCGGAGACGCTGAGCGAGCGCTCGAGGCAGCGCTCGTTCGAACCGGAGCGGACCTGCGCGCGGACGTTCTCAAGGTCGCCCATCACGGCAGCCGAAGCTCGAGCACCGACCGCTTTCTTGACGCTGTGCGCCCGCGGCTGGCCATCATCTCGGCCCGCCGCGCTCCATCGCGACCGCTGCCGTCTGCCCGTGTTCTCCACCGGTTGAGGGAGCGCGGGATCGAATATCTCCGCACCGACCATAACGGTACGGTGACCGTCCGCATCCGCGGAGACGGCGAGATGAGCGTCTCGACCTACCTGCGCGGATCAGTTTTTGGCTTCCGTCCATAGCCGCTCGAGCTCCACCATCGAGGTGGACTCGATGGATTTCCCGTCGGCCGCGAGCCGCTCTTCCATGAACCGAAAACGTCTCGAGAACTTCTCGTTCGCGTCCAAGAGTGCTACCTCGCCATCCGTTTTCGAGAGCCGTGCAAAACTGACGATTGCAAAGAGCAAATCGCCGAGCTCTTCGTGAACCGAGGACTCGTCGCCCGCGCGCACGGCCTCCTTCAGCTCGAGAACCTCTTCATCGATCTTTTCGAGAACGTGTTCGCGAGAGTCCCAGTCGAAACCGGCATGTGCGGCGCGCTTCGAGATTTTCGCCGCGCGCGAAAGGGCGGGAAGCGAGCGTGGCACGCCGTCGAGATGCGATTTCCGGGAGGGTTTTTCTTTGGCTTTGATGTCTTCCCAGTGCGCGAGCGCCTCTGCCGCGCCGTCGGCGGTCTTCGACTCGAAGACGTGGGGATGCCGCCGAACCAGCTTTTCTCGGATCCCGCGAACGATCTCGGGCATCGTGAACGCTCCCGCTTCAATCCCAACTTGGGCGACGAAAACGACTTCGAGGAGAAGATCGCCGAGCTCTTCGCAAACGGCTTCCGTGCTGTCTTGCCCGATCGCGTCTACGAGCTCGTAGGCTTCTTCGAGCACGAAGGGCCGCAAGGACGCCATCGTTTGCTCGCGATCCCATGCACATCCATCCGGGCCGCGAAGCCTCGCCATCAGTTCAATGAGCTTTTCGAACTCTGCGCCTGCGCTCACGTCCACTCATACCCTTCTTTCGCTTCTTGGTGAGGCTTGTGCCTGTAAATTCTTGATAAAATGGGAGATATAGTAGCCTACGTCTGTTGATCCGCCTATCTCGCTATGTTATTTTAGTTTATTGCCCCCGGTATTGAACCGACCCGGCTTCGAACGATAGGGCCCTTGTCGTATTAATCGAATAGGATTAAAGACTATTTTGTTTCGGTCGGCACCACTACACATTAGGTCGTTTTCGGTCGCTCGCCTTGCGCTTCTCGTCGCTATTATGCTTTCGATGCTCGGGACGCCGGCATCGGCTCAGCTCGACGAGGCGGATGGAAGCGAATCTCTCTCTCTCCATACATCTTTCGACCATTATTGGAGACGCTACGTCGAGTCTTCGAGAACGGGTGACACCGAGACGGCGAGTCGCATGCTGGAAGAGATCAAGCGGCTCCGTGTCGAGCGCGGTGTGTTCGCGCTCCATGACATTGCTCTGTCCTTCGCATATAGGGGATTCACGCATCTTCAAAGCGGCGATGTCGCGCAGGCGCGCGAGCATTTCGAGATCGCCCTGGGCTTGGCCCCGAACCTACCGACGGCGTATCAGGGGCTCGCCGCGCTCGGCGAACGTGAGGGAGGCCTCGGTCATTTGACTGCCTTTGGTCACCGCGTGCAGGCTCAGCTCGCAGCGCTTCGCTCGGGGCGCGACGGGCCTTATGCTGCTTGGAATATCGTCTTCCTTGTTTTTGCCGCGTTGATGCTCACCATTTTTGTTTTCGCGGCCTTGATCGTAAGCCGCTACGCCGTGCTCTTGTATCACGATATCGAGGAACGCGTCGGGGAGCTCCTCGGAAGCAACGGTGTTCTCGCGGTGACTATCGGCCTGCTGCTGGTTCCGGCGATCGCCACGGCTGGCATCGGTTGGCTGGCGCCCTATTGGCTGGCGCTCACTTTCGGCTACCAGTCGATCAAGGAGCGCGCCGCCTCCGTCTTCTGTCTCCTGCTGCTCCTCGCTGCCGCGCCATTCGTAGGGCTCTATGCGACGTGGTCGCGTACCGTTTCAAACCCTGTCTATCAGGCGGCTTTGTCGTCAACGACGGGCACTTTTGATGTGGATGATGTGATCGTCCTTCGTGAGGCGGTTCGCATCAGCCCGGGCGATCACGAGCTTCAGTTTTTGCTCGCGGCACAGTACAAGAACCACGGTGACTACGAGCTTGCCGCGCAGCAATACCGAACGATCATCCAGAATTTTCCGGGAGATGTCGAGGCGAAGGTCAACCTCGGCAACATCTACTTCGCGCAACGTGACTGGGAAGGCGCGCTCGTGCAATATAACGAAGCGCTGCAGTCCAACTCTCAGCTCGCGATGGCTTACTACAACAAGAGCCTGGCGCATGCAGAGAATTTCGAATTTTCCGAGCGCGAGGACGCTCGCGCACAAGCGGAAAGGATCGACCCGCTCGCGGTGGCCTCCCACGAGGACCAGACGGGCAGCTACCGCGTCGTCGCGGATGTTCGTCTCGACGAGAAAGCGATTCTCTCGAAGTTCTATGGGCTCTCCGACGGCATAAGAGAGCGACCAGTCGAGGCCTTCTTGGATGCGTCGGTTCTGAAAGGCTACGGCCTGCGCTTCCTGGCGGTCCCCCTCTTGCTCGCGGTTTTGATCTTGGTGCTCGAGGTGTCGTTCAGTGAGCGTAGGCTAACCCAGCGCTGCTGGAAGTGCGGAAGCGCTTTTTGCGGTCGTTGCCAGATCGGAACCGGCCGTAAGGGTCTATGCACGCAGTGCTATCACTTGTTCTTCATGAAAGACGGCGTCTCGGCGCAGGCCAGGAACGAGAAGCTGCGCCAGGTCCAAAGCGTTTCCAAGAAGCAGTCCATCATCTTTCGCGCTCTTTCGATCTTGGCTCCCGGCTCGGGGCATATCGGGGCGGGGATGCCGTTCATCGGCCTGATCCTCGTCTTCGTGTGGATACAGAGCGCCTGCGCGATTTGGCTCGGAGGGGCCCTCTACGCGCTGCCGGACGGTATTCTCGGTGGAATCCGTCTTCCGTCCTATGCCTCGATGGCGTTCATGGGAATGGCTTTGCTCATGGCGAATATCATTCCCCGTTCGACGACTCGCTAATAAGACAAGACAAAACATGGCACTATCGGGAACTCTAAAAGACTTCGCTCTTCCGGATATTTTTCAGCTCATCGGGATGCAGCGAAAAACCGGCCTTCTGACGCTCGAGAGCGACCACGAGACGGTGACCGTCATCTTCGAGCAAGGAATGGTCGTTCATTCCGACTCCACCATCCGCCGGCTCGACGATTTGCTCGGAAACGTCCTCGTGAGACAAGGGAAGCTTCAGAAAGAACATCTCGAAGAGGTGCTTGCGAAGCAGAAAGTCTCGATGCAACGACTCGGGTTCATTCTCACGGACCAGGGCTATATCGATCGGGATGCTCTGAAGACGGCCCTTTCCGAGCAAGTTCAGCAGATCGTCTTTCGCGTGTTTCGATGGAAATCGGGCAACTACCATTTCGACCCGACAGCGGACGCGGATTACGACCGCGAGAACGTGGCTCCGGTCAGCACGGACCAGATCTTGATGGAAGGGATCCGTCGCGTCGACGAATGGCCGATCATCGAAAAACGCATCCCGTCGCTCGAGGTGGTGTTTCGGCCGCTCGTGTCTCCAAAGCAAATCAAAGAAGTCGCGGACGCTGCCGAGGGAGGCACGCTCGAGGATGCCTTCGGGAGCCTCGATGGCAGTGGCGCCGACGAGACGAGCAGTACCTCGAGCTCCGAAATCGTCTTGAACCCGCAAGAGAACGACATCTACAAGCTCGTCGACGGTAAGAGGTCGGTCGCCGCCATTATGGATTTGACGGGGCTGTCGGACTTCGACGTTTGCCGGACACTTTTCGACTTCATCGACCGGAAGCTCGTTTCTCCCGCGGCTCAGGTACAAGCTCCAAGCGAGCGACGGACGGACCCGCGGGAGAGTGTCGGCGTCAGGCCGAGCCAGATTGTGGGGATTGCAGCGCTTTTGATTGTGTTCGTTGTGAGTGCGGTTGGCCTCCGGTCCTCGCTCAAAGCTCCGTTTTCTGTCCCCGCCCTTCCGAGTTTCCTCGAGCAGGAATCGACGACGATCCAAAGGAGCCGTGACTTGGCGCGGATGCAGCGTCTCGCGAGCGCCCTACGCACGTACTATATGACTTTCGGTTTCTACCCCGGAACGCTCGACGATCTCGTCAATACCAACCCGCCTCTCGTGACTGCCGAGGACTTGCTCAGTGCCGGCGGCGAGGCTTATCGCTACCAGTACGGCCCGGATAAAGTCATCCTGCAGGCCGTCGGCCCAAGTGGCGAACCCTATCTGGATGTCGTTCGCGGAGTCCTACCCGATGAGGTTATCCTTCCGGGTCCGCCTCCGGTAGGATCCCAAGACCCGTAAGTCGGGTCCGAACCTGTATGCGAATCTGCTATTTCCCTGACGTCGATCTGCCCGAGAACGCTCGGCCCGTGCTGACGCTCGGGAACTTCGATGGCGTGCACCTCGGACATCAGAAAGCGATGGACCTGGTCAAGGTCCGGGCCAAGGCCCTGTCTTGTCCGGCGGCCGCGTTGACCTTCGAGCCCCATCCCGTGAGCGTGCTGCGCCCCGAGAAAGCGCCGAAGCGCATCTTGACGCCCGCGCTCAAGCAGGAAGTTATCGGCGAAATGGGTCTCGATTTTCTCGTGATCGTCCATTTCACGAAAGAGTTCTCACGGATCGGCCCCGAAGACTTCGTGGAGCAAGTTCTGGTCAAAGACCTGAGGGTGTGCGAGCTCGTGCTCGGAGAGAATTTTCGTTTCGGACGGGGCCGCTCCGGCGATCTCAAAGCACTCCGCAAGCTCGGAGAGCGGCACGGGTTCGTCGTGCACCAGCTCGAAGCCTCGATCCACAAAGGCGCGATGATCTCGAGCTCCCGCATTCGGGAGAGCCTCCGAGGCGGCCAAGTCGACGAGGCCGGGGCCATGCTGGGAAGGCCCTTCTTTGTCGAAGGCGAGGTCGTCGAGGGGGACGGTCGCGGGCGCACGATAGGTTTCCCGACGGCAAATATCAAGATGGACGGAGATCTTCTGCTCGATGACGGTGTTTACGTTACCGACGCCGTCGTCAGCACCGGAAGTCGCGGGGCCAGCACCGAGCGGTTCAGCGGTATGACCCATGTCGGTCGACGTCCCACCTTCGGGCTCGAGGAGCGAACGGTGGAGACGCACCTGTTCGACTTCGATCGGCAGATCTACGGCGCAAAAGTTCGTCTTCACTTTCACCATCGCGTTCGGGGAACCGTGGCTTTCGACTCGGCCGAGGCGCTGCGAGCGCAGCTCGAGCGCGATCGGGAGACTGCCCGCGCCTTCTTTCGTGATACAGGCCGGAACCTTGTGGTGTAGAATCCGTACCCACATTAGGATGGTGGGAGACTTAACTTGCCTGATTTGGTGATGGAAAGCCGGCAGGTCGGCGACGTGACCGTGATCTCGCCGCGCGGCTTCATCAATGCTCATACCGTACGCCAATTCGAGCAGGCTCTGACCCAGGCTCTAGAAGACGGTCACGAGAAAATTCTCATCAATGGCTCCGGCCTCGCTTATATCGCGAGCGCGGGACTCGGAGTGATCATGGGCTTCATCGAGGACGTCCGGGCCAAAGGAGGCGATATCCGCCTCGCGGAGCTCAACGACACCGTGTTCAATATCTTCGAAGTTCTCGGGTTCAACCACCTCTGCCAAGTCTTAGCCTCCGAGCAAGAGGGGGTGGAAAGCTATCAGGCAGAACCAGCCAGCTGACATCGCTTATGTCCGACGGTTCCGACAAGCGCGCGCTGATGGAGCTTCGCTTCCCGAGCGACAGCAAGTATCTGAACATGGTCCACGAGCTCGCGAGACTCATGGCGGAGTCGACCGGCTTCGACAAAATAGAGGCCGAGAAAATCGCTCTCGCCGTGGACGAAGCCACGACGAACGTCGTGCAACACGCTTATGCCGGAGAGCCAGACCACGAGATCGAGATCCACTTCGACCCGGAAGGTGAGAGCCTCGATATCGTGATCTTTCACGACGGAGAGCCGCTCGACGCTATGCCGGTACCGGATTTCGATCTCGACAAGCTGGTGGCAGAGCGTCGGACAGGCGGCCTCGGGCTGACCATCATGCGCCAGATGATGGATAAGGTCGAGCACTCTAAAGACGGCAGCGGTAAGAGCATGTGCGTGATGGTCCGCTACAAACAGCGCGATCGAGAGGAAAGCTAGGCTAGTGGTCTAGAGATAGTAAAATGACCTCATGTCTTCGGACACAACGCCCGCATCCTATCGCTACCAAGAAGCGCTAGCTCCGCTCGCGCGGCGCATCGACGACCCGAAAGTCCAGAAAAAGCTCTCCGAAGTCTTAGCACTTCTCGACTTCAACTCGACGCTCAACCGCTCGCTCGAGCTTCCTGAGATTCTCGACCTCGTGCTCTTCGTAGCGATGGGGGAAACGCGCGCCGCCTGGGCGGGACTGCTGTTGCGGGACGGAGAAACAAAGCGTCTCGTACCGTCGGCGCGTCGCGGCCGCGGCGACGAGCGGTGGGCCTCTCTCGATCTACCGGAGCCGCCCGCCGAGCCCACGATTTCGGGTGTAGGCGATCCTAGCGTATCTGATTGGGCCAAGAGCGTTCTCACTTTGACTGGATCTGCACTTCTCGTGCCGCTCGTGAAATCGACGCGCTTGGTGGGCGTGCTTCTTTTTGGCGATCGCGGCGAGCCTTATGGCGAAGACGACCGTCTCTTTGCCGAATCGCTTTGCGTGACTGCGGCGGCGTCGATTGATAACGGCCGTATTTACAAAGAGCTCCAAACGCTCAACCGCAAACTTTCCCTCAAGGTGTACCAGCTCGATTCGCTGTTCGACATCGCGCGCGAGCTCAATCGAAGCCCCGATATCCAGCGGGTCCGGGAAGTGCTGATGACGAACGCCATGGGGCATGTCTTGACGACGCGCGCGGTGCTGCTTCACGACGGCAAAGTGGCCGAGCAGCGCGGCTTCACGCTTTCCCCAGAAGAGCGCGCTCGGCTCGAGCGCGTAAGTCGCGAGCTCTCCGAGATCCCCGAGGATCAGAAGGTTTCCGAGCTTCCCGAGGGCGCTCTGAGGGATCTTCTGAGCGGCCTCGAGCTCGATACGGTCGTCGCGTTGCGCTCGGGAGAGAGCTCTCATGGGGCGCTCCTACTCGGCGCGAGGGCCGCGGGAAAATCGCTCGCGGAGGAAGACCGCGACTTTCTGCGCTCGCTCGCCTCGCAGGCCGCCGCTGCGCTCGACAACTTGAGGCTGACGCGCGAGTGGATCGAGAAGCAGAAAATCGAAAAGGAAATGGCTCTCGCACGTGAGATCCAGGCCCGCCTGCTCCCGGATAGCGAGCCTGGCATCGAAGGCTGGGATATCGCCGGCATCAATATTCCTTGTCTCACGGTCGGAGGCGACTACTTCGACTATGTTCCGCGCGGCGATGACCGACACTGGCTCGTGATCGCCGACGTTTCCGGAAAGGGCACTGGCGCGGCGCTCCTCATGGCGTCGGTCCATGCGGCGCTTCACGCGCTTGCGGGAATAGGTGATATCTCGCTCGAAGGGCTGACCGAGCGTTTGAACGAGATCGTCTATTCGAGCACGGAAGTCAATCGCTACGTCACCGCGTTTTTCTCGACGCTCGACGCGAAGACGGGCGAGCTGGTCTACCTCAACGCGGGCCACTGCTATCCGTTGCTTCTTCGAACGAGCGGCGACGTCGAGCGGCTCGTGAAGGGTGGAGCCGTCGTCGGGATGCTCGAGGAGCTCACCGTCGGAGCGGGCAAGACGAAGCTCGAGCAGGGGGACCTGCTCGTTCTTTATACCGACGGGCTCTCCGAGACAACGAACCCCGCCGGCGAGGAGTTCGAGGACACGGGTATCATCGAGGTCATGCGAAGCTGCCGCGGAAAGGCGTCGCGTGAGATCATGGCGCGTCTCGTATCGGGCGTACGGCTTTATGCAGCCGAGGCCGGTTTGGCGGATGATTTGACGTTGATGGTCGTGCAGAGGAACTAACATTACATGTCGCAGCTGAAGCTCACGAATACTCTCGGCGGGAACGTCGAGCCCTTCGAGCCCTTGGAGGAAGGACATGTCCGCATGTATACGTGCGGGCTGACGGTCTACAACCGGGGGCATATCGGGAACTTTCGAACCTACGTCTCACAGGACGTGCTGAGACGCTATTTGAAGTACAAAGGCTACCGGGTTACGCAAGTAACCAATTTCACCGACGTCGACGACAAGACGATTGCCGGTGCGCGCAAAGCCGGAATCCCCCTGCGTGAGTACACGCAGCAATATATCGACAATTTCTTCGAGGATTGCGCGGCGCTCAACATCGAGAAGTCGGAATATTATCCCCGCGCCACGGACCAGGAATATCTGGACGCCATGGTGGCTCTCGTGCAGAAGCTCGAAGAGCGCGGCCACACCTATGAGAGCGACGGGTCGATCTATTTCAAAGTGGACTCCTTTCCCGACTACGGAAAACTCTCGCGCATCGACGTCGCCGGTATGAAAGCGGGCGTCCGCGTCGACGCGGACGAATATACGAAGGAGAACGCCCGAGATTTCGTACTGTGGAAAGCCCCGAAAGATGGAGAAGATTCCTGGGATACCGCTATCGGGCCCGGCCGTCCTGGATGGCACCTCGAGTGCTCCGCGATGGGCATGAAGATCCTCGGTGAGACCTTCGACCTCCATGCCGGCGGCGTGGACCTCGTCTTCCCTCATCACGAGAACGAGATCGCTCAGAGCGAAGGGGCCACGGGGAAGCCTTTCGTGCGCCATTGGATGCACACCGAATTTCTTATCGTCGAAGGCGAGAAGATGTCGAAATCCAAAGGCAACCAGTTCAACGTGCCCGACTTGATTGCGGAAAACTATTCGCCGATGGCGATCCGCTATCTTCTGCTTTCGGTCTATTACCGGCAGCAGCTCAACTTCACGCGTGAAGGCCTCGAGCAAGCCGCGACCGCGATCCGTCGCGTGGACGATTTTCTCGACCGCCTCGGCGAAGTCACCCGCGAGGGCGACGCCTTCCCCGAGACCGCGCAAGCCGTCAAAGCAGCCGTCGAGCGCTTCGAGACCGCGCTGGACGACGACCTCAACACGTCGGCGGCGCTCGCAGCACTTTTTGACCTTGTCAAGGGAGGGAACACGGCTCTTTCTTCGTCTACTATGACGAAGGGGGATGCGGAGGGATTCAAGGGCGCGGTCGAGCGCATGAACACGGTTTTCGGCGTCTTCGGCCAAGGCAAGAAAATGACCTTGGACGATGAAGTCGAGAAGTTGATTCAAGAGCGTAAGGAAGCCCGCGCCCGCCGCGACTTCGCTCGCGCGGACGAAATCCGCGACGAGCTCGACGCCCGCGGGATCGTTCTGGAAGACACCCCCACCGGAACGCGCTGGAAGCAGAAGTAGCGACGAGCGCGGTGAGGGAAACATCGGACTATTCGACAACTTTCGCTTCCACCATCGGTTCGGGCGACAGGACCTAGGCCGCCACGGTGAGCGCCTGGCCGCCAAAGAGCTCCGAAAGCGCGGCTACAAAATCCTGGAACGCCGCTGGCGTTGCCGTCTGGGGGAGATCGACCTGATTGCTCAGGATGGCGACACGCTCGTTATCGTCGAAGTCAAAACCCGCTCCCGCCGCGACTACGGCGCCCCAGCGGACGCCGTCGACGCCCGCAAGCGGCGAAAATTGATCCAGCTCGCCGAGGCCTATTTACGTGCCCGCCGGCTAAGGGACGTTATCGTCCGCTTCGACGTTGTCGGCGTGACCTGCATCCCCGGCGAAAAGCCTGAAATCACCGTTCTACGCTCGGCTTTCGAAGCCTGACGTATGCATAACTTTGACAAAGCCTTATCCCCGTGCTACATATACAGATCGCCTGTTAGCTGGGCGGGACTAACTCAGTGGTAGAGTGCGACCTTGCCAAGGTCGAAGTCGCGGGTTCGAATCCCGTGTCCCGCTCCAACTAACTGCTCTGGAGAAGACTCGCCGAACACAAAATTCAAGGCGGCGTAGCCAAGTGGCTAAGGCGGAGGTCTGCAAAACCTCTATTCGGCGGTTCGAATCCGCCCGCCGCCTCCAACCTAATCTTGGTAGTGGGAGCGATTGAGCTAGCGGGATCGAGTGTAGAGGAGGCGGTATACTACCGCGGTGCCCATTCCTGAATTCGCCGAGTCTGGGGACTTGCCAGCAGGAATCCATAGGGCGACACTGGAAGAGGTGGAGGCTCGATTTGGGAAACTTTCGTCCACGCGGCAACAGACGGTTGAGCGACTTCGTCGGGTCTACGACTTGGCCGCCACCACGGGTCATCTGGCGCGGTTTGTCATCTTCGGCTCTTTCGTGACCGCCAAGCCGGAGCCTAACGACGTGGACATCATTATGCTGATGGACGATGACTTCGACGTTTCGAGTCTCAAGGGTGAGGCGGCTCTGCTCTTCGACCATACCGTCGCACAGTCGGTGTTCGGCTCTAGTGTTTTCTGGGTCAGGAAACTTGCAGCATTGGGAGGGGAAGATGATTTCGTCGCTGGCTGGCAAATCAAACGCGACGGAACCCCACGTGGAATCGTCGAGGTGATCCAATGATTACGAATGATGCTGAGTTGAAGGCGACTTTAGACAGGATCGACGCCTTTCGCCGCCAGGTGACAGAGCTGCGCCATAAGGAAGAAAACCCTGACAACTATCGGCTCGCTGCGTCCGGCTTTCTTGCCGAAGTCGACCGAATGAATCTGGAAGTGAGGGAGTACCTTTCACTCCATCCCGCAGAGTTCGAACGCACCACACCCGTGTAATCCTCACACAGGGCGGCTAGTCTAGTTCGTCATCGGAACGAGCCGTTCGAGCTCGGTGAACCAGTTGAGGACGACCTCGATCTGTCGGGGACGGCTGGCTTCGTGGACGCGGACCATGGCAAAACGCTGGCCGTCCGGAGAGACGTCCCAGTGGCTGTATCCAACTTCACCGTAGTCGTAGGGACCTTCGAACATGAGCTCGGGCTCGCCGACGACGCGAAAGACAGGGTGGGTAGCGACCTCGAGTGACATGGCTCGATCCGCGCACCGAAAGAAGATCTCGTCGCCCCACCAAAGAGGCTGGTTGCATTCTTCGTTGGTGACCGCCCACTTCTGCGACGTATCGGGAAAGCCGACTACGTAGACTTCGTCCCGTCCCGATTCGTCCGAGACATAGGCAAGGTAGCGATCATCGGGGGAGAAGACGCCCCAGATCTCTTTGTAGGCCGAATCGAGAATTGTCTGTGCAGGCTCGCTTCCACCGACGAAGCGAGCGACCACAAGATCTACGGCTTTCGGAGAGAAGGCGACCCACTGGCCGTCATGGGACCAGGAGCTCGGGTAGACGTCCCCGACACCCTCCATCAAAACCGGGCTCTCGGGCGACTCCAAGGATTCCAGCCAGTAATCCCCCTTGACGCGGAGAATACGCTGGCTCCCATCGGGGCTCGTGAGCACCGTATCGCTCCGCGTTACCGTCCCGCGTTCGATATCGAATTGCCACAGATCTCCCGTGCTGCTCATGACTCGTAGGCGCTGTCCGAGACGAAAACCGGATGCATGTACTGCCCTTGGGCCACGTGATGCTCGCGGCCAGCTCGATCGACGACGACGACAGATCGCTCGGCTGGGTTGCCGAGGAGCAAGGACAAATCGCCATTTCGAGAAACCGCGAAGTAGCTGCGTCCTGAGGTAGTGGCAAACACTCCCGAGGTCACCAATCGAGGCTCACCGCGAATGCCTCGTGCGGCCGGGTCGAACGCGGTTACCAAGAGGTCACTCCCTCGTGCGAACGCTAGATGGCCAGAGTCGAGATAGACACCGCTCGACGCACGGCCGAGCTCTTCGAGCCCCGTCCGCTCACGGCTTGCGACATCCAAAATGACGAGTCGTTCTCCGTCTTGGAAATTCGCCATGTCGTCGAATACAGCCGCGTCGGTGGCGGTGAATGAGATTTGTTGGCCACCGGGCAGAAACGACGGAAACCGATCGAAGGAGCTGGTGGTCAATCCTTCGGACTCACCCCCGTCTACAGAAACAAGGAATAGTCCTTCTTTCGCCGCGAAAACGATCCACCCGTCGGGACCCCACGATGCCCCTCCTTCTAGGGAGAACCTCTTTGCCGTGATCACTTCGGGCTCGCCGCCAGCAAGGCGTACCTTCTTTAATCGCGACTCCGCCAGGAAACCGACCCACTGCCCGTCGGGCGAAAAGAAGGGATCGGTGGCACCGGTCGTTCCCGAAACCTGCCTCGTCTCGCCCGAGCTCATGTCACGAAGGTAAAGAAAACTCGTGCTCCCTCGGGAAGCCGCGTAGACGAGATGAGACCCATCCGGCGAGAACACGAGGGGGTTGTCCCACGACAAGAAGTAATTTCTGATACGCTCGCCCTCGCGCAGAGGAATAGCGAATCGCTTCGGTTCGGGTAGCGGACGCGCGTCGTTACCGAATAGCGACAAAAGTCCGGCGCCGATCGCAATGCCGGCGAGAGTCGCTAGCATCAACACCAATGCGAGCGGCTTCACCGAGCGCGTCTGTGTCGTAGGTTCGGCCCCTTGATCGGCGAGCTCGATGCGCGCGTCGCCGATGTCCTGCAGACGATCGTGCCTGTTCTTGCGGAGGCACCTCTCGAGTAGACGTCGCGGCGCGATGGTCGGGAGCGCGTTCCAATCGGGCTCATTGTGGATGACGGCCCCGAGCACATCGGTGCCTACCTCGCCATCAAATGCTTTGCGTCCCGACAGCGCCTCGAAGAGACAGCACCCGAAGGCCCAGACGTCGGTGCGCTTGTCGACCGGCTTCCCGCGAGCTTGCTCGGGACTCATGTAGTGCTCCGTTCCCATGATGACGCCGAGCGCGGTGCCCTTCGTCAGCGTCGGTGACTGCGACGTGTCGAGCGCCGGCTCACCCTCGCGGACAAGGGCCTTGGCAAGACCGAAGTCCAGAATCTTGACGATCCCCTCAGGAGTGATCATGACGTTCGCAGGCTTCAGATCGCGATGGATGACGCCTTTCTCGTGCGCCGCCCCGAGACCCTCGGCGATCTGTATGAAAAGGGAGCGTGCTTCTTCTGCTGACAGCGGCCCGCGCTGAATCCGCTCGGCGAGCGTCTCGCCTGCGACGAGCTCCATCACCAGTGCGCGCGTCGCGTGTTCACTGGACGTCACCAGCCCGTAGACGACCGCGATGTTCGGGTGGTTCAGCGACGCGAGAAGCTTGGCCTCACGTTCGAACCGCGCGAGGCGTTCCGGATCGTCCGCGAACGCGTCGTGTCGCGCGCGCGATAAACCTCACCCATCCCGCCTCTCCCGATGGGCTCCAGGATTTCGTAAACGTCCAGCTTGGTTCCCGTCGACAAGGGCATCGTGGCTCATTGTATCGGCGATCACGGAATGGATCGAGCAGCTTGCCATGAGGAATGGGATGGTTGTTCGAATCCGCGCGTTGCCTAGTATGCGGGTGCGCGTTGGTCACTCAAAGCGTTCGGACATCAATTGAGCGTTGTAGCTACCTGAGCCCGTGATTGGCGGATATTGAGACGGACGGAGGAAAGATAGTCTCTTAGAGACATACCATGAGCTTCCGCCAAGATCTCGAGAGTGGATAGGCGAGGTCGCGTAACGCCTTTTTCGATCCTGCGGATCTCCCGCTCGGATAGTCCTGGGAAGCTGGCCTGCTTGAGCCCATGAAGCTTTCGAACGGATGCAACCGCGGCGCCAAAGCGGGTGTCGTGCAATAGTCTGTCCTGGTCTTTCTTCGCCTTGAGCTCGGGATCAACGCTGTATCTCAGCGACTCGAGAACCAAGTGGGTGTCGCTATCTTCCCAATGGATGTAGCTGCCGTCACTAGCGATCTTGAACCTTTGGCGGCTGAGTGCGTCGAGTCTCTTCAGTGCTTTTACGGAGTTGAGCGGGATCTTGTAAAGCGCAAAGTCGCACGAGCGAACAAGAAGCTCCTCACCTGCAATGATGCGGCAACAATGAGGTCTTGCTCCTAGACTTCGGCTTTGTACGCGCATACAGTGCTCCCGTCTCGGAGTTCAACACCATTTCCAGAAAGTGCAGGCTGCGATGAGCAATTACAGCGATAAGACAGTTCTACTAACCGGTGCAAACTCAGGCCTTGGCTTCGAGGCGGCCCGGCAACTCGCCGAGGCTGGTTGGGGAAAAGTGATCCTGGCCTGTAGATCCGAAAGCAAGGCCGAGGTCGCCCGCGCGCGGCTGATGGAGTTAACCGACAAAGACCCTTACAGCCTGCTTGCGGTGGATACCTCAGAAGTCGACTCTGCCAAGGCAGCGTGTGAGCAACTGCGCGGGCGCGTCGAAAGGATCGATTTCTTGCTACTCAACGCGGGAGCGTCGGGGGCGCAACCAAAGTTCAACTCCGCTGGTGTCGAGATCACCTGGGCCTCCACCCTGGTCGGTCATCACACCATGACCATGTGCATGCTGGCTGGCGGGCTTCTCAACCCGGGTGCGCGCATCGTCATCGCGGGTTCGGAGGGAGCCCGGGGCAACATCCCGGGTATGAAAGTCCACGACATCGAAAAGGTTGCCAAAGAGCGCTTTGACGGAGATCGGGTCGCAGCCATCGATGCTCTAGCGCACATCAAGGGTCCCTACGCGTTCAGCAATATGGACGAGTACGTGACCGCCAAGCTGGTGGTCGCCTGGTGGGCGGCCGCGTTGTCGCGCAAATTGCCAAGAGGCATGACGGTCAACGCGGTGTCGCCTGGATCGGCGCCCTCCAGTGGGTTCGGCCGCGACGCACCGTTTTTGATGCGCGTGTTCATGTTGCCGATCATGAAGATCGTGGGCCCCCTGATGGGAATGGCCGGGTCCATTGAAAACGGCGCGCGTCGCTATCTCGACGCCGCGGATCTCGGCGACAACGAAACGGGACACTTCTACGCGACCGCTCATCGCACCAAACTGGTTGGGCCCGTGGGAATCCAAAACTGGCCCGAGTACTTTACCGATGAAGCCGCCCAGGAAGCCGGCTTCGCCGCAGTGGTGAAGCTGACGGGGGTCGGATTGCCGGAGGCTAGTAGCGCCGCGACCGCATGAGCGACCGTCGTGCTCAGGCCTTCACGTTGTCCAGAGGCGACGCTCCCCAAGCTAGCCGACTCGCGCTTGTTCTGCTTCAGATCAACCAACAACGGGAAGGTCGAACGGCAACTTCGCGGACTCCCGCTGCCTCAGCGCCAACCGAGGGTGATGACCTCAAAATCATCGGATGTTAGTGCGCGAAAGGCAGGATTCAGCACGTCATTGTTCCAGCGCGGATCCATCGTGCCGGTGACGAACATATCGCTTCCGTTGTCGGCGACAATGAGGCCGTAGGTTTTCATCGCCCGGAAGATTCTCTGCATCGGCTCGGGGAAGCTCGAAAGATCCTTGCCAGCGCGCAGGCGCAAGCGCGTCCCCATCGGGGGAGCGCCGCTGGTGGCTCCCGCGGTGTGAGACGCAGGCCATACGTGGCCGTTGGTCGCCCGCACGGTCACGCGAAAAGCATGCTCGATCTCTCCCGAACCATAGACTTCGTCATAGCGCACGAGACCCGGAAGAATCGCGAGCCCGGCCGCGTCTGCGGACGTCCAGCCTTCGGGCCGCCGCGTATTCGAGGTCAAATCGAACACCGCCCCTGAGCCCGCTTCCCACCGGTTCTCGCTAACATTGAACCGCGTGGCCCACGTCTCGAACAAGAGCCGTTGGCCTTGATCGAAGAGAAGAAGATGTCGGTCGCCGTCGCTTCCGCCTCCAGGCACGCCGCCCTCGATATAGTTTGGCTGCGACTTTGCCTCGTCGGGAACAGGGTATCCCGAGCTCCCCGGCGCTCCCGCGTCGCTCTCTTCGGGATAATCGACAAAAGTGATGGGCACACGGGGCGTGCTTGCAGAGACCGTGAGATACGGGATGCCGTATGGCGGCGGCCCAAAGTCGGGGTGGAGCTGCCTTCCCCCAATCCATCGCAGCAAGTCCTCGGACGCAGGATCCACGGGCGCGTTCGTGATATCCATGCCCCACCAGTTACCGGGAGGGTAGAGCGCTCCGGCAGCGAGATCTTCCAGCAGGACGGCGTTTGCGCCGGCCGGAGCCGCCGTCATATCCACCGGCTCGACCGCAGAAGGCGCGGAGGCCGTACGGCACCCGAGCAGGCTAACGCCCCAAACGAAAGCGAGGACGAGAATGGTCACGGTAATTGAAGCGTACCCTACGAACGCCTCTAGCAACGTGACGGGAGTCACGCCGGCAGCATTGCTGCGTTATGATCGCCCTACTCACGCCGGGGTGGCGGAATGGCAGACGCGGGGGACTTAAAATCCCCTACCGCAAGGTGTGCGGGTTCGATTCCCGCCCCCGGTACCAGCAGTTCCGAGAAGCGGTACCGTGCGAGAACGATTATCGCTTCGTGATCGTTGACCGAGATACCAAGTTCTCCGAAGATTTACGGAGGTCCGTGCGAGCGATGGGCGTGAGGGTGTTGAGGACGCTCCCATTCGCGCCGCAAGCGAATGGTTATTACGAGAGACTGATCGGCACCAACCGCCGAGAGTGTTTGGACTTCCTCATCCCGCTGTCGGAGAAGCACCTGCGTCGGCTGTTGTGCGAATGGCGTGACTACAATCGAGCGCGGCCGCATTCCGCATTCATTAGTGGGGCCCAATGTTCCTGAGCCGGAAGCGATCTTCCTGTCGATCCTGCTTCGCCGAGGCACTCTATTCCAAATGGATTCCGTGTCGTTTCCCTGCCGATTCTCGGCGCGCTCCATCACGATTATCGGTTAGCACGCGCCGCCCTGACCGGGCGAAGCCCTCAGACGCAACGCTTCCGACGTTTTCGAAGCGTCTGCACTCGAGCCCGCAGTTCCCGTGCCGATTAATAATGACAAACGACAGGATGCAGCCGATCGAGTGTCTGCCCACTGCAAAACGCTTTCTTGCCTGTCATCATCCGTCGGTATATTTTCTTACGCCGCGGTCAGGGCGCGACCGTGACCGTCCGGTCTACGGTCGTTCCGAGAGCCCCATCCGAGGCGAGGCAGCGCAGCACGTAGGTCCCTGGCTCGTCGAACGTCACTCGAACCTCGTAGCGGCCATCCGGAGGCGTCGGCGGCGTGACCCAACGATTCGCCCACGGGGAGTTCGCGCCGTCACGTGTGTCTTCCCAGACCTTGGCCTGTAGAGGGTCGAAACTCACGGTTCCCGATCCGCGGTAGACGTACCAGGACAGGCGCAGCCCGGTCGCACTTCCGACGGTGACCCGAAACGGCGGCGTCCACTCTGGGTGGGCGGTCGAGTCGGTTCCGCCCGAGGCCAGCTCGCTGGTACGGCTATTCTCCTCGGGAATGCCGTCATCGCTCGCCACCGCCACGAGCACTACGGGCTCGCCGGTCCGAGTCGTGAGGCGCTCGTCCCCGTCGATCCGAAGCTCCGGAGCCTTGTTCGTCCGCATAACCGCGTCGCTCGAGCCGGCGCCGATCGCCCCTTGTTCCGAGGCCTTGACTAGGTCGTCGACGAAGTAGTCGAGCCTGAGTGTGGCGTAGGCTTTCTCCGTCTTGCCTTTGGTCGTGAGCGTCCAGACCAGCTCGTCGGTCTCGCCGAAGCCGTCCGGCACCGGAACCCGGAAGACGAAACGGTTCCGTCGAGGCAAGAAATGGGTTGGCTGTCCGCGGTCGGGCTCACCCGGTGCGAAGAAATTATCAGTGCCCACCGAAACGTCGAGCTCCTCCTTCCAGTTTCGGTTCAGGTAGCCGAACAGGAAGTATCGCGACCCGTCGGCGTCTTCCTCCCAGCCCTCGTAGGCGGGCGAGGCATTCTGGCCGCGTGAGTACGACTGCTCGGCCCTTGCGCCTAGCGCCGCTAGGCACACGACCAGGACCGGCGGCACCAGCCGGGCAAAGCTCACCGCTGCTCACGCTCCCGAGGCGGCTCGTTCGTCTTTTCGGCCTCGGTGGTCTCGAGCGCCTTTTTGGCGCGCTCGACTTCCGCTTCGGCGTCCGTCAAGGCCTGCTGCGCAAGCTCCAGGTCGGTCTTGGGCATGACCATGCAAAGTGGGCAGCCGATCACCACGTCGTTCTTCGTGAGCTTGTGCATCTCTCGACGCTCGGCCATCGCCTCTTGGAACTGCTCATCGCTCATCCCGACGCCGTGGCCCAGGTCGATGAACATGTTCGCGACCGACCGGTTCCCCGACCCCTGCCAGTTCCTCGGATCCGGGATGTTCCGGTTCCCGAACGTGTTGTCCATGTAGCCAATGATGTGCAGGATGGTGCCCTTCGGGAGCAGCGGCTCATAGCCGTGTGCGTACTCGTAGCCGCGCACCCAGTTGTGATCGTAGCCGGCGCAAGTCAATGTCTGGATGTTGATGCCCCAGATCGCTTCGAGGCACATCCGGGCACCCGGCGCGTGTAGGTGTGGCTCGAAGGTCGTGATCTTCGTGTGCTCGGGAAGCACGTAATAGGCGTGCAGCTCCTGGTCCTTCTCCATCGGTTTGATGTCGATGTCGAGGGCGTTGCCGAGAGCACGCCTCGTACGCGAGTATTTCGGCTTGTAGTCCTTGGGATGGAACCGCCATCCGATCTCG
>Ga0209988_10000472_pt1 | contig 24938 bp, 23 predicted proteins | sample N075metaG_FD_183115 | JGI IMG/M metagenome (GOLD analysis project Ga0209988, IMG submission 183115) | Deep subsurface microbial communities from Kermadec Trench to uncover new lineages of life (NeLLi) - N075 metaG (SPAdes) (version 2) | ecosystem: Environmental > Aquatic > Marine > Ocean trench... | reverse complement strand
CCCTAGGAGTTACCTAGGGTTTCGTGAGTGGAGCTGAGGGGATTCGAACCCCTGACCCCTTGACTGCCAGTCAAGTGCTCTGCCAGGCTGAGCTACAGCCCCAAGTGGGGAAACGTCACTTTACGTCTAGGTGTCACGAAGGTGAAACCGCCAATTGTCGGCGACACCGGTAGTGGGAAAGCAGACCGCCTAGGGCTACTTCTCGCCCCACCCGTACTACGGCCGGGACATCGCGAGCCTGAAATCGCTAGCTGTCGCTGATGGCAGGCTCTTCCCACTGGATTCGTTCGGAATCGCCCCAAAGGCGCTCCAGCGAGTAGTACTCCCTAGGAACTTCTTGGAAAAGGTGAACGATAATGTCGCCGTAATCGAGGAGGATCCACTCACCCTGACTCTGACCCTCCACCCGCAGCGTGTCGATCCCCGCCTCCTGGAGTTTCTCTTCGACGTACTCGGAAAGAGCCTGCACGTGGGGACGGGAGGTCCCGGTCGCTATGACGAAGATGTCCGAGAGGATGAACAACTCCTCAACGGCGAGCAGGACAATGTCGGTCCCTTTTCTCTCGAAGATGGCATCGGCTGCCATCCGGGCCATTTCGACACTCTGCTCTACGACGGTTCCTCCATGTCGGTCGGACCCTCCACCATATCCGCTATACCCGCCTCCGCGTAGAGGTTGTTCTCACCGATGTAGCTGTGAACCTCATCACTGACGAGGAACCGGAATGGACTGCCGTTGCGAGCCATCGCCCGAATCTCGGTGCCACTCACCTCCAGCACGGCCATGTCCAGGAAGACGGAATCGGGAAGAATGTTGGCAACGGCGATCGAGTCGGTTCCCGAGCGGGGGACAACCAGAACCGTGGCTCGGCTCAGGACTTCTCGATGCCTCTCCCACGTGGGAACACGAAATGCTGCATCGGCACCCAGAATCAGAAAAAGCTCCTCGGAATCTGGGAATGTGGTCAAGGTGTCGACGGTGTAGGTCAGCCCGTCACGGGTTACCTCTCTGTCGTCGGCTTGGAATCCGTCGACGCCCACCGTGGCGAGACGGACCATCTCCAACCGATGGTCAGTGGCGCTGACCCGTCGGCCGAGCTTTTGCCACGGGTCGCCGGCCGGAATGAAGAGGACCCGGTCGAGCTCCGCCTGATGAAGAGCTGTCTCCCCGGCGTGTAGATGGGCGATATGGATTGGATCGAACGTCCCGCCCAGGATTCCTGTACGCACGAGAGCGAGGATAGGGCTGCGGTGGGGTCACCAGGCGAAGGGCCCTGGTGATATCTGTCTTCTGGCATCCCAGTTGCCGCTCCGGGTCGGTGTATCGGCCATTGATCCGAGTCGAGAGATGCACCCCGGGCGCGCCGTGCTCGATTCCCGCCGCCCCCAGAAGCAGACCTCGGTTTATCCATCCGCCTTCTGACACCAGAATCTCCGACAGGTAGGACACTGAAACCTTGAAACCAGACACGGGCTGAATAGTCACCGACTTCATCCCTGCCACCGAACCGGCAAAGGTCACCAGTCCCGACGCCGGGGCACGTACTGCTTCCCCCGCCTCGGCGCTGAAATCCACACCCCAATGCCCTCCGTACTGGCCAATCGGGGAATACTCGGCGACCATCGGGCCGTTCACCGGAGCGGTCAGGCAAACTGTTGCGATGGCAAATGCGACGAACATCTCTCCCCCGTCGTCAACGTATCAGCTGCCCATTTCAGAAGCTAGGGGTCTGACCACTAGCTTCCGATATTCAGGAAGGGACATCCATGACGGCAACTCGACTTGGCCTGATGGGGTTTGGCCGCATCGGTCGCAACGTCTTCAGACTGCTCCACGATCGTGATGACCTCGATGTTGTTGCTATAAGCGACATCGCCGACCCATCGGCCCTCACCTACCTTCTCAAGTACGACTCGATCTACGGGCGCTTCCCGATCAGTGTCTCTTACGACAACGGTGCCCTCCACTACGGAACCAAGCAGGCGGCGCTCACCGACGCCCGTCGGCCATCCGACACCAGTTGGGCGAAGCTGGGGGTTGACATCGTGCTCGACACCACAAGCCGCTACCGCAGTCTCTCCTCACTCCAGGGACATCTCGACAGTGGTGCCCGCAAGGTGGTCCTGACATCGAGCCCCGAGACTCCGGGCGAGATACCTCTGCTCCTGAGGGGCATCAACGACGAGATCCTCGACGACGAGCCCGATGTTGTAGCGCTGGGATCGAACACCTCCAACGCAGTGGCACCCATTCTCAGAACTCTTGACGAAGCGTTCGGTCTCAGGCGGGCCTTTATGACAACCGTCAAGGCGATGTCCAACTCTGGACGTCTCGCCGACGTACCCACGGGCTCGTTTCGAACGAGCCGGGCCGCCGGGGAGAACATCATTCCCGCGGAAACCAACTCCGCAGAGATCCTCACACAGGTTCTTCCTGAGTTGGAAGGCAAGTTGTCCGTTGTAGCCCTCAACGTCCCGGTAGTAGACGGTTCGACTGTCGACATGGTTGCCCAGACCGAGCAGAACACAGACGCAGTGGCGGTCAACGAGTCCGTTCGGAGCGCCGTCAACGAAAAGTATGTAGGTGTGGTCGAGTACGTGGACGACCCGATCGTCTCATCTGACGTGAGGCTCGACCCACACTCCGGGATATATGACAGCCTGGCCACGTTCGTGGCGGGCGACAATCTGGTCAAGACGATCACCTGGTTCAACAATGGGTGGGCGTATTCGCATCGGGCCGTCGAAGTCGCAGCGGTAATCGCTGGGCGTAACAACGGAGGATAGGAATGACCAGGGTTGCCATCAATGGCTTCGGCCGCATTGGCAGAACGGTGTTTCGCATCATTGCCTCACGGCCAGACTCCAAACTCGAAGTCGTCGCCATCAACGACCTCGCCGACGACGACATCCTCTGCTACCTGCTCGAGCACGACTCGGTGATGGGTCGGTTCGATCAGACCGTCTCATTAGAAGACGGTCTCATGAAGGTCGGCGACCACCAAGTCAAGATGCTCAGTGAACGCGATCCGAGAAAGCTCCCATGGGCCGATCTCAAGGTCGACGTTGTCGTCGAAGCCACCGGCGTATTTCGAGACCGTGCATCACTCCAGGGACACCTCGACGCAGGAGCGAAACGTGTCGTGCTCACTGTCCCCGCCAAGGACGACATCGACGAGACCATCGTCCTGGGAGTCAACGACGATCGGCTCGATGCCGACGATCTGATCGTGTCCAACGCATCCTGCACGACCAACTGTCTCGCCCCTCTGGTCAAGGTCCTCGACGACGCGTTCGGGATACGTAAGGGCATGATGACCACGGTTCACGCATACACCAACGACCAGAGACTTGCCGACGTCCCCCATGCCGATCTGCGCCGGAGCCGGGCCGCGACCGAGAACATCATCCCCACCACAACAGGTGCCGCCAAGGCGGTCGGGCAGGTGCTGCCCCACCTCGACGGGAAACTCGACGGTATGGCGATGCGAGTTCCGGTGCCGGATGGGTCCACGGTCGATCTGGTCGTGGAACTCGACAGGGACGTCACCGTCGAGGAAGTCAACGCAGCCGTCAAGGCAGCCGCCGAAGGTGAAATGGCCGGGATCCTCGAGTACAGCGAGGAGCACATCGTCTCCACCGACATCATCGGCAACCCCCACTCGTCGATATTCGACGCCGGCGGCACCCGCGTACTCGGAGGCAATCTGGTGAAGGTGATGTCCTGGTACGACAACGAATGGGGCTATTCGAACCGGGTTGTCGACCTCATCGAGCGTCTGGCTGAGGTCATGGGAGCGGATGCAGCGGCTTAGCTGTTTGACGGGGCTGACCCCGGACGAATGAAGAAAATCGCCGCAAAGGTCGCCACGGCTGCCAGGGCGACAGGCAGGGCCCTCGATCCAGTGGCGGTGGCTATCCAACCGGCGGCGGCGGGCCCCAGCGATCCGAACACGAGAAACACAAAGCTGAGGAGCCCCATAGCTGTACCAAGGCTGGTGGCCCCGAATACGTCCCTCGCGTGCATTCCATAGAGCGGTGAGGACGCTCCGATGCCGAATCCCGCGAGCAGGGCGTAGGCAGCGGCGAGGATCGGGTTGCCGGCGAACGCCAACAGGAGAGCCCCGAGGCCTATGGCACCAAACGCAAGTCGCAAGGATCCAGCGGTACCCAACTTTGAGACTATGGGCAGCAACGGAAGACGACCCCCCAACTGGGCAAACCCCCGGAACCCGGCCCAGAAGGAAGCGGCTGTGAGGGTCAGGCCCGCTGCGGTCATCGCTGGAACCTGATAGACCAGGATCGTCGCAACACCCATGCCTACGAGACCTTGCGCGATCACAAACCGCCTGGTCTCGGACACTCGCAGCGAGGCAAGAAGCTCGGCCCAGATGCGGGTCCTGCCCGGCCTCCCTGCCACCCCAGTGTCAATAACAATCGCACCGAGCACCAGAGCCACTACAGCCGTCAGGGTCGTGATTCGCAGAGTCGATCGCCAGCCGACTGACTGCACCAACCATGCAGAAACAGGAATGTATATGGCGCTGGCGAAGGCTCCCCAGATCGTCAGCACGGCGATTGCCTTTGTCGTTGCCTGCGAACTTATTCGAACCGCAGTGGTCTGGGTGATGTGATAGAAGCCCAACGCCCCAAACGCCCCTCCCCCAATGGCAGCCATCATGGCAAAAGTGGCCACCGAGTCGGTCGACGCAGCGACCTGAAATGCGAGAAGTCCGGCCATGGCGGCACCACCGAACACAACACGGCTTCCGCTGCGATCCAAAAGCCAGCCACCTCCCAACGAGCCAAAGCCCGCGACAATCGACGCCACGGCGAACGATGTGGTCAGGACCGCTTCGCTCCATCCGGTGTCGGCGATGATGGGATCGAGAAGAACCCCGAAGGCGTAATACCAGGATCCGTAGACCGTGATGGTGATTACCCCGAGCACCCCGATGTGAAGAGCAGGGAACCGTTCCTTGTCTTCAACAGCCACTTGTTGAGGCTATTGCGGCTTTCTACACGGCGCAGCGATCAAATACGACCCGCCATGCATCAGGAATGCAATATGCGCCAGATTTGCTCGGCCGTGACCGGTATTTGGACGTCGGCACCTCCGAGGGCGTCGGCGACGGCGTTGACGACCGCGGGCGTTGAGCCAATCGCCCCGGCCTCCCCGAGCCCCTTGGCTCCAAGGGGGTTTGTAGGCGTCGGGGTGACAGTCCCATCAAGACCAAACAACGGAAGAGATACCGCGGTGGGAATCAGATAGTCCATGAACGAGGACGTGACCAGGTTGCCGTCCTCGTCGTATATGACCTGTTCCCACAGGGCCTGGCCGACTCCTTGGGCGAGTCCGCCATGACGCTGGCCTTCGGCCAGCATCGGGTTGACGATGTTTCCCGCGTCGTCAACCGCCCACATCCGGTCGAGTCTCGGAGATCCGGATTCGGGATCGATGTCCACAACGGCCAAGTGGCAGCCAAATGGGAAGTTCAGCCCACCGGACTTCAAATGGATCTCCTCGTCTAACCCCGGGGTGACTCCGTCGGGCACGTTCCCGTTTAGGGCCGCCGTCACAACCTCTTCCCAGGTGACGGAGACGTCGGTGCCGGCAACGGTGGCCTGCCCGTCAGCCAGCACGATGTCAGCCGCCGAAGCTTCGAGAAGACGTCCGGCGACCTTCTTGGCCTTTTCGGCCACTTTCCCGGCGGCGGCGTGGCTCGCCGATCCACCCTGGGCTATCGAGCGAGAACCGGATGTACCCCAGCCGTACGGCGTGGTGGCGGTGTCCCCCTGCTCAATCTTGACCTGGTCGACATCGAGACCAAGAACACCAGCCACCAGTTGAGCGAACGACGTGCGATGGCCTTGGCCCTGGTCGAGGGTCTCCACGAACACGGTCACCGAGCCGTCGGGGTGGACCTGGACTCGGGCGGCGCCCCAACTCTCGAAACCGCAGACCTCGACATATGCGGAAAGACCTATTCCCATGAGCCTGCCCTGCTCCCGCGCGGCGGCCTGCTCGGTGCGCAGGCCCTCGTAGTCAGCCACCTCGAGCAGCTTGTCCAGCGTCTTCTCGTATTCACCGGTGTCGTATTTGTAACCACCCGCCACCGCCCCTCCGGAAGAGTGATAGGGGAATTGGTCGGGCTGAATGAAGTTGCGCCGACGGACCTCAGCAGGGTCGACCCCGGTGGCGCCGGCCACTGCCTCGATCACCCTTTCCAACGTCAGGGTCGCCTCGGGACGGCCTGCGCCCCGATAGATGCCCCGTGGGGCGCGATTGGTCAAGATCCCTCGCATGCGCCATCCGTAGACCGGGATGTCGTAGTTGCCTGTACCCATCCGGGGGGTGAGCTCAATCCATGGGATGTAGCGAGCGCGACAGCCGAGGTCGATCATGCTGTCCACCCAGAGGCCTTTTATCTTCCCGTCGTTTTCGGCCACCACTTCGTAGCGATGACGTTGCGCCCGGCCGTGACCGATTGTGAGAAGGTGCTCTCTGCGAGATTCTGTCCACTTCACCGGCCGGCCAGTCACCCTGGCGGCTATGACGGTGAGATAATCCTCCTCGGCAAGGTCGAATTTGCACCCGAACGCGCCACCGACAAATGGCGTGATGACACGGACAGCAGTCTGCGACAGATCGAAGTCCGAGGCCAATTGCTTCTGCATCAGTTGTGGTGCCTGACTCGATAGATGGACCTTCAGGCCGTCTTCCATCCATTCGGCGAGGATCGCCCGGTTCTCCATCGGAGCAGGAACAACACGGGGGTGTTCGACGACTCCGGACAAACGAATAGGTCCCTCAACCAACTCGAAGGCTTTCCGATCTCCCTTGGAGCGGTCGTAAGCGACATTGGACTCGAATTCGGGGTGAATCGGCGGAGCCTCGATCGCCTCTTCCATGTCGCCGACCACATCGAGCGGTTCGTAATCGACAAAGACGAGATCGGCTGCGTCCTTCGCCGCTGCTGCGGTTTCGGCGACTACCGCAGCCACGGGATCCCCCGGCATCAGCGCCTTCCCCTGAACCAACGGATAGCGGCGAGGCACATTGCGAGCCGGATTTGGCGTGGGAGGCATTAAGACATCAGCGACGTCCTCCGAGGTGATGATCGCCCAAACACCGGGGACCTCATGGGCCGCCTCGACGTCTATGCCAGTTACCTCTGCGTGGGCAAAGGGGGAGCGAACGAGGGCGAGATAGAGAGTTCCGTTGGGTGTGATGTCGTCGACGTACCGGGCCATGCCGGTGATGAGGGCCGGGTCTTCACGACGCTGAACCGGCGCGCCGAGAAATGAGGGTATGGCAGGCTCGGTGGTCACCGGCGGCAGCCTACCGACGTCGGTGGAGGGGCGACTAGTGGTGGGTCGTATGAATAGCGCCCGCGTGTCTCCGAGTCATCGACGTTACCTGGCCAGGATGCACAACGAAGACACATCGGCGAGATGCGTCGAGGCGGAGGACGCAGTCAGGGGCGTCGAGGGCCGGAGAGAAGCAGCGATTATTTGTGCGACCCCCCACTGGTTCACTCGAGAAGCGAAAGAACAGTGGATCGGAAGTCGTTTGGCTGGAACGGCTTGGTGACGAAAGCGTCGGCTCCGCCCTCGTTCGCCCTCCGGCGTGACTCCTCCTCGGCGTGTGCTGTGAGGACGACAACCGGGATCGACTTGGTGACGTCATCCTTGCGGATGCAGTCGAGAACCTCCCAGCCATCCATGCCCGGCAGTCCGATGTCGAGAACCACGAGATCCGGGGATTCCGAGCCAACGGCTTCAAGACCGCTGTTGCCATCATCGCGAGTAATGATTTCTAGATCGGCAGCACGGAGACAGACCTCAATCAACCGTCTGATTACGGCCGAGTCCTCCACAACGAGAATACGTGAGCCCATTTTGAAATCACCTCGGTATTGAGCCCGCCTTGGGGGCTTGCAAGAAGGATCATCGGCAGGTCATACAGCCAGGTTTAGACATTCTGAAGGGTCTTGCCGGATGGCAGAGTGAGGTTCTCGATGAAATCTTCGAGTTGGCGCAGAGTTCGTACTTCGTGGACCGACGTGCAGTGTTTCGCGTAGTGGGACATGGCCGAATCTCCTGTGTCCCAATACGAATGCGGCTCGGGATTGAGCCATAGGACGGCCCTGGAAGCCTTGGCGATATCCCCCAGAACAGCGTCGCGGGGTGGTCGATAGTTGTTCCGAGCGTCACCAGAGATGAGAACGGTGGTACTTGACGTCAACTGGCCGCCGTATCGGCTGTAGAAGGTCTCCAGTGAGTTGCCGTAGTCAGAGTGTCCGTCGAGCCAAACCACTTCGGCTTCTTTCGTGATGCGGTTGACGGCCGAGCCGAAATCGATTCCTGGTCCAAGAAAGTCTGTCACCTCGTCCACCGTGTCGACAAAAGCGAAGGAGCGGAGCCTGGAGAACTGCGTCGACATCGCGTGAGTGAATTGGAGCGTGAATCGGGAAAAGGTCGCCATCGACCCTGAGATGTCGCAGAGGAGCCAGACCTCGGGGCGGTGGGGCCGGGGATGACGGAACTGTGGGTCCACCGGCACTCCACCGGTGGCGAGGGACCGTCGAACAGTGCGACGAAAGTCGAGACGTCCGCTGCGCTTCTTTCGGCGTCGTGCCAGCCGCGAGGCCAGCTTTCGTGTGAGCGGTCCGATAGCGGCCTCCATATCGGCGAGCTCGCTGCTGGTGGCATGCATGAGATCTACGTCTTCAACCAGGGGCCGCCTCGATGTGCGAGCCACTGCCTCTCGACCCCGGTCGGCTACCAGACGACGTCGGATCTCCTCCTCTATCTCCTCACGCAGCATCTCCAGCCTGGCCTCCACATCCTCCTCGAGAAGACGTCTCTCGAACTCCGAGAGATCCTCGGCTGACATCAGCGCCTCAATCAGGTCGGCTTCGAGCTGTGCAAGGTCGAGGCGTCGGAGCGTCCGGTACAGGTAATAGGTCCCGCCGACAGGTCGCCCTGGCTCCATGCCGGCAAGTTGGTCGACGGCCTGACGTGCGCCCCGTCGCAACGACTCCCCGTCCAGGCCGGCAAGAGCATCCAGGAGGGCCTCGAGTAGCCCGTCGAGGTCGAACTCGGTCTCTTCCCCGCCTTGGCCCCTTCCCGGCATGGAAGGCGGCAGGTCTTCAGCGTTCTCCGGATCGTCCGGTTCGAGGGGAGCCGGCACATTCGAGAAGTAGACGTCGAAAGCGGTGTCGAACGCCCGCTCATGTCTGAGATTCTTGATCAGCGTGGCGCGGAGAGTCTCCCGAAGGGCGATCTTCTCTCCGAGGTCGATCGTCTCGACTGCCTTCATGCCATCGATTGCCTCGACCATCGAGACGGGAACACCGGCCTCGCGCAGCTCGTTTATGAACCCGGTGATGACGCTGATCATGCCGGCGACACCACTAGGCCTGTGCGCTTGATGTGAACTCTTTGGCTGTCTTCTCGATGTCCGTCTGATACTTGAGCAACACATGGAGAGTGTCGCCAAGCACGACCTCATCTATATCCTCAACGGAGAGGGCCAGAAGAGTCCTTGCCCAGTCGATGGTCTCCGACACCGAAGGGGCCTTCTTCAGGTCGAGCCCACGAATCGATCGAGCCACCTTGGCCACCTGGTTGGCGAGGTGATCGGACAGCCCGGGCACCCTGGCGCTGAGTATCTCTTTCTCCCGCTTGGCATCGGGGTAGTCGATGTGAAGGAAGAGGCAACGACGTTTCAGCGCCTCGCTCAGCTCTCGGGTGTTGTTCGAGGTGAGGAACACCATCGGCTGTGTGATTGCGTGCATTGTCCCAAGCTCAGGAATCGACACCTGAAAATCGGAGAGGATCTCGAGCAATAGTGCTTCGGTCTCGACTTCGACCCTGTCGACCTCGTCGATCAACAGCACCACGGGCTCGGGCGAGCGGATCGCCTCGAGAAGGGGACGGGTGAGAAGGAACTCCTCGGAAAAGATGTCGTGGCTGATCGAATCCCAGTCATGGTCTACGTCGGATTGAATCCTCAGTAGTTGCTTCTTGTAATTCCATTCGTACAGGGCTTTCGCATCATCGAGACCTTCGTAACACTGGAGCCGGATCAGAGAGCGCCCGGTGATCGCGGCCACGGCCTTGGCAAGCTCTGTTTTTCCCACTCCCGCCGGACCCTCCACCAGGACGGGTTTGTCGAGCCGGTCAGCGAGAAACACCACCTGGGCGATACGCTCGTCAGGCAGGTAATCGGCCGCCGTCAACGCCTCCATGACCGCTTGGGGACTGTCGAATTCCATCTGTCTCCTGTGATCGACTCTCCATTGTATGGGCGGTTGTGGCGTGCACTCGATTGATCGGCGCCTCGGCGTCACTTTCGGCTCCCCCGTAGTTAGCCTGGAGGTTCTGTGCTCAACAGAATGCGGTGGGAATGCGAATAATCATCGTGGGTGCCGGGGCCGTCGGCTCCTATCTAGCAGAGCGGCTCTCGGCCGAAGGTCAGGACGTCGTCGTCATCGAGTATGACGAAAAACGCGCCACACAGCTCCAGGAGTCGATCGATGCCCTCGTATTGACAGGTAACGGCGCCAGCAAACACCTTCTCGAGGAAGCAGAGGCCGACAAGTCCGACCTCCTGATTGCGGTATCGAATTCAGATGGTGCCAACGTCCTGGCCTGTTTCACCGCAACCGAACTTGGCACCAAGACCACCATCGCCCGAATCGAAGACCCGGAGCTCCGGGAAGGCGCAGATCGGCTCGGTGTGGATGTCGTCATTGATCCGTCAGCCACCACCGCAGAGGAACTCGTGAGGATCGTCGGAATAGGTGGCGCCAGCGAGGTCATCCCGTTCGCTGACGGAAAGCTCGTAATGGTGGGGGGAATCGTCTCCCCCAACGCTGCTATCACCGACGGCCCCCTGCGGGATCTACGAATTCGCCAGGCCGAATGGGGTTGGGTCCTTGCCGCCCTGGTTCGTGATGGGCGGACCATCGTCGCCCATGGTGACACAGTTGTCAGGGCCGGGGATCACGCCTTGTTGATGACTACCGACGACAGAGTGGCTGAGGCCACTCGGATACTGGGGCTCAAGCGGCGAAACCTCGACCGGGCAATCATCATGGGCGGGACCCGATTGGCAGAGCTGACCGCCGACGCCATGTCTGAAGCCGGTGTCTCGGTCGTAATCGTCGAAGAGGACATGGATCGATGCAGTGACCTTGCATCCCACCACCCGCAGGCCCTGGTCATATGTGGCGATCCGACCGACCCTGATGTCCTCGGCGATCTTGACCTCGGCCCCAAAGATGTGGCCATCGGGCTGACTGGTTGGGACGAAGTAAACCTGCTCGGTTGTCTCGTCGCCAAGGCAAGTGGTGCGGGAATGGCGATATCTCGGTTCAATCGCATCTCCTACGTTGGCCTTCTCTCGGGGCTGGGAATCGATGCCGCTGTTTCCTCCCGGTTGATGGCGGCCAGCGCCATCCTTCGCTTTGTTCGTAAGGGGAAGGTGGAACAGGTCGCCACCTTCTCCGACACGGACGCCGAGGCATTGGAAATCGAGGTATCCGCAGGATCGGAGGCATGCAACAAGACGCTCTTCGACCTGAACCTCCCCATCGGAGTGATCATCGGCGGCATTTCCCGCGACGGCACGACATTCGTACCCGACGGATCGACAGTGGTGCGGAGCGGAGATCACATCATTTTCTTCTCGCTGCCGAGGGACATTGAGGAATCGATCGCCCTGTTCACCGCATGACCATCAAGGAACCGCGCTCTAGTCAACCGCTAGCCGTCAACCTTCTGAAAACCGTCGCCTACGTGCTGGGCTCGGTCCTCCTTTTCGTCGCGATAGCCATGGCTGCGTCAGCCATCGTTTCGGTGTTCTACGCGGAGTACGAGACGGCCATGTGGATTGCCATTTCCGCCGGGATCACCGCCCTGTTCGGCTACACGACCCGGCGCCTGGTGCCACGACCCAGGTCGATCACGGTGAAACAGGGATTCGCCACGGTGGGACTGGCCTGGTTCGTCTTCTCCATCTTTGGCGCTCTCCCCTATCTGCTCTCCGGGGCAATCCCCAACATCTCGGACGCCGTGTTCGAAACCGCTTCGGGATTCACCACAACTGGCGCATCGATCCTTGCCGACCCCAGCCTTTTGCCAAAGGGTATCTCATTCTGGAGAGCTCTCACCCAGTGGCTAGGGGGGATGGGAGTCATCGTCTTGGGCGTTGCCATTCTTCCTCTACTCGGAACCGGTGGCATGCAGCTGGCTCGCGCCGAGTCTCCGGGCCCAACACCCGACCGATTGACCCCTCGCTTCCAAGGAACCGCCAAACGGCTCTGGATCATCTATGCCATCATCACCGTCATCGAGATGGGGTTCTTGTCGGTCGGCGACATGACCGGCTTCCAGGCAGTGATCCACTCGCTCACGACGATGTCGACGGGTGGCTTCGGCACCGAAGCCACCTCTATCGCCGGGTTCAGCAACTACACCAAGTGGGTAATCACCTTCTTCATGTTCGTTGCGGGTGTCTCATTTGCTCTCCACTTCCGAGCATGGTCAAAGCCGGTCGAGTACTGGAAGAACTCCGAGTTCCGGTTGTATGGCTTGATCATCGTCGGGGCGATCGTGATCGTCGCCGGCGGCCTATTGGGGGGCGACCTGGAGCCGCTTACAGCGGTAAGAGATGCAATATTCAACACCATTTCCCTAGTCACAACCACCGGTTTCTGGTCAACAGACTTCGGCCAATGGCGACCCGCCCTCCAGATCATGGTCGTCGGTCTGATGTTCCTGGGAGGGATGGCCGGCTCAACGGCCGGCGGAATGAAGACCTTCAGAATCGGCGTGCTGAGCAAAGCCGCCTTCGCCGACCTGAGACGACTAGTGCACCCGAGGGGAATCTTCGTTACGCGCTTCGGCGGCAAGCGAGTCAGCGACCCCGTGATCGAGGCGGTCCAGTCGTATTTCCTCTTCTACATGTTTCTCTTCATGACATCGACGTTCCTCCTGGCGTTCATCGACGCCAACCTGAGCGAAGATCTCGACCTGATCACCGCGACCACTGCGGTGGCTGCGTCCATCGGCAACATTGGACCGGGGCTGGGCGAAGTGGGACCTGCCGGCAATTACGCGGGGCTTCCAGACCTGGCCAAATGGCTGCTCTCCAGTCTGATGATCGTGGGTCGTCTCGAGATTTTCCCGGTGCTGGTCCTGTTCACCAAGGACCTCTGGCGCCGCTAAGCCCTCTTTGGCTATTCCTCTTCGAAATCAGGCGTGAACTCGAAGCTGAGGTCGCCGATGCGCACCTCGTCGCCTTCCTCAGCCCCGGCCTTGGTCAGTGCGTCATCGACGCCGAGACGAGTAAGGCGGCGCGCAGCCATGTCGGCGGCTTCCAGCATCGTGAGATCTGCAAATCTGACCGCACGTTCTGCTGCTTGGCCTTCCACTCTCCACGCGTCGCCCTCCCTAAACACCGAAAAGGCGCCTCCCAGTGGTCTGTGGAGCACATAGCCCCTTCTCTCTGGGGCCTCTCGTTCCGCCTGATCCACGAGATCGGCGATTGCGTGCAGGGCGTCGGTGATTCCCTCGCCTGTCAAGGCCGATACGGGAACGGCGCCGGTAGCGTCCACAATCTCGGTGACGTCGGAGATGTCGCTCTTGTTGACAAGAACCAATTGGGGACGCTCAGATAATTCCCTGGAGTAGTCGGCAATTTCTCTTGTCAATATTTCCAACTGCTCCATCGGCGTATTGAGTTGGGTCTCGGCCGGGTCAAGGAGGATGACCAGGACGCCGGCTCTTTCGGTATGCCGAAGAAACTCGTGCCCGAGTCCCTTCCCTTCGGCTGCTCCCTCGATCAGGCCGGGGATGTCAGCGAGAACGAACTCACGGTCGTCGACAGTCACAACACCGAGGTTGGGTTCGAGCGTGGTGAAGGGATAGTCCGCGATCTTGGGCTTCGCCGCTGACACGTTGGAGATGAATGTCGACTTGCCCGCATTGGGGAACCCGATGAGGGCGGCGTCGGCTAGAAGCTTGAGTTCGAGCGTGAACCACTCCTCTCCGCCATACTCGCCTTGCTCTGCGACGCTCGGAGCCCGGTACGCGGGGCTCACGAAGCCGGCGTTGCCACGGCCGCCGCGACCACCTCGAAGGGCTACCACCTCCTCGCCCTCTCCCACCAGATCTGCAATGACCGTTCCATCATCGTCTGTAACGAGCGTTCCGAATGGAACAGGAAGAACAAGGTCCTCTCCACTCTTCCCATGACGTAGCTCGCCCTGCCCGTGTGTCCCGTGGCCCGCGCTGTGGTGAGGGTTGCGTTTGTAGCGAAGAAGCGTCGCGATGGAAGGGTCGGCGCGAAGTATCACCGAACCACCCGAGCCGCCATGGCCCCCATTTGGCTTGCCCTTTGGTTTTCCCTTCGCCCTTACAAACGAGACAACCCCCGCACCGCCGTTCCCGGCGCGGAGGCTGACACGAACCCGGTCAACAAACACGACCGGACGAACCTAGTGGTGTGTCGTGGTGGGGGGTCCTACTCCGGAAGTACGGAAACGAGTCGTCGGTTGGCGCGTACTCGGTACTTGACGGTGCCGGCAGACTTAGCGAAGAGAGTGTCGTCTCTCCCCTTTCCGACATTCTCGCCGGGGTGAATGCGGGTGCCGCGCTGGCGCACGATGATGGCACCAGCGTTGACGAACTCACCGTCAAAAACCTTGGGGCCAAGTCTTTTCGCATGGGAATCGCGGCCGTTCCTAGTGGAACCGCCGGCTTTCGTCTTAGCCATCTCTACTCCTCCTCAGTGGCCGCCGGCTCGGCCTTTTTCGCAGCCTTCTTCACAGACTTCTTTGCAGGGGCACCACCCAGATTGATCCCGGTGATCTCGATACGAGTGTATTTCTGCCTATGGCCCTGCCTACGACGGTATCCGGTCTTGTTCTTGTACTTGAAGATATCGATCTTCGGCCCGGTTGTCCCGCCTAGAACCTTGGCGGTCACGGTGGCCTTGTCGAGAGTATTTCTATCTGAGACCGCATTGCCTTTGTCGTCCACGACCAGCAGAGGAGCGAAGGTCAGCTCCTTGTCGTCGGATTTGACGCGCTCGATGTCGATCACGTCACCCGCTTGCACCTTGGCCTGCTTGCCGCCGGCGCGGATAATGGCGTACATGGAAATCCTCTTCCGAAAAGGGGGGATCGGCTCTAAATGCTACCGGCTGCGTGGTCTTGCGCAAAGCCGGATCAGACCTCGACCTCAGCGATTGTGTCTATCTGAGATGTCTGCGAGTTGAAAGACTCGTCGATGACCACGCCACGACCCGAGCAATGCTCGCACTTGTGAGAGAACTGCTCGAGCAGGCCGACCGAGACGTTCTTCCTGGTCATCTCGACCAGACCGAGGTGGGACACTTCGAACACCTGGGTTCGCGTCTTGTCCTTGGCCAGGGTCTCCTTGAGACGTCGTAGGACTTTCTGCTGGTTACCCGTCGACTCCATGTCGATGAAGTCGATGACAATGATCCCACCGATGTCTCTCAGGCGAAGCTGGCGACTTAGCTCCTCCGCAGCCTCGAGATTGTTCTGCAGCACTGTTTCCTCGAGGTTGCTCGACCCGACGAACTTTCCGGTGTTGACGTCGATCACGGTGAGGGCTTCGGTCCTGTCGATGACGAGGTGGCCGCCCGAAGGCAGGAAGACCTTCCGGTCGAGAGCCTTCTTGAGCTGGTCATCAACGTGATAGCGGTCGAATAGCGAAATCGAGTCCTCGTACAACTGCACCTTCGAAACGAGATCAGGGGCAGTCGACTGCAGGTAGGCCAGCACGGTGTCGTAGGCATTGCGATCATCGATGAGCAGCTTTCGAAAGTCGGCCGTGAAGTGTTCGCGGATGACCTTGATGAGCAGCTCCGGCTCCTCGTGTATCAACCGGGGCGGACGTCCCTCGGCAGCTTCAGACTGGATCTTCTCCCAATCGGTGACAAGACGCGAGATGTCGGCGGCGAGCTCCTCAACAGAAGCATGCAGGGCAGCCGTCCGAACAATCACACCGTACCCGTCCGGCCTCACCCCGTTGATGACATCGCGGAGTCGGGTGCGGTCTTCGTCGGGAAGGCGTCGGCTTATGCCGACGTTGTCGGAATCGGGAACAAGAACGAGGTAGCGGCCCGGCAGCGACGGCACACCCGTGAGACGTGCACCCTTGGCACCCATCGCATCCTTGGTGACCTGCACGAGTACCTGATCACCCTCCTTGAGAACCTGCTCAATCGGCTTTTGGTTTCGACCGTTGCCACGGCCTTGGGGAGCAATATCCGAGGCGTAGAGAACGCCGTTCTTGTTGGCTCCGAAGTCGAGGAACGCAGCCTCCATTCCGGGCAAGACATTTCTGGCGACACCAAGGTAGATATTGCCGGCCAACGAGTCCGAGTCCCTGCGTGCGACGAAGTACTCAACGAGGACCGGCCCTTCGAGAATGACGATTTGAGTCTGTTCTCTGCTGACCGTGACCAGCATCTGCTTCCGCGCGGACTCGGTCGGGAGGATGATCTCATCGTCAATAGGGCGACGAGACCTCGTTCGGGAGGTGGAAATGCCGCCGCGGGACTTCCCGCTCCCCTGCGACCTGTTCTTGCGTTTATTGGGTTTTTGTCTCTGCTGGGTAAACCCTCCGACCCGACGGACCTCGACCTTTTGGCCCCTTACACGAAAGGTCTTTCGCTCCTCGACCGTCTCCCCTGCTGAAGACTTGCGGATAATTTCTGGGCCCCTCTTGCGGAATAGAGCCATACAATTTCACTCCTCTGCGAATTCGCTGTCTGACGGGTCGAGATCACCCGTTTCCTGGTGGGTGCCCGACCCATGAAGTCGTCTGCCAGCGGACGCGCAACCGACCCCCACGCTGGGGATGGATGCATTTGAGTTTCCTACTGGTCGAATGTTGCGACCGAGCACTGGTGGTGTTCATCACCGATGACACTCCAGAGAAAAAGAATTCGTCGCGTCCGGCGGACTGGGAAAGGCTAACAGACGGCTGTTGCTGGGCCTATTCACCCTTCCACCCGAGCTCCGGCTGCTCGGGCTCGGTTGGGTCGTAACACATTCGGCATCGGGCCTCATATGCGTCATTGGCACCCAGCACCACCAGATCATCGGACCGGAAAGTTCGTTGCGTGTACATGCCGGGACCGCCGCATCGATGACAGACTGCCAGCATCTTCGTGACGTACTCCGCTCGATCACATAATGATGGAATCGGTTCGAATGGTCGGCGTAGGTAGTCAGTGTCCAATCCGGCGATGATCACCTGCTTTCCGGTGGCGGCGAGATTGTCGACGATGTCCACCAATCCGTCATCGAAGAACTGGCCTTCGTCGATCCCGATCACCTCGGTGGCATCGGCAATCGCCTTGAGAAGCTCGATGGATCCGTTCACCGGTGTCGCCTCCACTCTCATGGAGGAATGGGACACGACCTCAGCATCGGCGTAGCGGTTGTCGAGCTGGGGCTTGAAGACCTGTACAGGAATTCTGGCAATGTTGAAGCGAGTCACCCGGCGAATCAGCTCCTCGCTCTTTCCGGAGAACATTGGCCCACAAATGACCTCTACCCATCCGCCCGTGCTCCGTCTGAACATCAAGTGCGAGGCTAACAAGTAGCCAAGTGCCAAGTACTCACATCAGTTGGTTCTCGCCCGGAACCGGGGTCTTCATCAACCAGACGGAGTTGGCGATGCCAAGGGCAAGCGCCATCGACATGTAGAACGATCCACCCTGGCTGAGGAACGGAAGCGGAAGACCGGTTACAGGCATTATTCCGATTGTCATTCCGATGTTGACGAAAACGTGGAACATCACCATCGCTGCGGTTCCGGCAGCAATGAGGGCGCCGAATCGATCTCTGGAGTTCGCCGATATGACCAACAGACGCCACACGATGACTGCGAAAGCCGCCAGGACGAGCAGGCCGCCAATCAAACCGAGTTGTTCACCGACTGCTGTGAAGATGAAGTCGTTCTCTTGCTCAGGCACGTAGTTGAAGTCGGTCAGCGTTCCCTCCCGGAACAGACCTTTCCCAAACAACTGACCCGATCCGATGGCGTTCCTCGATTGTCGAAGTTGGTAGCCGATCCCCTGCGGGTCGATGCTCGAATTGAACAGGACTCGGAGACGATCGAATTGATACTCGCTCAACAGACCGAGTCGCAGAACAGCCGCCACACCAAGGACAAGGGCCGCTAACAGTGAGACCAGCTGCCTCCATGTTGCGCCGGAAACGAAGAGCATCGAGAACAGGATGAAGCCGAACACGAGAGTCGTGCCAAGATCGGGCTGCATGTAAACGAGAGCAGCAGGAATCGCAACGATCCCGACAGCCTGCAACACCTTCTGCCAGCTGATGGTTCTCGGTCCGATTTCGTCTCTGCTCGAGGGGGCCAGATGGCTGGCCAGGACGACTATCACCACCACCTTGGCGAATTCTGCAGGTTGCAGATTGAAGGTTCCGAGCGGGATCCACCGGCTGACGTTATTCACAGAATCAAACACGAAGACTGCCAGAAGCAGCAACAGGGTCACTACCGAGATCATCGGGATGATCCCCTGGTACTCGCGATAGTCGATGTTGGAAACGACGAGATAGATGATGAGGCCCGCCGAAACAAATATCATCTGGCGTTCCATGGAGAAGGTGCCCGAGTCACGAGTGGCCGAATAGATCATCAGTAATCCGAATCCGGAGAGAGCGAGCATCGTCGCGAAGAGAATGCGGTCGAACTTGTTGTCACGCCGGATAACGGCGACCTCGCGGATTCTGGTGAGAACAGTCATCAGTCCGTCTTCTCGCCCGCTTCGATCGGCGTGGGCACGTTGCCCATCAGGTATTGGAGGATGTGCCGTGCCACGGGTGCGGCGATCCGTCCACCCGAACCACCCTCTTCCACGAGAACTACCACGATGTACTGCGGGCTGTTCAGCGGGGCAACACCGACGAACCAGGCGTGGCTGTCCTTGTTGGCGGAAATCTCAGCCGTTCCTGTCTTGCCACCGATCTGGTCGAGACCGTCACCGAAGTCTTTGAACGCCGCTCTGGCCGTGCCCGAGCTCACAACCCGACCCAGGTCGGCTAGCAGGGATTCCCGTGTCGTCGAGGTGATGGGGACCGTCCGTACATGCGGCGAACTGATCTCTTGCACCGTGTTACCAGACGAATCGATCACCCGACTGACAACTCGTGGTTCCATCACGCGTCCACCGTTGGCCAGGACCGCATAGGACACCGCCACCTGAAGAGGTGTGGCCTCGAATGCCCCCTGGCCGATGGCAAAGTCCATCAAGTCGCCACCCTGCCAGATAGCCCCGTCGTCTTCGAGGCGACTTGGATGCAGCAGACCGGCGTCGGGATTCTCTCTCTGTATTTCGGCCCTGCGCTCGAATTCTGCCCTGCTTGGGATGGTACCGTCGATTTCGCCCTCGAGATCGATGCCCGTTGCCGACCCGTATCCGAGATCGCCGGCCCAGTCCTGAATCACTGTCTCTCTCGGCGTTCTGTCCCACGCTAGATACGTGCCGAGGCCAGCCGCCCAAAAGAATTTGTTACAGGAGTTGCGCAGGGCATCGTGGATGTCGAGCCAACCAAAACTGGTGATACCGTCGTACCAGTCACGCTTCACCTGTTGAGACCCGTCGGCCAGCTCGGGAAGAATGAACTTTCCGTCGCAATTGACCAGGCGGTCGGATACGTCAACATCGTCCCGATCAGGAAACGGAAGATTCTCTTCCTCGATCACCGTGTAAGTGATCGCCTTGAATGTCGAGGCAGGCGGGTAACGACCACCAATCGCCCTGTTGAACAGTGCCTCTCGCTCGTTCAAATCGGCGTAGGTGTCGACGTGTATTCCGGCCACAAACAGTTGCGGATCAAAATCCGGAACTGAGGCGAGGGCCAGAATCTCAAAGGTCTTGGCATCCAGGACAACCGCGGCGGCCTTCTCGGTCACGCCGAATACGTCCTCCCCGGCCAGATGGTCGGCATCCTTGACCGCGTTGGAAAGGGCAATCCCCTCCTCGAGGGCAAGCTCGACGAGTTGCTGCAGTTCGAGATCAATGGTGAGCTCGAGGGAGTTGCCGGGAAGGGGTGCAAGGGGGGGCTTTTGATCGATGATCTCGCCCCGTCTGACTCGATACTCCAAGATGCCAGACGTTCCCTGAAGAAACTGGTCATAGGCACTCTCAACACCCAGCCTGCCGATACGGAGGTTCAGGTCGATATCGGGGTTCTCTTCGACATCGGCCTCGTCGGGAAGCCCGAGATGGCCGATCACGTGCGCCAGGGTTGGGCCCGACAGGTAGACACGCTCAGGAACCCTGGCGATCTCCACTCCTGGGAGAACATCGAGCTGCTCATTCAAGCGATATGCGAGTTCGTTGGACACGATGGCCACTTGAAAGCGAGCGTTGATTCCTTCTTTCTCATAGACCGCGTCGAGTTCCTCGGCGTCGATGGCGAGTAGCGCCGAAAGACGCTTGATCAGTTCTTCCCGCTCCTCGGGCTGGACGAAGGTGCGGTCGATGACGACTGCGGGAACCATTCGGCTTGTAACCAGCAAGACTCCGTTGCGGTCGTAGATGTCTCCCCTCGGCGCATAGGTCGTCTTTTGGATCCAGGTCTGTTCCTCGGTCGCCTGGGCAATTGCTGGGCCTTCGGCAACCTGGACAAACCACAAGCGAAGCCCCACAACCGAGAACATGGCAACGAACACAATCCCGAGGATGCCGAGTCTGACAGCAAATTTCATGAGAAACGAAACGCGCTTGTATCGCCGTCGACGAGCCTAACGAATAGAGGGCCGAACAGACCGGCCAGCAACAGATTGGCCAACGGCACAACGAGCACTCGACTTGCCACGTTGGCACCCAAGAGGCTGGTCTGTCCGAAAAGGGTCCCGATGAGAACGAGGAGAGCAACCCCGATCAAAGTGAGTATCCCCGCCCACAGCGCCACCGCGACTCGAAAATTCTCGGCGCGCTCCTTGGTCCGCAACGCGACGTAGGCGACCGTTGTGAAAACGATCGCTCGAAGCCCGAGCAGAGACGACCCGAGGAGGTCGACGAGCAAACCCGACAGAAATGCAGTCCCGAGTATGACCTCGGGCCGAATTCGAGTAAGGGCGAGAAGAATCACCACCAACATCACCAAGTCGGGAACTATGAAGCGGATCCGACCGAACAGGGTGGTTTGGGTCACAACGGCAAAGAGGAGAATCGTCACGACGATGAGGCGCTTGGGGATCCTCGTCAGCCACCCCCTTCAGTCGTCGTTGTAGTCGCGGTCTCTGTTGTGGTTGTAGTCGTCTCGGATGGGATGGTCGCATCGCTGCTCGCTGTGATGGGATCCGGTGGCCATGCCAGGACAACGACTAGTCGCAGTGTGTCGGGATGCACAAACAGATCCACCGTCGCGGTCAACACATCGATCGACGGCGCTGCATCTTCGGTGACCACACCAACCGGCAGGCCAGCAGGAAAGCTGGCTGAAACGGCCGAGGTGAGAACGCGGTCGCCTACCAGCACGGGTGCGCGAGCGTCGAGAATCTCCAGCCTCATCTCGTCCGTTGCCACCTGTGACAGAAGAGAGCCGATCTGATCTCCCACTATCACTGTCAAGGCTTGACGATCTGCTGTGATGGGAACGATCGTTGCGCTGCCAGGGGTGACGCTCTTCACAACCCCAACGACATACCCATTGGTGTCGACCACAGGCTGACCGACGACGACGCCATCGGAGGTCCCCTTGTCGATGATCAAGGCGGCATCGAAGGCATCCGGTCTGCCGATCACATTGGCGACAGTACGACCGATCTCATCGCCGGCAGCCTCCATGCCATAAAGCTGCTCGAAGTGCTCGAGTCGCGCCAGTTGGTCCTGGACTCCGACTAGCGAAGCCTCCGCGTTGGCGAGTTGACGTCTGAGAGCGATGTTCTCCTCACGGAGATTGGAAAGGTTTGACAGCGAGTCGACCACGTCGGCAACCGGGTTCACTGCATAGGAAGCCGCCTTCTGGACCGGAGCGATAATCGTTTGGGTGCCTGTCCGAAGCACGCCGACTACTCCACCACCCTGAAGTCGAACATCGAAAGTCATCAAGAGCACACCAAAGATGATCAGGGTCACCAGTAGCGGGAGAATGTGGCCCCGGGGATCTCTATCCACCATAGAAGAGACGGTGGTGGGGGATCATGGCCTGGCCGACGACGCCAGCACAGAGTGCAGTGTGTCAAAGTCCTCCAGACACTTCCCCGAGCCAAGCACCACCGACTGCAGCGGTCTGGCTGCAGTCACAATGGGCATCCCCGTCTCGTGGGCCAGACGATAGTCTATCCCGACTAAAAGTGCTCCTCCTCCAGTAAGCACAATTCCACGCTCGACGATATCTGCCGCCAGCTCAGGAGGCGTCTTGTCGAGTGTGTATTTGACTGCGTCCACCAAGGCCTGGGTGGGTTCCTCAATGGCCTCCCTGATCTCAGGGCTGGACAGAAGGATCGTCTTGGGGAGACCTGTCATCAGGTCGCGACCCCTGACTTCAGCCGAAGGCTCATCGGCGTGTGGCCATGCCGAGCCAACTGCGAGTTTGAGCTGCTCGGCCGTCCTCTCTCCTATGAGGACGTTGTGCTCCTTCTTGATCCAGTCGATGATCGCCACGTCCATTTCGTCACCGCCTACCCGGATCGACCGAGATACGACGATCCCACCCAGTGAAATGACCGCAACCTCTGTGGTTCCACCACCGATGTCGACGATCATCGAACCGGACGGTTCACCAATCGGGAGCCCCGCCCCAATGGCAGCAGCCATCGGTTCTTCGATGGTGTACGCCCGACGAGCACCCGCGTGGTAGGCCGCTTCCTCGACGGCACGACGCTCGACAGGCGTGATCCCGGACGGGACACAGACGACTATTCGGGGACGGGCCCACCTGCGCTTGTGCACTTTCTGGATGAAGTAGCGCAGCATCTTCTCGGTGATGTCGAAGTCGGCGATAACACCATCACGAAGAGGACGAATTGCTGTGATGTGGGCCGGGGTCCGACCGATCATCCGCTTGGCCTCCATACCGACGGCTAGCGCCTTGTTGTTTTGGGAGTTGATGGCGACCACAGACGGCTCATTGAGGACGATGCCGCCGCCCCGCACATAGACGAGCGTGTTGGCAGTACCAAGGTCAATGGCCATGTCCGTGCCAGCAAAAGAAAAAAGGGTTTGAGCCATAGCTAGGGAATCTCCCGGGGCAGACTCCGGAATTGTAGGTGCGTTCCCCGACTTGTGCCATAGACAGTCACAAGCGTGACTCAGCCAAAGAAGATCTCCAACTCCCGAGCAGCACTCTCCGGGCTGTCCGATCCATGCACCAGGTTGTTGGTCACCACGATTCCGTAGTCGCCTCTGATCGTTCCCGGAGCGGCCTCTTTGGGGTCGGTGGCGCCCATCAGTGTACGGCAGACCGAGATCGCCGACTCTCCCGACCACTCCATGGCAATCACCGGGCCGGAAGAGATGAACTGAACCAACTCGGCGTAGAAGGGCATCTCCACGTGCTCGGCATAGAGACGGCTAGCGAGCCCCTCGTCAATGGTGAGCTTGCGAATCTTCTCAAGGTTCATGCCCTTGTCCTCGAACCGCGAGATGATCTCGCCCACCAGACCACGCTCGACCGCGTCGGGCTTGATCATTGTGAAGGTGTGTTCAACTGACATACGGCAACAACGCTATCCGAGCGGGCCCATTTGGGCGAAGTCAGCCTTTGAGAAGATCCCTCACCGCTCCGACGAGGTAGAGGGATCCGGTCACCAGAACAGCTCCGTCCCCGCCAGCCTCCGCACGGGCCATGTCCAGTGCATCTTCGACGGTCTCGCCGGCCAAAACGGGGATGTCGACCACCTTTGCTACGCGATCGGCCAACTTCAGGGGATCAACGGCTCGTTTGTCGTCGACGGCAGTGGTGATGACACCGTCAAGGACTGGCTCGAGCCGCTCGACCATCAACTCGACGTTCTTGTCCCCCATCACACCGAGCAGGAGCTGCCACCGGATCGTGGTGAACTCCTCACGAAGCGATTCCACGAGGGCCGAGATGCCGTCTGCGTTGTGGGCACCATCAACCAGAACCAGCGGGGAACTGGACAGTGGTTCCATCCTCCCTGGCATCCTTGCCGCGGCAATCGCATCCCGGAGAGCTTCGACGTCGAGCATGCCACCAAGCATTGCCTCGGCGGCGGCGACGGCCACGCTCAGATTGAAGAGCTGATATTTCCCGTGGAGAGGAAGGAATATGTCCTCGTAGTCCTCCTCGGCGCCATGAATTGTCGCCAGCCAACCGCCAACCTCTCGCTCGCTATCACCTAGCGAGTAATCGACTCCGAATCTCCGATGCTGGATTCCCAACTCACGACTCTTGCGATTGGTCTCATCAAGTGCTTGATCTGGCAGAGGACCGGTCACCAGTATCGACTTGGGGCCGACAATGGCCACCTTTTCTGCGGCGATCGAAGCAATATCCTCGCCGAGGTACTCGGTGTGGTCGACGCCAATAGAGGTCACGACACACACCTCGGCATCGACGACATTGGTTGCATCGAGCCGTCCCCCCAACCCGACCTCGAGGACAGCTGCATTCACCGCTTGGTCGGCGAAGAAGGCAAAGGCGCTGGCTGTGGCCAATTCGAAATAGGTGTTGGGTTCGGCCCCTCGCTCCTCCCGAAGGTCGGCAAAGGCTGCGACGTCCGACATGGCCAGTGCGAACTCATCGGCAGTTGCGAACCTGCCGTTTATGGCAAGTCGCTCCTCGACCTTCTGGAGATGCGGTGAAGTGTGGGTGCCAGTGGTCAGACCATGAGCAACCAGGATCAGCGTGGCGAAACGTGAGGTCGAAGTCTTCCCGTTGGTC
>Ga0209988_10000470_pt1 | contig 24986 bp, 19 predicted proteins | sample N075metaG_FD_183115 | JGI IMG/M metagenome (GOLD analysis project Ga0209988, IMG submission 183115) | Deep subsurface microbial communities from Kermadec Trench to uncover new lineages of life (NeLLi) - N075 metaG (SPAdes) (version 2) | ecosystem: Environmental > Aquatic > Marine > Ocean trench... | reverse complement strand
GAGATCCTGGTGCACGAGGCGATCGGCCTCACCGCGGATCAGCGGGAGCGTGGAAGATACCGCTTGGGCGAAGGGATCACGGGTCGCGTGGTTCAGACCGGCGAGCCCATGGTCGTGCCCTCCATTGCCGCCGAGCCGCTTTTCCTCGGGCGTGCACGGCCTCTGAAGGATCGTGGGGAGAAGGAATCGGCCTTTGTCTGCGTACCGGTTCGGTTTGGGAATGAGACGATAGGAGCCCTGAGCGCCGAGCGGCCGTATGGGGACGGTAACTCCCTCGACGAGGATATCCGCACCCTCTCGATCCTCGCCTCTCTCATCGCCCACGTCGTAAGGCTCGGCCAGTTCGCCGAGGAAGAAGAGGCGTTGATGGAGGAAAATCAGCGCCTGCGGAGAGAACTAGCCGACCGTTATCAACCCTCCAATATCGTGGGTAATTCCCGCGAAATGGCGCCGGTTTACGAGATGATCGGGCAGGTGGCCCAGAGCGACGCTACAGTGCTGATCCGGGGTGAAAGCGGCACGGGCAAGGAGCTCATCGCGCAGGCGGTTCACTACGGGAGTCGACGGTCGGAGGGCCCCTTCATACGGGTCAACTGCGCGGCCCTGCCGGAGGGCCTCATCGAGAGTGAGCTCTTCGGCCACGAGAAGGGCGCGTTCAGCGGTGCCGTGCAGCGGCGAGAGGGGCGGTTCGAGCTCGCGTCGGGAGGAACCATCTTTCTCGATGAGATCGGTGACCTCACGGGTGCGATCCAACTCCGGCTTCTCCGGGTGCTACAGGAGCGGGAGTTCGAGCGGGTAGGCAGCAGCAAGGTTCTGAAGACCGACGTCCGAGTTGTCGCCGCGACCAACCGTCACCTCGAACGGGACATGGAAGTGGGTCGGTTCCGGGCCGATCTCTATTATCGCCTCAACGTGTTTCCGATTCATGTGCCGCCGCTGCGGGAGCGCCGTACCGACATCATTCTCCTGGCGGATCACTTCATCGAGAAGTACGGGCGGAGGCATGAACGGCCCATCGTACGGCTCTCCACCCCGGCGATCGATCTGTTGATGGCCTATCATTGGCCAGGGAATGTCAGAGAATTGGAGAATGCGATCGAGCGGGCGGTATTGCTCGCCGATGGGCGGGTCATCCACGCTCGGCTGCTTCCGCCTAGCCTGCAGATGGCCAAGGTCGCCGATGGGCGCTCCGGGCCTCTCAACGTACAGCTGGATGTCCTGGAAAAAGAGCTGATCATCGACGCGCTCAAGTTGAGCAAGGGAAACCGTGCGGCTGCCGCGCGGCAGCTGGGCCTTACCGAACGGATCATGGGCCTCCGCGTCGATAAACACGGCCTGGCCTGACCTCACCCCTCGGAGCCCGAACCTACATTCTGGTGGGTTCGGCATCTGGTCCTACCGTAGCGTAGGATTTTCTGTACGTCGAGGCGCCGCCTAAAAAGACCCTAAAAACGGGGATCCCCCTTTTAGGTAAAGGGTTTTTTCACGTTTTAGTTTTCTGGCACACGCTTTGCCAATGCCGTTACCTATGAGCGCGTCTTGCGCATTCAGTCGACTACGGGATCGGATGGAGGAAAAACCACCCATGCAGCTTCCACGTAAATCGTTTCTCATACTTCCGCTACTCTACGTCGCGGTAGCGCCCGCGCCGGCAGCGGCCCAGACCGCGGCTGACGCGATGTTCGCGGTCAACAACACATGGATGCTCGTCGCAACGCTGTTGGTATTCATGATGCACCTGGGGTTTGCTTTCCTCGAGGCGGGGCTGACCCAATCCAAGAACACCGTGAACATCCTGTTCAAAAACGTGAGCATTATCGCCATCGGATTGCTCACCTACGCCATCGTGGGCTTCAACCTGATGTACCCCGGAGAGTTTTCGATGGGGGGCTTCTTCGGGTTCGCCGGCTTTGGCATCGGGACGGACGCGGCCGGTCTCACTTCGGAATACAGTGAGGGGTACACCTATTGGACGGACTTCATTTTTCAAGCGATGTTCGCTGCGACAGCGGCCACGATCGTGTCTGGGGCCGTCGCCGAGCGCATCAAGCTGGCCTCGTTTTTGGTGTTCGCCACCCTGTATGTAGGGCTGGTATACCCGTTGGTCGGTTCTTGGAAGTGGGGGGGCGGGTGGCTCGACGAGATGGGCTTCTACGATTTCGCCGGATCCACGCTCGTGCACTCGGTGGGGGGATGGGCCGCAGTGGCCGGCGTGTTCCTGCTGGGGCCCCGCCTCGGGAAGTACATCAACGGTCGAATTCACCCGATCCCGGGACACAGTCTTCCCCTGGCCGCCGCGGGTATGTTCCTGCTCTGGTTCGGGTGGTTCGGCTTCAACGGCGGTTCCGTCCTCAGCGCTGATCCGGGGCTCGTGTCCTTGGTTTTCGTGACGACGTGCCTTGCGGCCAGCGCGGGGATCATTGGAGCGATGATAACGACCTGGACCGTCCAAAAACATCCCGACCTATCGATGGTTCTCAACGGTGCGCTGGCGGGCCTCGTGGGGATCACGGCGGGTGCGGACGTGGTCAGCGTAATGAGCGCGGTGATCATCGGAGCGGTTGCCGGTGTGCTGGTGGTCTTCTCGGTGATTTTCATCGACCGGATCAAGATGGACGATCCTGTGGGAGCGATCTCGGTGCACCTGACGTGCGGGATTTGGGGAACCCTCGCGGTGGGCATCTTCAGCGCAGACCACTCCTTTCTCACACAACTGATCGGGGTTTTGGCTTACGGCGCGTTCGCCTTCACCGCGGCGTTCCTCATTTTCTCGGTGATCAAGGCGACGATGGGACTCCGCGTGTCCGAAGAAGACGAGCGCCGGGGGCTGGACCTCTCGGAGCACAATATGGAAGCGTATCCCGACTACCAGATCATGATCACTCGCTGACGGCCTCTGGCTTAATACGAACGGAGCAATTCGATGAAACTCGTAATCGCATACATACAGCCTGCTGCTTTTCATAACGTGAAGCAGGCGTTGACTGAGGTGGGTGTTGGGAGGATGTCGGTCAGCAACGCCCAAGGCGTTGGGCAGCAGGGTGGCTACACAGAGAGCTACCGGGGTGCGGATCTCGAAATCCAACTCCGGAAGAAGCTCCGCCTGGAGATCGCCGTGAACGACGACTATCTGGAGCGTACTCGGGAGGCGATCATCACCGGCGCACGGACCGGAAACTTCGGAGATGGGGTCATCTTCGTGGTAGATCTGGGCGAGTGTTATCGGATTCGCACCGGAGAGTCGGGAAGCCCCGCCGTCGGGTAGAGCGTCCCTGCCGGGACGGGTACTCAGAGCTTCCCCAAAATCTGAGTACCCGTCCATACGCCTTTCGGCCGATCGGCCCGACGCCGACCCAAGCCCAACCTACCCGTGCGCCACTTGTTGGAGAACCCGAAAAGGCTAATATACCCCGTGAGGCTGCGCCTTCCTTGTGGATGCGGAAGGAGAAAGCGCCCATCGCTGCGCCCCTTCCGGGCTTCTCCACTCACGAAGGTTCTCCAGGACTGCGGGTTATGATTGACGAGATTCGCGAGAGGATAGGGGAGGAAGTCGAGCAGCTTGTCAACGAGCTCAACGTTCTCCTCCCGCAGAGAATCGAGAAGGCCGTCGAGCTCGGCGACCTCAGGGAAAACGCCGAGTACAAATCAGCCCTGGAGCGGCAGCAATTCGTACAGCTTCGAATCGGGCAACTGACCCATCGCTTGTCGGAGCTGGGGAAGATCGATGTGGAAGCCATGCCCGTCGATCGGGTCGGCTTCGGGTCCCGTGTCGAGATCCACGATATAGCGATGGACGAAGTGTCCAAGTTCACGATCGTTGCGGGCGACTTCATGGATCTGGACGGTGAACAGGTTTCGATGGCCTCTCCGTTCGGCCGAGGCCTCATGGGTGCGCGCAAGGGCGAGGAAGTGACCATCGAGCTTCCGATGGGCGAGCGACGCTTCAAGGTTCTCGATCTGGTTACGCTGCCCGAGCAGATGGAGATGGAGAAGGAGTAGCAGCGGAGATCACCAAGCGGAGATCATCAAGGGGGTGTGTGTGGCGCAGACCGAATCGACGATGGCGGCTTTGGGTACGCTGGCCCCGGACTTCGCGCTGCCCGATACCGGTGGGCGGACGGTGGTGCTCGAGGACTTCGCCGAGGCCCCCGGCCTACTGGTGGCATTCATATGCAACCACTGCCCGTTCGTCGTTCACCTACGAGAAGAGTGGGTCCGATCCGTGAAGCGATACCAGGGAAAGGGCTTGGCGGTGGTGTGCATCAGCTCCAACGACGTCGAGGCTTTCCCGCAGGACGGCCCCGAGTTGATGGCCCGTGAAGTCGAGGAGCACGGTTACAGCTTTCCGTATCTTTTCGATGAGACCCAGGCCGTTGCCAAGGCTTTCACCGCGGCCTGCACGCCGGACTTCTTCCTGTTCGACAAGGAGCGCCGTCTGGTGTACCGAGGGCAGTTCGACGGCAGTCGGCCGGGCAACGACCTTCCGGTCACCGGGGCCGATCTCGGAGCGGCGGTCGAGGCTCTTCTGGAGGGCAAACCCATCTCCACGGTCCAGCGGCCCAGTATCGGGTGCAACATCAAGTGGAAAGCAGGGAACGAGCCCGATTACTTCGGCTGAGGAAGGCTGAGAGCGAAACGCGCCGCCGGGGTAACCACCCCCGACGGCGCGTTTTATTGTCTGCCGCAACCCGGCGCGAAGGCCGCTACCGGTGCGGACAGCTGAAGCCGTTTCGGCTCCTACTTACCGAAGCAGCGATCGCTTGCCCTCGCCAGGTTGGGCAGACTACTTGGACTAGACAATTGATCACCTCCTCTTTCTAGGGTCGACTTTGGGCTTATCGCCGGCGGGCTCCAAGACCCGCGGTCCGCGTCCCTACCCCCTCTCTGGAGGCGGGGGGCGGCCCAGGCCAGTGTCTCGGCCAAGGCCAAGGTATCGGTCGGTCGGGGTCAGATCAAGGGAGCGCCCGCCGCCGCCCGCGGGCTCCCTCGAGTACGGTATCCCTACTAGATATAGTAGGACTCAGGCCCTCCGGTACGACCACTGGAACAGCCACGCGCTAGCCAGGATGGCAACCGTAATCCATAGGCCACCCCACACGACGGTGTTGATCCCCGTGAGATCGCCGAGCATCGCGGCATCCGACTGAAGCTCCGGTCGATCGAGCACGTCGCTCTTTATGTCCAGGATGGCGTAAAGGCAACTCGTGAGCCCCAGCGTCAGCAGGATTCCTTGATTGACGGCCGCCGAGAGACGCAAGGCGCCGAGGAAGAGGATGGACCCGAAGGCAAGTCCGAACCAGAAGCCGAAGATACTGCGGACGTAGGCGAGGGTGAGGCCGACCACGAGCACACCCACGGCGCCCGTGACCCACCGGCTATTGATGCGCTTCATCTGGCCGGCGGAAATCAGGAGTGCTCCCCAGGCGAGGCTTCCGAGGTACCCCGCGGACAGAGTCAGAAACGCGTTCCCTCCCGGACAGTAACAGGCGCCACCTTGATTGGGATCCAGCACGATCCGCTCGATCGTTCCACCCGTGGCGACCGCCATCATCGCATGGCTGATCTCGTGGAGAAGCACCACAAAAACCTTGAGGGGATATACCGCGGGGGTGTCCCAGAGATACCAAATGGCGCTGAAGTAGGCCGCGAACCCGACCAGGAACGTGATCTTACGCTTGGTATGTGCCTTCATTCCCTCTTCTACGGCCCGAGTGGCTCGCGTGTTTCGGTCTCACCGTCGTCTCTGTACGTGATGGGGTAGGCCGCTTGCAGCAGCGGCCCCACGTCTCGCAGCTCGTTGCGGGCGATCGTAGCGAGTTGCGCCGTAGCGCCCAGCGCAGCGCGAGCGGCTTCTTTCACCTGTGCATCAGTCAGTCCCGGGGCGAAACCCAGGGCCGTGCTCCACCGAAACGTACGATCCTCGAAATCGCGGCTGATGGCCGCCAGGACCGCTTCGGGCACCACGATTGCGGAAGCTCGTGCGTCCTCGAGGGAGGCACCCGCGGCCGTGTCCTCCGTCGAGCCGATCAAAGCGGACACCCTCGCCACCACCGCCGGACGGGCCTCCTCGAAGGGAACGATTTGGCGGTCCTCGAGGCGCAGGACGTGAAACCCGTACTGCGTTTCGGTGACTGGGCTGATCTCCCCCGGCTCCAGCGCGAGAGCAGCACCCCAAAATTCGGAGACCCAGGAGCCCTCGCGTCCGGGTTGAAGCAGTCCCTGGCGGCCCTCGGCGCCCGGTTCTTCCGAAAGCTCCGCCGCCACCTCGGGAAACCGCTCCCCCGCTTCGAGGCGCGCGATCGCGGCTTCGGCCTTTTTCCGGGCCACCTCCCGATGTGAGGCGGGGCGCCAGCGCTCCGAGAAGAAAAGGACGTGGCGCACGGTCAGTTCAACCCTGGGGTTGGTGAGGTAGTGGGCGCGGAGTTGGTCGTCGTCCACTCCGCTCTCAGCCAGAACCCTTTCAGCCACGAACTGCTTCAGGAGCGCCGCGTCTCTCGCCTGGTCGAGCATCGGAGCCAGCTTGAGGGGCAGCTCCTCTCTCGCCGTGGCCAACCCAAAGGCCGTGATCTCCGCAAGTCGGGCGCGGCGCGCATCGCTCAGTCCGAGGAGCTCGGTCTCGGAAAAAGTCACCCCGCCGACCGTCAGCGCTGGCGGGTCGGATGCGCAGGCCGCCGTCACGAGGAACGCCAGACCTGTCAGGATTCGCTGGTTCAGGGGGTGTCTCCCGCGGCGAACGTAGGGTTCAGTAGCGAACACGGTACTGCCTCCGGGCTCCCTGGGCACGCCCTCCTCCGTCACGCCTCTTGCTGCATCGTTACGCTGCGGGGCAGTTTCGGTCGTGATGACCCGGGTCCCTGCCGCTTTCTCAGGCCCCACGGCTTTCGCAAGGTCCATGGGTTCCACAACGCCTCCACCGCGTTTCTTCAACGACCTTCTAGAGGAAAAGTGACGGAATCCGAATCGACCGACCGCGCTTCGCTGATCTCCCATCTTCATGACCAGTTCTGGTCGGAGGAATATTACCGGGCGGCCGGACTCGTGCGGCGTTGGAGTGACGGAGAGGGAGCCGACTGGGCCCGTGAGCTCTTCAACGAGCTGGATCGTCTCGGCGTTCTGCCCGATGAGCGCCGCCGACTCGTGGAGCGCACGAACGCCGCCCGTCGCTTGATCAAGTCCTATTTTCGGAAGACCCAGCAGTTCTGCAGCCGTGGCTTTCTGGAACCCGAGGATGTTCGAGAACACCTTGCGATGGCGCAACGCCTCGAGATGCTCTTCGAGATCATCGAGCCGTTCGAACGGGCTCGGAAGGCGGAATACGATCGGGAGATGTTCAATTTTTACGACGATCTCCATCGAGGTGAGCTGAACCGTCCGGGCCGGTGAGCTGCAGGAGGCAGCCCCAATTTCCCACGATCTGCGTACCGGTCAGATCGACCTGGCCATCGACTTCGAGGGTAATCGTTTCAGAGAGGCGCTCCTCGATGGCTCCACCAGGCTGGACCCGAAGAGGGTCACGCCCATCGCGCTCCCGTTATCATTCGGTACACCGGGGCGGACCTTGCGACCTGGCGCCTTTGCGGTAGGTGCCTCAAGTTTAGGCGATAATTTGACGGAACGGATGGAGAGGTATCATGCAATCCTGGCTCAAGTCGCTGATGGGCAGCGGGGAACTCACCGAACTCCCCGAGGAGCTCGCCAAGCTACTCGCCCAAGCAAAGCGTGACAGGAAGGCCCTTCGCGAGCTTCTGAAGCGGTCTGAGACCGCTTCGCAGGAAATTGGGAGTCTTTCAGGTCCGCTCGAGGCTCTCGGAGCCACCGCCGAGTCTCTCAAGTCGCAGATATCGGGCTTGCAGGAGCGTACGAACTCCCTCGGAGACACCGTGTCCCGGTTCGAGCTCCTCGAGAGGCGAGAAGGAGAACTCGGCAAATCCCAGGAACGGCTCATGGAGACGGTCGAGCGGAGCTCGAGCGCCGCCGACCGTCTCGAGGACCGTATGGGCAAGATCCGATCTCAGTTGGAGGATGTTTCGGGCGCCGAGAAGCTGATCACGGACCTCCTGGGTCGGAAGGGGCCGCTCGCAAAAATCCGAGATCAGGTCAAGCAGGCCCGTGAAGAATCGTTGGGCTACGGGAAGGATGTCGCCAAGCTTCGCGAGGACCAGGCGGTCGTGCGGGCGGTGCAGGAGGGTGTGGCGGCGAGCTACGAGGATTTGCGTTCGAAGATGGAGGCCGTCGACGCTGGCGTCGACAAGGCGAACGCCAGCGTGGCTCGGGTCGACAAGGCCATGGTGGACCTGACCAAGGCGGACGAGCTCGGAGCTCGAACGGAGCGGCAGCTGAACGCTCTGAAGACCTTGTCGGACCACATCAGCGGAAAGATGGCGTCCGTGGAGCGGCAACGCGAGGCGATGGACCGGACGGAAGCCCAGGCCCGGGCGCTGACCGACCTCCACTGGGAACTCGAAGTGAAGCTGAAGGAAGCCCGGTCGCAGATCAAAGAGGTGAGAAAGGCACACTCGAACGTCGAAAACCTCCGCGAATTGAACATCAAGGTGATAGAGAGGACGGACGAGCTGCGTGCGGAGCAGGGTGTGGTGGAGCGGGACACCAAGACGCTCAAAGCTGCGCTCGCCGGGCTGCAGGAGCAGATGCGGCGCAGCACGAAGCGCTTCGAGTTGGAGCAGAGCACTCTGGAAGCCGACGGACAGAGGGTCATTGCTCTCCGGTCTGATGTGACCGAACTCGAGAACCGCTTCCGTGAGCTCGAGCAAGCGGGCCAGTTGGTGAACGAGGCCAGCCGCAAAGTTGAAGAAATGTCGGCCCGCACGACCTCCCTCTCCAGCGAGTTGGACCGGCTCAGCGAGCAGGTGGAGTTGGTCGAGGGAATGCGGGAGGGGATGACGGAGGCACGCCGAACGGCCGTCGAGGTTTCAGCTTCGCTCTCTCGCATCGAGGCACGGCAGTCCGGTGTGCAGGATGCTGTGAACGATCTACGAGCGCTCCGGGGCGTCCAGGAGGAGATCGCTGGTGCGATGGAATCCCTGCGGGCTTCGCACTCGGAGATCGAGCGGATACAAACGGGGCACGCGGAGACGGGTGCCTGGTTGGCCGAGACCCATGAGGCGGTTCGAGAGCTGCGTGGAAAGGTAGCGCACCTGGACGATGTCACGGCGAACGTCGAGCACATGCACGAGGTTTCGGATCGCGTCCTCGCTGCCGCATCCGATCTGGACGAGCGTCGCGAATCTTTCGAAGAACTCGAGGTGCGGATGTCCGAGCTCCGGCAGACCGGTGCGCTGTTGGACGAACGGACCAACGTCCTTCTCACCGGCCTCGCGGACGCGGACAACCGATTCAAGGCCGTGGCCCGCAACGCCGACAAGGCGGATGCGGCAAGGGGGGCCATCGACGCGGTCATGGTCGCGGTTCAGCAAGCCGAGCGGCGAATGGCGGAATTGGGTGAGGGGGTCGACTCGGCGCTCGAGCGCTCCGAGGGTCTCACTCTACTTTCCGAACGCGCCGACCGGGTGATGGCGGATATCCGGCAGCGGGAGCTCGCTCTGTCCAAGGCGGCAGAGCAGCTCGAGGGTGTGGGGACCCTTCGGAAGGAGGCGGCGGAGGTGGTCCAAACCCTGGAGGATCAGATCCGGATATTGAAGGAGAGTCTCCTGATCGCCGAGGAGCAGTCCGAAAAAATCGGACAGCGGGCGGACGTGCTGGAAGCCAGAGCCGGCAGCCTACGTTTCGCCGAAAAGCGGATCACTCAATTCGAGGAGAAGCTCGCGCGCCTCGACGCCGTGGAGCAGGAGCTCGAACAGTCGATGGAGACCCTGCTCGCTCGGCAGGATGGCGTCGGTCAGGTCCGGAGCGATGTGGAGAAGCTGTTTGTCACGTCGGCGAAAACGCTGGAGGATGTGAGGGCCATCGCCGCGGCGCGTGACGAAGTGCAGAGCACCGCCCAAATGCTGGAGTCCGTACGGGCCAAGGCGGATGCGATGACCGAGGCGCTCGAGAATATCGACGTCCGGCACAAACAGATCGAGAAGGCAGAGGTACGTCTCGGACGTGCGGATGCGTTACTCAGAGAGATCCGCTCCAGCCTCGAGTCTCTGACCAGTCAGAGGGCGGTGGTCGATCAGGTCATTGCCACGTCGGGGAAGTTGAGCTTTGAGACGAGGGAGGCGGAGGGGCTCATCCATGCGCTCCGCGAGGAGCGTGAAATGACGCAGGGGATCCACGATGCGTTGAAGGAGCTTCGCGAGGAAGATTCCGATATTACCCAGATCAAGTTTGGGAGGACTGAGGGCTGAGCCGTTAGAAGTGGCCGCCGTTTTACGGGGCTGCCGGCCGGATGCGGACTATAGGGTAGGAAGCGGCTCCAATTTCTCTGGAGACTTCAACTCTGGCGGCTCCTTGGTGACTTCTTCCAAAAGGCGACTCAGATCCTTCTCGAGGTCATGCGTCCGATGCAGGGCTTCCTCGGGAGTGATCCCGCCCGCCCCCATCAGATGGCACGTGGCGTAAAACTGCCGGAAATGTTCGAGTAGCTTCGTGACGTGCTCTCGCGTCGACCCATCACTTCGTCGGTCCTGCATGGACGTAACGCCATCGGCGGCCTTTCTGGCGCCTCCCTCGAGGGCGCGCTGGGCCAACATCATGGCCGGTATGAACGCCAGAGCCCCACGGAAAAACGTTTCGTCGACCAGGAGGACGACGACGGTCAGGAGGGCCACCTCGAAGAGGATGGTTCCGGTCTCTGTTTTCTTGGCCATGAAGCCTCGCGGGGCGGAAGACGTGGACAAAGCCGTTACTACACGTTGTGCAGGCACGCACCTAAGAGGCAAGCGCTACATTTCGCGGGTGGCGGAGCCCATGGTGCTCGGCCCTGGCGAGCCATCTCGCCGTGACCGCACGAGGAGGATCTCAGGGCACGATCAGGAGCGGTCGCGACTGGGCCATGGTCTCACGCCCGGGGAGCTCGATCTCGACGGTCAGGGTGTATTCTCCCGGTTCCAGGTCGGCAAGGCCGAGTCGGACCGCGCGGAAGACCGTGCCCAGGACGTCGGGCCCGGCGTCCTCGAACGTTATCACCACGGGGGAGTCCGGCTCGAGTACGCGCAAGAACGCGCCCAGGCGCCGGATGAAGCCCGGACCACCCTGGTCCACGCCGATCCGCACGCTCGCCGACTCTCCGATGGCGAGTCCATAGAGCTCCCACGCCACCTTGATCGATTCGCCAACCCGGACGCGAACCGCGGGAAGAGCGGTCGGCAGCGCCTCGTCGAGTGAGGTGGGAATCTCTCCGCCACCCTCGAGGATCAGTAGATCCGACATCGCCGCCAAACCGGGGAAAAGCGGGTCCTGCCAGAGTCCGTGGCGGTCCCGCCACGCTTGCTTCGCATCGGGGCTGAAGGCCTCGATTCCGACCACATAACGTCCATTTGGCACCTTGAGCTGGAAGGCACCGCTGGGGCCTTCTCCTAGGACCTTGTGTGTCACACCACTCTCGGTGTCGATCAGGAACAGGCCCGATTGGACGGGGCCTTCCGGCTCCGGCTCCTCGGGAAAGAACGGCTCCGGCTCCTCGATGGGCCTGCCGAACGGATTGGTGCGAGCCTGTTGGGCACCTCGGTCCTGGTTCCGCCGGGCCCGAAAATCGACGATCCGTGGGTTCCTGGTCTGCTGACGGCGAGCGTCCGTGGCCACGTCCTCTTCCTCAGGTGCGAAGGCGCCCGCCACGAGCAGCGAATCCCCGCGCCGGAAACGAGCTACCTGGGTCTCCAGCGCGTTGAGGTCCGGCGCGTAGGGTGGTGCGTACCCGGTCCACGGGCGTTCTTGCTCCAGGGTCCAGTCACCGGCCGCCACCTCCGCTGGATCTACGAGGGCTTCGTCGGGCGGGAGGAACTCCTGGCTCTTCGGATGGTGTCGGCCCACGATGCTGCGGGTGTCCTGGAGCGTGCCGTTCGGTATGGCCCGTCGGCGCTCCCACGCCTTTTCGGCTCCGTAGCGGAGCGTGAGCTCCTCGATGTCGTCTCCCCAATCGACTCCATATGGATTGACGGAATCGCGCCGCATGCGGACGAGCACCGCCCGAGCGTACTGCTCGGTCATCCGGTCGTTTCCGTCCACCAAATAGAGCGGGTCGGAAAGGAGCCACAGCCGCTCCTCGGCCGCCTCCTGGTCGGATGAGCCCTCATAGACCTCGAGGGCGTCGGGGTCGAGGAGAAGTGCGAGGTGGAGGAAATTCTCGCCCTCCGGCATCTGGCTCTTGGCCAAAGTGAAGAGGTCGGCGGCGGTGTTCCAGTCACCCTGGCCGTGCCTCACGAATCCCAGCAGCGACGTGCACCACCAGTTTCCGCCGCCGCACCTGCGGATCAGGTTTTCCGCGCCGCGCCAATCACCCACCTCGCCCATGTAAAAGACTCGTTGGCCCAAAATCCAGGAGTCGCCCGGGATCTGGTTATGGACTTCACGGAGCTCGCGAAGGACCCGCACCCGTGCCATGCCGAACTCCACGGGTTCCTCTGGCACGCTCCATTCGCTCTCGTCCTCGCCGTCCTCGAAGCGCAGGCAAAACCGGCCCACGAGCTCGTCGCACCCGCCCCCGAATCCCCCCAGCTCGGGGGGGATGCGGGCCTCTCGGAAACGCTCGAAGCGCGCCTGGGCCTCCTTGGCCTCCTCGTGGAGCGAGACCGAGTCCGGATTGGACGCACCCTGGTCGTGGGCCGGGAGGGCCGAAGCGGTCGCGATCTCGGTCGAAACGGGGAGCACCGCCGGTGCAGCGGAGAGAACCGCTGGCCACAGGATGAGCACCGCGGACGCCGCCGCCGGCAGAATCAGCTTCGCTCGGGTCGTGATAAAGGTTGGCACGAGCATTCTCCTCCACACGTCTGGGTAGCGGTCATGCCGCAGTGAGCAACCAGGCCGCCGGGTCACCCTCGAAATACACGAGCGGCGGGGAGCGGGTCCCGACCCACCACCGCCGGCGTCCGTAGGATCAGGCGCCGCTGCCGTCCGCAGGATCAGGCCCCGCCGGCGTCCGCAGGCCGAAGGTCTTCGATATCGGGGGTGATGCGGTTCGCTCTGAAGCTCGCAACCTCGAACACGACATCGTTTCCGGGTGTGCGCACGTGCCGGATTCCCGCTTCACCGGTGATGACCACTGCGCCCAGCGTGTCCTGTGCCGCTCCGAGGGCGATCATCCTCCTCGCATTTTCCTGGAACACTTCACCCTCCTCCACGAACCCGATGGCCACGAAATTCGCGAGCTCGTCGAGAAGGGAACGTATCGTGTTGGCGTTCGCCGGCCCTCCGTCGACCGACCAGGTGGTGTCGCTCCGCACGATCAGGTGGGTACCCTCGTCCGTCTCCAACACGAGACGGGCGACGGCTGCGGTGTCGACCCGCAGAATGGTCTTGTCGCGCCAGTCGGTGAGGCTGGTGTTCAGCGTGGCTCGAAGGTCTCCCGATACCACCACCACCGCGTCCTGATCGGGAAGCCGCGCATAACCGCTCGGAAAAATCGGCCCAGCTTTTCCTACGAGCAGGGATGCCACGCCACCCTCGGCCAGGGTGAATTCCACGGCCCAGGCGCTGTCGGTCGACAACCCCATGCGCTCGTGGTTTTTGGGGTTGTTGGCCACGACCCTGCCCACCTGAGCTTCCGCGAGCGCACTCCAGAAACGTCTCACGGCCGATGAATCCGCAGCTTTTCCGTTGACCGTCCAGGCGTCGCCGCTCCGCTGGAGTGACACCGTCTGGTCCGGTCGCCGAATGCGGACCGCGTTCACCGTGGTCTCATCGAGGCCCGCGAGCAGCGACGCGACACCGCCATCGGGCCCCGATCCGCCGCCAGATCTTCCGGAGAACAGGACGGAGCTGGACCACAAAATCACCAGAATAGCGAGCACTCCCAAGATCATCTTCAACGTCCGCCCGCTCACGAGGCTACCTCAGGCCAGCGCGCGACCGTCCGCCTGCGCTGTCCGGTCACGCGAACCACGCCCAACAGGACGAACAGCAGGGGTACGCCCACCAGGTTGCCCCACTTGAGCGCCACCCGTTGGAAATCGGAGGTGAACGCCATCACCGGTGGGGTGCGGAGCTTGGAGCGGATCGAAATGAGGGCCTCGTCCTGTGCGAGCCAATCGATGGCGTTCAGGGTGAAGACCAGATTCTGCGGATTGGACCGCACGAACTGCTCCTGGAGGTAATCCACGTCACCCACGATGATCAACCGCCCCGGCCCAGCGGACCCATCTCCCCCGGTCGAAGCCTCACCACCGTCGACCGCCGTCGGGTCCAGGGCAACGGCCAGCGTCACCGTCTGGAAGTCGTCGGGGTCGGGGGCCAGAAGCGCGTCGGGCATGATGATTCCGCCCGCGCCCTGGATGGCTCCCATTTCGGTGGTAACCCAGAGCTTCCGAACGGTGCTGTCCGTGACGGTGAGAACCGTGGCCCACCCGAGGCTCAAGCTGCCCAAGTCACGCGTGGTAGGGTGTGGGTCTCCCCTCTGGGCGACGGGCCAAAGGGGGTAGGGGCGAACCACGTTGAAGATGCCCTGCTGCCCCATGTTGATTTTGGAGTTGGAGCTGTGGTCCAACACCACCCCCGCGTCGGTACCCACCCCTTTTTCCTGGAGGTACGCCTCCAAGCCCGTGAATACGGGGTACATCATGGGCGAATCCGGTGAAACCTGGTGCTTATCGATCAGGAAGAGCGCAGATCCTCCGGCGTCGATGAAGGATCGTATGGCCTCCACCGCGGGTGCGCCAAGCGGGCGCTGCGGCCCCGCGACCACCACGATGTCCAGGGTGTCCCGGCTCAACGAGGGCATCGTGTCTGCCGTAATGTCGATGGTCTGGACGTCGTACCGCTCGGAAAGCGCTCGCGAAAAGGAAGGAAACGTCTCGGGGCCTTGAGCGCCGGAGCCCGTGAGGAAGGCCACACCCTGCCGTTCCTCCGCCGTCATCTTGGAGATCGCCGCGATGAGCCGGAACTCGAGATCATCGGTACGGCTGATGAACGGGATGACCTCGCGTTCATCGGCATAAAGAAGAGCCAATCCGAACCAGCCACGCCGAATCTCGAACTCGTCGTCCCGGATTACGTTGAACTCGTTTTGTGTGATTCCGAGGTTCCGTGCGTCCCTCGCCGCATCCTCACTGTCGTTCGGATTGATATTCTCGACCACCAGTCGGCCATTCGCCGCCCGTCGGAGGTCGGCGACGAGGTCCGCTACGTCGCGAAGGTTAGGCTGAAGTTCGGCGGGGAGCTGATCGGAGATCACCAGCTTCAGCGTCACGATGTCGTCGAGGTCGCCCAGAATCTCTCGGGTCCCGTCGGAGAGCGTGTAGAGACCCTCCCGGGTGAGGTCGAGGCGGCCCCGGATATTCCCACCGAGAAGGTTCAGCACCACCACCACCGCGATCACTGCCACGGTTCCCGTCCTGAGCCGCCGGTAGGCGCTCCGTCCCGCGCTGAGTCGCTCCCGGCTCATGACGCCGACCGCCAGAAACAGGAACAGCCCGGCGGTCGACACGAAATAGAGCACGTCTCGGAGGTCCACCACGCCGCGGGCCACGTTCTGGAAGTGCCCCAATACGGAGAGATTCGAGATGTCGGCGGCTAGGAGGGGTGGGAGTCCAATGAGCACCACCGGTGTGCCGATCATCACGAGCATGAAGGAAACCGAGGTAGCCAGGATGAAGGCGGTGATCTGGTTCCGAGTGAGACTCGAGGCCCAGAGCCCGATGGCGACGCCCTGGGCGGCGAGCAGCGCGGCACCGATGTACTGCGCGATCATGATCCCACCATCCGCCTCGGAGACTTTGAGCAGGCCGAAGGCCGTGGGGATGGTACCGACGAGGGCGGCGAGCACGAAGATCCAGTTGCCGATGAACTTGCCCAGGACCACCTCGACCTCGCGAAGCGGATGGGCGAGGAGCCACTCCAGCGTGCCGCTTCGCCGCTCCTCGGCTAGCGCACGCATCGTCATCGCCGGAATGAAGATCGCGAAGAGCCACGGCAGCAGATCGAAGAAAGGCCGGAGCGTGGCGATCCCCGCCGCGTAGATGGTCCGGAACGTGAGGAAGAGCCCAAGGCCCAAAAAGGCCACCACCATGATGTATGCCGTGGGGTGGTCGTAGAAGCTGGCTATCTCACGCTTCGCTACGGTCCAAATTCGCCTCATGCGTCCGGCTCCGTGCCTTCTTCGGAAACGGGCGTCGTCGGCTCCGCCTCGGTTTCGCCTCCGGTGGGCGCGGCCTGCCCTCCGGCTTCGTCGGCATCCGCGGTCAGCTCCCGAAACAGCTCCTCGAGCGAGCCCTGGCCCCGATGTAACTCCCAGAGCACCCAGTGGAGCTCATTGGCCATGCGGAAGATCTCCGGGCGAAGCTCCTCGTTCCCCGCCACCGTAAGACAGACCCGGGTGCGGCCCTCGATTTGCTCCGCGGTTTTACAGTCCACGCCGGGAAGCCGGCTCAGCGCCTCTTCCACACCCTCGCCCTCGGCTTCGACCGTGTATTGCGTCATGCCCTTACCGGCAGCGAGCAGTTGGGCCACCGTACCACTGGCCACGAGTGAGCCCCGGTTGATGATGAGCAGCCGGGTACACGTGGCCTCGACCTCCTGCATGATGTGGGTACTGAGCAACACCGTACGCTCCTTGCCCAGTTCGCTGACCAGGATCCGGATATCGACCCGCTGGTTGGGATCGAGCCCTTCCGTGGGCTCGTCGAGCACCAAGATTTCGGGATGGTGAAGGATGGCCGCCGCAAGCCCCAACCGCTGCCGGTATCCCTTCGACAGCTCCGAGATCGGGCGAAAAAAAATGTCGCCGATGCCCGTCTCGTCCACCGCATCGGTAATGTCGGACCGGGCCTGGGCCGTCGTGAGCCCTCGAAGTTGGGCGGCGTACTCCAGGAACTCCGCGACCAGCATCTCCTCATAGAGAGGATTGGTCTCGGGCAGGTAACCCAGGCGTTCCTTGGCGCCAGTGAGATCTTCGTTGATCGGCACGTTGTCGTAGAGGACACGGCCCTCATCGGGCTCGAGCGTACCCGTCAGCATCCTCATCGTGGTGGTTTTGCCAGCGCCGTTGGGTCCGAGGAATCCGACCACCTCACCCCGGTTGACCTCGAAGTCGAGGTTCCGTACGGCGACCAGGTCACCGAAACGTTTGGTCACGCCCTCGACCGAGATCATTCTTTCTCTTCCTCCTGAGTGGGAATTACCGACAATCTTCGGCCGCGGATGCGACCCGACCTTCCTTGGTGGAGCGGCAGGATTCTAAAAAGGGCCATCCGGGTTGTCCAGACCACCCGACCTCGCGATCGGGTTCTGAACACGAACCGCTCCGGTTGGCACCGATTCGCCGGCGGTGCACCTTCCACGTATGAAACCGGCAAATCGGGGCTCGAGCACCCGTGAACAGCTCAACCGTGCGGTTCGGCAGGGGACGCGTGTGGCGGCGATCGGCGTCATCGTGAGCGCTCTTCTAGCCGCCACGAAGATTGCGGCCGGCGTCATCGGAAACTCCTTCGCGCTCGTCGCGGACGGCGTGGAGTCGGTGCTCGACATCTTCAGCGGTCTGCTCGTTTGGGGTGGCCTGCGGGTCAGCGCGGTACCCGAGTCGGAGCGATTTCCCTACGGACTGGGAAAGGCCGAGCCCCTGGCCTCGCTCGTGGTCTCGACGGTTCTTCTTCTGGCCGCCGTGGGGATCGCCGTCGGTGCGGCCCAGGCGATCCGGAGCCCGCAAGAGGTGCCGGAGAGCTTCACTCTGTTGGTCCTGGTAGCCGTGCTGATCGCCAAGGAAACGATGTTTCGCGTGCTCTCGGCCCAGGGGCGGGAGATCGGCAGTCGGGCCCTGAAGACGGATGCCTGGCATCATCGCTCCGACGCGCTGACCTCGCTCGCCGCTTTCATCGGCATCACCGTGGCGCTGACGGCGGGCGAGGGATTCGAGAGCGCCGACGATTGGGCGGCCTTGGTCGCATGCGCCGTGATCACCTTCAACGGCGTGCGACTGTTCCGGGCCTCACTCCGTGAGGTGCTGGACGTGACGGCGCCCGAGGAGGTTCGCGACCGCATCCGAGAAATGGTCCAAGCCGTGCCCGGCGTCGATGGCGTTGACTTGCTTCGGGTGAGGCAGAGCGGTTTGGCGCTGTGGGTCGACATCCATGTCGAGGTGGAGGGTGAAATGTCGGTCCGGGCGGGACACGAGATCGCTCACCTGGTAAAGGACGGGCTCATGAACTCGGACCTGCGAATCCTCGATGCGCTGGTACACGTGGAGCCAAACTCGGATTTGGACGTACGCCACGATTCGGTCCCGGATCCGAAACTGGACCCTTCTGGACGGACCTAGGGCCGGGACGCCATGTTGGTGCTTCCCTTTGAACGCTGTCCTCGAGGAGAAATCATAATGGACCGGAGAATCGTGGGCGTGCCCATCCTTGCGGCCGTCCTTCTTGCGTCGCTGACCCTGGGCGCCGAGGGTCAGGAGGACTCCTCTCCGGAATTTCCGGAAAGCTTCAATGAGCCCATGCCCTATTTCACGATTGGGCTCGGCCCCTTTTCACGCACGATCACGACGGACTCGAACGAGGCGCAGGCGTTTTTCGACCAGGGCATCCAGCTCATGTACGCTTTCACTCTGATGGATGCCGCGCGCTCCTTCCGTGAGGCGCAGCTTCTCGATCCCAACTGTGCGATGTGCTACTTCGGAGAGGCGTGGGCGTGGGGGCCCTACATGAACGGTCCCATGGGAGCCGGCGCTCTTCCGCGCGCCCAGGCAGCGATCGAAAAGGCGCTCGAGCTCGCGCCGGATCACGCGAGCCGGATCGAGCGGGAAATGATCGACGCGATGGCTGTCCGGTATTTGGGGCGGACCGATCGGGCTCCGCGGTTGGCCGTGGACACGGTGTACGCGGAGGCGATGGGCCGAGTCTACGAGGCCAACAAGGCCGACCTGGACGTCGGGTTCCTCTTTGCCGAAAGCCTGATGCTGTTGGAGCCGAGAAGGGGCAACTGGGACGTCGAGCGGAAGGAGATCCAGCGAATTCACCAAACCCTGGAGGAGGTCCTGGCCCAGGACATTCGTCATCCGGGCTCGTGCCACCTCTATATACACGCGACCGAATCGACGACTCAGCCGAACAAGGCCGAGGCCTGTGCGGACTTCCTCGGTGAATCCATCCCCGGTGCGAGCCACATCAACCACATGCCCTCCCATACGTACAATCAGGTCGGCCGCTGGGGCGACGGAGTGCGCGCGAATCAGCGTGCGTGGCATTCCGACCAGGCCGCAGAGTACGGCGAGGGGTTCGCCATTTACACCTCGCACAACCTGCACATGCTCCTCTTCGCCGCCTCGAACGACGGACAGGGCGCGGTCGCCATTCAGGCCGGAGCCGACTACACCACGGCCACGGGCGGAGCCCAATACTACGAGGTGCTCACACGAGTCCGCTTTGGGCGTTTCGCGGACATTCTCGCCATGAAAGGCGACGACACCGAGAATCCGATCTTCAAGGGGTTTTGGGACTTTGGGCAGGGTTACGCTCATCTTCGAGCCGGGCACCCGAGTTTGGCGCGCGGATTTCTCAAGGCGATCGAAGAGGGGCGGGCCTCGGCTCCGGAGGCCGCGCAGTTCCGCGGACACACCGCGTCGGATCTGCTCGGAATCGTAGGAGATATCCTCGGCGGAGAGATTCTCCGCGAGGAGGGGCGTACCGCTGCGGCCATCGAGTCGTTCGAGCGTGCCCTCGTAATCGAAGACGGGCTCCGCTACGACGAGCCCGAGCCGCTGCCGTTCTCGGTCCGCGACTGGCTGGGGGCCATTCTCCTCGAGGTCGATCGTCCGGCCGACGCGGAAGCCGTTTACCGCGCGGGCGTCGACGACCATCCCTTCAACGGGTGGTCCCTATTTGGGCTCGAGCGGGCGCTCCGCGCCCAGGGAAAGGTCGGAGAGGCTGAGGAAACCGCGAAGATACTCGAGACTTCTTGGGCGCGGGCCGATGTTTGGATTCGCGCCTCGCGCTTCTAGTGTCCTGTCCCAGGAGTACGGTGACGCACCGAGGGAGGTGGGACCCGGAGTTCTTAGATCCGCTCCAGTTCCTCGAACGTCTGTAGCCCGCCGTGGAACCACTGTTCCCGGAACGGAACGGAAGAGATGTCGTCGAGCGTCAGCGCCTCGGTCATCTCGTGAGGATGAAGAGTGAGTGAGCCGGCTTCCTCTTCGTGCTCGGTGTGCTGGCCATCCATGAAGATGTTGACCTTGTAGCGGTTTTCTTCGTTGACCGTGAAGGCGTTGAAGAGGACGGTCTCGGGGGCTCCAGGGAAGTTCGTCACCCTCAGGTCCAGGACGGGACGACCCTCGTCGGAGATGCTCACGGCCAGTTCGTCGTCGGTTTCGGTGAACGCCATCTGCAGATTTTTCATATAGTGTGGTAGGTGCCAGCGTTCGATCGCATGCTGCCGTGAGGCATCGGTGGTCACACCCACCACGAAGGGATAGAAGGCCGCCTTGGGAAGCGGCCGACCCGCCTCCATCATGGGCGGAACGATGACCGACATCACGACTTCATCGTACTCGCCGACCATGCTCTTGGTGAACTGGAACGCAGTGATCGCGAGGATGCTACGCTCGTGTTGGACCTCCAACGGCTGGAGATGCGCCGGTAGGATTTTTCTTGCGTCGCTCGTGGGCATTTCGAAGAACGCCCCCACCGCATTCTTGAAGCCGTATTCCGTCAACTCCATAGCCCGAAAATCCTCCCGGTGTCCTTGAACGCTTGAAGTATCCCTCCACAACCCGTTAGCGTGTGCCGTCATGAAACTAAGAGGCTTTTTGACCGTCGCCACCACCGCCGGGGTTTTGGTGCTTGCCGACCCGGTTCAGAGGTGGGCTATCGCACCGTTGGTGTGGGTCGCTCCCGCCCTGAAGGAACGGGTGTTAGCGGCGTGGCAGCGGGGGCTTGCGCGGACAATGATCGGTCTCACCCGCGTCGTGGGCGGCGGCAAGTTCGAGCCTTTCCCGACGATCCCCTCCGTTGCGGGCGTTCTCGTATTGATGAATCACCAGTCGCTCCTGGACGTCCCGATCGTTGCCCGAACCCTGGAGCACGGATATTCGCGAATCGTGACACGGAAACGGTACGCTCGTGGTGTGCCCCTGATCTCGAGAATGATCAAACTGTACGAATATCCGGTCGTGGATCCCACGGGCCCGTTGAGAGAGCAGCTCGAGATGCTCCGGTCGGTGGCCCGGGATCCCCGGGTCCCGATCGTCGTGTACCCGGAGGGGACGCGCTCGCGCGATGGCGCGCTACTCCCGTTCAGGCGGGCAGCGGTGGACACGCTTCTGAGGCACAGGCAGTGGAAAGTGTACCTGCTGACCTCGGATGGGACGTTACCGTGCGGCCGGCTCAGAGACATGCTCAATGGGGTCGATTCCGTCCACTGCCGTGTGAGCGTCAACGGACCTTTCGACACACCATTGAATCCCCAGGAAATTTCTTCGTGGCTCGAGGAGATGGAAGGTCGGATGCGAAACACCCTCGCCGAGCTGCGCGCGCGATGACGCATGCCGCTAGGCCGGCATCACGGATGCTGGCTCAATCCCTCGTGGCCGGCACCGGGACCCAGATCCGAGCCGTGCTACTGTACGGGTCCCAACTTTTCGGGGCGGCGCCCGACCAGTACAGCGCGCACGATCTGGTGGTTGTGGTCGAAGCTTACCTCGGGACCTACCGAGAGCTGCGCAGCCATGGCTTCTCCCACCGTCCGTCCAGGCTCATGGCTGCGCTCGCCTGGGTTTTGCCGCCGAGCGTGATCGCCTTCTCGCCGGAGGGTGCGGACGGCCCGATCGCCAAGTGCCTGATCATCAGCGCGCGCGATTTCGAGCGGGAGCTATCGACCCGGTCGCGGGACCACTTCATGATCTCCCGCATGATCCAGGAGGTCGGTGTCTTGTACGTGAGAGATGGGGCCACCGCACGGTGGCTGGATGGGGTCTTGGAGGCAGCCCGACGGACGGTTCTCGATTGGGCGGCGCCGTACGTGCCCGCTCCGTTCGGCGCCGAGAGTCTGACCCGCGAGATGATCGCCATCTGTTATGGCGCGGAGATTCGACCCGAGTCGGGTTCCCGGGCCAGTTCGGTCTTCGAGGCTCAACGTTCCTATCTAGTCGAGACCTACGAGAAGCTGCTCGCGGAGGCGTGTAGCGAGGGGACCGTCGTGCGTGAAGAGAACGGGTACCGCTGCGCGAGCCAGCCGGGTCCGATGGCTCGGCTCAGGAGATCGGCGTACTTCACCTACAGCAAGCTCAGGGTGACCCTGCGATGGGTCAAACATATGCTGACCTTTGAGAACTGGCTCCCGTACTTGGTTCGCAAAGTGGAGCGTCGGACGGGAATGAGGGTCGAGTTGACCCCGCTGCAGATGCGTCTGCCACTCCTTTTTCTATGGCCCCACTTGCTCCGAGTGCTTCGTAACCGGCCGGCCGATGAGGCCGGTTCCGGGCCTAAGCTTCCTCCCGAGTCGGAGAGCGACACGTGACCACCGGCCTACAGGTCCTTCTGGCCGTGTTGGGGATGGCGGTCCTTTCGATGCCAGTCTACGCGTTATGGGGGGCAAACAGGGGTTCGGACCCCCTCGCGTCCGATGCCCAGGGTACCTTCGTCTTGGGCCATTTCGTGAGGAGTTGGTTCTACTGGGTTGTCGGCCCGGTGGTACGCTTTTCGGTTACCGCCGGGTTGGGGCCCACGTTTTACAACCTCTTGGGGGTGGCCTTAGGTATCGGTGCTGGCGTGGCATTCGCCCTGGGTCATGTGGAGCTCGGAGGGTGGAGCGTTCTGTTGGGCGGTGTGGCAGACGTTCTGGACGGCCGGGTCGCCCGCTCGATGGCCGTTGCCGACCGCAGGGGCGCCTTTCTCGATTCTACGCTCGACCGTTTCGCCGAAGTCGGGACGTTCGTCGGGCTCGCCGTTCTGTTTCGAACCTCCGCGCTCTCGCTGACTCTGGCCGCAACCGCGATGGGTGGGGCGCTCCTGGTCAGCTACACGCGGGCGAGGGGGGAGAGTCAGGGTGTGGTGTGCAAGCTCGGGGTCATGCAACGGGCCGAACGTTTGCTTCTCGTGGGGTTCGGCGGGCTTCTGGACCCGATGGTTTCCAGTCAGTGGGGAGCCGGTGGCGTGGGAACCCTCCTCGTGCCCCTTCTGGGGCTCGTGGCGGTGGGCACCGTCGGCACGGCCATCTTCAGGACGGTTTGGATCGCTCGAGCACTCCGCTAGCTACTTTTTTTTCTTTCGGGTAGAAAGTTCTATCCGGCCTGGCTCTTCCGGCGCGATGCCCTGCCTCGGTTTCCGGCGCCCGGCGCCTGAAAATGTGTGAGCCCGCGCAGTGAACCGGCCTTTTCCCGTCCGTTCCGCCCCTCTCCCCGGGAAGCGGCACGTCTCTTGACTTAACGGACTTCGAGATCGTTGAGGCGGGGGTTTCGACTGCCGTCGGCTTTCTTTGATTTTTTTATGAATCCGGAGGTTCAACGTGTCACGTTTTAGTAAGTCATCGGCCGTCATCCTGGCCCTCACAGTTGCCCTAGGCGCATGCACCGACGGGATCGGGCTGAACGATACGCCGTTCGACGCGAGCGTATCCGCCGGAGATCTGCAGGCGGTTCAGGGCGCCTTCGCCGCCACGGTATTCGAGAGCCTCGCGCTCTCGAGCCAGAGCTTCGGCTTGGTGGCGGACACCGGGGCGGTTCCCGTGTCCCTGCTTCAGGCCAGCTTGGCGGCAGCCAGCTCAGGCAGCCGGTGGGAAGCCGCAGCCGCGGCGCAAGCGTTCGCGGCGGCAGGTCCTGCTGCCGGGTCGCTCCTGCATCTGGACTTGCGGGGTCGCACGTACGACCGCGATGTCGACGGCTATCGATGGAACCCCAATCGTACGGACGCGCCAGTGAATGGCGTGCGTTTCATTCTTTATGAGGTCGATCCGGTCACCCATGAACCCGGGACCACCGAGATCGGCTACGTCGACCTCCTCGACGAGAGCACGGACCTCGCCTACGTCGCCCGCGTCATCGTGGTCACAGGCGGTGTAGAGCGCATCAACTATACCGTTTCAGCCGTCGTAGGCGCTCAGACGGTGGCCTTCACCGTTTCCGGGTTCATCGGTGACGGTACGACCCAGATCGACGTCGAGCTTTCGATGACCTTCGTTCACAACTTCCCGGTCTCGATCGCCACCGTAGAGCACGATTTCTCGGTGCCCTCCAGGGGCTTCGAGTTGAGCGCCAGAGTGGTGTTCGAGTTCAACGATGAGACCCTCCAGGGCTCGATCGACATCAACGCCACGTTCATGCAGGGCGCTCATTCGGTCACGTTCACGGGCCTGATCACCTTCAGTGAGGGCGATCTTCCGACCGAGGGTGGGACCTTCGAGATTCATGTCGACGGGCAGCTCTTCGCGACGATCACCGTCGATGGTGACGCCGTCACGGTTCAGAACAGCACCGGCGGTGCGTTGACCGCTGCGGAGGCCGAGGCCGTCCGTAGAATCTTCGACGGACTCCAGGAGATGTTCGACGACAGGTTCGAGGACTTCGTTCGCCCGGTGGCTTGGATGTTCGAAGCCGCATAGAACGAGCGCCGGCGCGCGATTCGCGCGACCCGACGTCAGTGGAGCGCCCCCGGCCGAAAGGTCGGGGGCGTTTCGCGTTGTAGGGCCGTCTATCGTGCGGCCGACGCCGAGACTATCCTGTTTGAAGTTCGGACCCTTTTGAGGTTCGGGCCTACGTGAATTCCGGATGCGTGCGACCCAATCGCTCGGTTGCGTCTCACTGTCTGTTATCGGTGGGGGGTGGACATCATGACCAAATTCGTCGAGTCCCGGAGAATCGTACACGCCGCCGCCGCCCTCCTTACGGCGGTGTTACTGGCCGGTTTGACGGCCTGTGTGCAGACCAGCGATACGGTGGTGATCGACGA
>Ga0209988_10000467_pt1:7500-25088 | contig 25088 bp, 16 predicted proteins | sample N075metaG_FD_183115 | JGI IMG/M metagenome (GOLD analysis project Ga0209988, IMG submission 183115) | Deep subsurface microbial communities from Kermadec Trench to uncover new lineages of life (NeLLi) - N075 metaG (SPAdes) (version 2) | ecosystem: Environmental > Aquatic > Marine >... | reverse complement strand
CCCAAAGATCGTAGATGAACTTGCTGCGGCCGATCACGCCGGCGACGACGGGGCCCGAGTTGATGCCGATCCGCAGTTCCAACGCGGTTCCCTTGCGGGAGTTGAACGACTTGGTCACTTCGATCATTCCGAACGCCATTTCCGCAGCGTCGACGGCGTGGTTGATGTTGGGCTCGGGCAGACCAGAGCAGGCCATGTAAGCGTCGCCGATCGTCTTGATCTTCTCGATTCGGTGCTTGCCAGCCAGTTCATCATACGCGCTGAAGAGCCCGTCCAAGAGCACCACCAGGTCTGCCGGGTCCATGTCCTTCGAGAGCTCGGTGAAGCCCACCAGGTCCGCAAACAGGACGCTCACGTCTGCGAAGGCATCGGCAATGTGGTCCTCACCGCTCTTGAGTCGGTCCGCGATGGAACGTGGCAGGATGTTCAACAGCAGCGCCTCGTTCTCGCGGTTCTTTTGTGTGATGAGCTCGGTCTTGTCGCGGATGCTCGAAACCATGGAGTTGAACGTGTCTGCCAGCTTGCCCAGCTCGTCACCGCTGGCGACCTCGACCGTGACGTCGAGGTCGCCAGCCGAGACCCGCTGGGCACCTCGGGCCAGAGCATCGATCGGCCTCAACAGCGAACGCGTCACCACGGCGGACGCCATCACCACGAGAATTGCCACGATCAGGCCCGTCAACAGCACGCGTCGTGCGAAGGCTCGGATCGGGGCGAAGGCCTCGTCCGCATCGATCTCGGACAGCATCACCCAGTGGACGCCTTCGATGTCCAGCGGGACGGAGGCGCTCAGGACGGGGATGCCGCGATAGTCGTCGATGAGGGTCGTCGAGGTGATGCCGCTCAGCGCGCTTTCGACCGCGTCGGTTCGAACCTCCTGAAGCAGGATCGTCGTTCCGAATTCTTGGACGCGCTCGCGTCGATCGGCTGGCACGCCGTGGCGCTCGAGGGCCTCCACGAAACCGGCCATGTCTTCCAGAGCGAAACGCGAGTCGCTCCGCATCAGGTAGTCGCCACCGACGAGGTACGTTTCGCCGCTTTCGCCGAGACCGTCCTCGGTCCAACCGCGGTCGCCCGTCATGACGTTGTCGATCCGCTCGATGGAGATCTGGATGACGAGCACACCGATTCGCTCGCCGTCGTCGTGTACCGGAGCCGCAAGGAACGAAGCCGGTGCGCCGTACGACGGCTCGTAGAAGTCGAAGTCCACCATTACGACCTCCTCAGCGTCGAGCGCTTGCCGATAGGCCGACGCCAGGCCGCTCTCCCGGTACGGACCCGAATCCAGCCGCGTCGCGAAGTCCGTCTCCTTGAAGACCGAGTACACGACCCGATGGGTCTCGTCGTCGACCAGGAAGAGGTCGTAGTAGCCGAAGCGGCGTCGGGCCTCGCGGAAGATCGGGTGGCAGCGGGCGTGCTTCCAGCTGTACTCGCTGTCATCCAGCGAGGCATCGAGCAAGTCCTTCTGGCCGAGTGGATGCGGGTTGTCGCTGATGTAGCGCTGCTGCAGAAGCGCGCTGACGCCATCCTTCGGCTTGTAGAATTCGATTGGGCGCTTCCTGGGCGAGACTGCATCGAGCTTCGGGAAGAAGATGTTCTCGTAGTATTCGTCGAGTGATGGCGGCAGCTCGATCGGCCGGGGCCAGTGCTGGGTCGAGGCTTCGAGTTCTGCAACCGCGGCTGGAAGGTCCCGCAAGCACGCGACTACCAGCTGGGCCTGGGCCAGTAGGGCGACTTCTTCGCGGAGATCCGCGAAATAATTCTCGATCTGTTGCGCCTTGGCGGCGCGAACTGCCGTGAGCTGGTCGAAGGCGGCCCTGCGCAGCGACTGCTCGCCGCTGAGATAGCCAACCCAACCCATGCCGCTGAGGGCGGCCAGGGCCACCAGCATGAGTGTGACCAGCAGCTTGTGACGGATGGGGAGTCGGTTCCACACGGAGTTAGTCCTTGGACGGATTCTCGGGTGCGCGGCTGATCGCGCGGAGGGTCTGGCGCAGGCTCTCGCTCAGGGTCAACCATTCCTGGTTGAACTCGTCCGGGCCCACCTCGAGCTGCCACAGCGGCGGGTCCTGGCGTGAGAACGCGCTGACACTGACGTGGGAGCGCGCCGCATCCAGCGCAGTGATGCCATCGGCCACCCGGCTGCGTGTCATCGAAATCCGTCCCTGGTGGTCGACGGCCATGTTGCGGCTGGCCGCAAGCTTCGACTGCAGGGCTTCGAGGGAGGCAAGCAGCTGCCTCATCCGCTGTTCGACGCTCGCCGGGGCGGAGGCTTCGCGAGCCGCCGTGCGCGTACGCTGCCAGCGCTCCACGGCAGTTTCGGTCTCGCCGAGCCAATCGCCCAGGGAAGTCGCCAGCGTGGTGAGTTCGGACTCCTGTCCGATCAGCTCCTTGTCGATCGCCTTCCAGGTGGCTTCCAGGGCGCTGAGCTCGCTCGCCCCATGACGCCGCTCGAGGACGGCCGCCTGCTGCTGCTCGGCCGCCTCGATCTTGGCGTCGGTCTGTTGCAGGGCTTCTACGATCTGAGTCTTGACGGCACCGTCGCCGAGTTGGCCTTCGATGGCCTTGATGCGGTCCGTCAGCGCGTCCGCGCGCGTCACGATCTCGCCGACCGCAATCGTCTCCGGCGGCTGGGGCGGCTCGGGCTCCACCTGCGTCGTGGCGTCGCCGGCCGCGGGATCGGTGGCTTGAGCCTGGGAGATGCCACTCGCGGACCCCAGGCACAGGGCCAGCGCGACCATCCAGCTTGCGATCCTACCGGGTTCCATCGCCGCTTGAGCCGTGGCTCGCCTCCACCAACCGGCCCACCCGCAGCCGGCCCGTGAGGCGCATTCTACACGATGGCCCCCTGGGGGTGCGAGCCGCCGCGCCCCGGAGTGGTTGCCAAACAAGAAATTGGGCGCCAGAGTGGCGCCTGGGGGGTGACTTGGACCCGAATCCTTCGAGCGACCCGCGCCGGAATCTGACCCGCGGCGCCATCGAGACGGCCATCCAGATCGGCTTCCTGATCCTGCTGGTGGGTTGGTGCATCCGGATCGTGCTGCCCTTCGTCGTGCCCGTGATCTGGGCCATCGTGATCGCGGTGGCCGTCCATCCGGTGCATCAACGGCTCGTCCGGGCGCTGCCCGGACACAGCGCGCTGGCGGCCGCTCTGCTCACGCTGCTCGGTCTCGCGATCCTGATCGTCCCCACCGTCAGCGTTTCGGGCTCCGCGATCGAGAGCGGCACGACATTGGCCAAGGCGCTGGCCTCGGGCGAGCTGAGCGTTCCGCCGCCGCCCGATAGCGTCGCAAGCTGGCCCGTCATCGGGGAGCCGATCGACCGGCTGTGGACGCTGGCTACGAACAATCTGGGCGATGCACTGTCGCGCCTCCAGCCTCAGCTCGAGATCGTGGGCGGATGGCTCCTCTCGGCGGTCGGAGGCTTTGGAGCGGCCTTCTTCCAGTTCGTCCTTGCGGTGCTGGTCGCGGGCGCGTTGCTGGCGAAGGCGCCCGCTGCGACGCGCGTCGCCCGGGCCATCTCGCGGCGTCTTTCGGACGAGCACGGCGACGACTTCCTGCAGATGTCGGTGGCGACCGTGCGCAGCGTGGCCCAGGGGGTGCTCGGCATCGCGATCATCCAGTCCCTGCTCGCAGGGGCCGGAATGGTGGCCGCGGGCGTTCCCTACGCGGGCATCTGGGCCCTGGTCGTCCTCGTGCTCGCCGTGGTCCAGCTTCCCACGTTGCTGGTGCTGGGGCCCGTCATGGTCTGGGTCTTCTCGGTCTCATCCACGACCGTGGCCGTCGTCTTCACGATCTGGACCCTCTTGGTCGGCATGAGCGACAATTTTCTGAGGCCGCTGCTGCTGGGGCGCGGCGTCGACGTGCCGATGTTCGTGATCCTGATCGGATCGATCGGCGGCATGATCACGCTGGGGATCATCGGCCTGTTCCTGGGAGCCGTGGTGCTTGCCCTGGGATACAAACTCTTCCTGGCCTGGTTGGGAGAACTTCCCGAGTTCGAGTCCCCGTCCGAATCCGAGCAGGAACGGGCCTGACCCGTTATTGTGTGGCTCGCTTCATGACGTCGAGGGCTTGACGCTTCGGGTTGTCGAGGCAGGTCTCGATGAATCGGTCGGTCGCCGCTGCCAGCGTGCTCGTGTCGAAGTCGTCGGCCTTCTTGCCGCCGAGCAAGTAGCCGTGCAGGAAGGCAATGGCGATGTCCCGATCGTCGCCATCCATCCGCATGATGTCCTTGCAGGTGAACTGGCTGACCTTGCGGCTCGTGTCGGGGCCTTGTGCAGCGGCCGTCGTGACGAGTGCCAGGCTGGTGAGCAGGAGTCCTGTGAATCGAAGAATTCGCTTCATGATGATCGTTTCCTCGTTGGGCTCGGGTGGGCGCATCAGTAGCGGAAGCGCCCGCCCGCCATGCAGGCGTCGAATGCGTTGCGAAAGGCCCAGGTGTTCGAGAGCCAGCCCCGGTTGCCGTTGGCCAGCAGCCCGAATTCCTTCTGCCGTGCCTGCGACATCTGGGGCCTGCTGAAGTCGCCGAGCAGCCCGTCTCGGGCCGTGCCATCCTCGGCACCGCCCAGCATGCCGTTGGCGCCCTCCGCTGCGCGTAGGGCGTAAGCGTGGCAGGAGGCCCGGGTAGGAATCTGTTGGGCCCCGGTTGGTGCGAGCGCGATCACCACGCCGATCGCTGCCAGCGATGCTCCGAGTCTCCAGCCGCGCTTCAACATGACGTCGAGGTCTACGGAGCCGCCTTCTGGAGGTCCTCGAAGAGGCTCTCCAACTGCGATGCCAGGATCCTTCCGCCCATCGATCGTTTGGCTCCGCCTCCGAAGCCCGCGACTTGATCGGTCGAAGTCCGGTTGGCGTAGACCACCAGCGTTCCCTTCGACACCGGCAGGAAGATCGCCACCGCCTGCTCGACGTTGTAGCTGGAGCTCACGTAGAACTGTCGCTGGCAGACGGCGATAGCCTCGCCCTCGGCCATGGAGAAGGCATGGGTGAGCAGGATGACCGGCTCGCCGTGAGCCTTGTAGGTCGTCCAGTGGAAGGCCTCGGTCGATGGCTTCGTACCGGCAGGGTAATCGTTGAGCAGCTTGTAGAAGTCGGGCACATGCTTTTCGAGAGCGACCGAGGCCTTGCTTGCCGAGCGCAGGTCGCCGGCTGCGTCGCGCGACTTGCCGCCGCTACGCGCATAGGGTGCGATGCCGTCGAGCCCCTTCGCCTTGTAGGCCTGGTAGCGCGCGAATACGGACGTTCTGACCTGTTCTTCGACGGCGGCCAGCGGCTTTCCCTCGAGGGTGTTGAACGCTCTGATCTCCGCTTCGGAGAGGTTCAGGTCGCTGCCGGCCTTCGCGTTCGTGTAGCCTTTCGCCCGCTTGTCGGCGTCGGGCGCGAGGGTCAGCCCGCTGAGGTCGCTGATCTTTCCGTTGATGCTGCCGTACTTGATCGTGTTCTCGTCTACCGAGATCAGCAGACCGCTCTGCAGCTTGTCGACGAGCTGCTTGGGCGGGACCTTCACCAGGAACGCCATGGCCGCCGTCAGCTCCCGCTCGTTGGACGACTTCACAGTGGTCTTCACGATCTGTCCGGCTTCGAGCTTCGCCCTGGCGTCGTCTGGGAAGCCCAGCTCCTTCAGGACCTGCGCGGCATCGAACTTCTTCCCCCGGGCCAGCGATGAGCTCGGATAGGCAACCAAGAGAGTGGCCGCGATCAGGCCGGCCACTCGAATCACAGGTGGATGTCGGTAGGGCATGGTGGATCCTCCGGATCATGAGCGAGTGCGGACGAGTTTCAACAAGAAGGGGAGCGTGATGGCCACACACAGTAGCTCCGATGCGCCGGCTACAGCGAAGGCTGCGCGGTAGCCGGTCTCCCAATCGGATGACCCGGCCACCCACTGGCTGATGAGTCCTCCGGTCACCGGGCCGACGATGAAGCCGAGCGAGCCCGCGGCGTTGAAGGCGCCGAGAGCGGTCCCGCGCGCCTGGTTCGAAGCCAGCTGGGTGATGAGCACCATCGAGGGTACGAACATGACGGCCGATGCGACACCGAGGAGCACCAACAAGACAAGCAGTGTCGATTGGGGCCACCAGGGAACCAGCACAGTCCCGATTCCGTAGAGAACGCTGCCGCCGCAAACCATCCAAACGGGCGAAAATTTTTCCGAGAGCCGGCCGAATGGATAGGAGAAGAGTGCGAACGGAAGCATGAAGGCGCCGATCAGCAGACCGATCTGCTGCGGGGGCAACTGGTGGATGCGGGACAGGAAGAGCGAGAATGTCGTCGTGTAGAAGCCGACCGTGAAGCGGTCGGCAAAGGCGAAGGCCAGCGGTGCCAGCAGGAGCTTTCGCTCGCGCAGAGCGGCAACGATGCGAACGAGGCGGGTCTCCTGCCGCGCCTCGGCTTCGACTTCGAGCAGGATCGTCCAGGTGAGCAGGGCGCCCAGGGTGACGACGGCGCAACCGGCATAGAAGGGGATCAGTGGGTCTGTGTGCCCGATCAGGCCGCCGATGGGCGCGCCAATTGCAACACCGAGGGTGATTCCAGCGCCGACGACGCCCATGACCCTGCCGCGTTGCGCTTCACCACGGGCATGGGCCGCCACCGACAGCAGCAGGGAGAGCGCGAAGATGTGGGCGGCGCCCTCGAAAAGACGCAGACCCATGAAGACGGGAAACGGGAGGTCGAGGGTGAGGCTGAAGAGCAACACGGCGTCGGCCAGCAGCGCCGCAATGATGAGCGCCCGGCGGCGTCCGAAGCGGTCGGCGAGCACGCCCGCGATCGGCGCGGACAGGACGGCGCCCACCATGTTCACCGACATGAAGAGCGAGGTCATGAACTCCGAGACCCCGAAGCGTTCCTGCACGAAGGCGCGCAGCACCGTTACCGGCATCGTCACCGGCACCAGGATCAGCACGGCCAGCAGGCCCAGGCAGGCGACGCGCCAATTTTCGTAGGGACGGGGGCCCTCAGGACTCGACATGCTGCGGGTCAGCATACCGTTCCGCTGGTATCCTCGGCCCCCCATGGATCCCAACGCTACGACTTGGCTGGCGGTTCTGGCAGACTGGATCGCATCGAGCCCGCGTGTCACGGTGCTCATCACACTGGCGATTCCGGTCGGCATCATCACGGTCGTGGAGCTGATGCAGCGCGGCGGGCCGGCGCTGGCGCGCGAGCCCGAGGTGCAGCACTCCGGGCTGCCGCGGGTGGCCGAGGAACTGCCGCTCGAGGCGGCCGTTGCCGCCGAGCCGCAGCCGCTTCCTCTGCCCGTTGCGCCGCCCGTCCGCTTGCGGGATCGCCTGCGACTCACCAGCCAAGCCCTGGTCGGCCAACTCGGTGTCCTGGCTCGCGGTCGTCGCGTCGATGCCGATCTCCTGGATGAGCTCGAGATTTTGCTGATGAGCGCCGACCTCGGCGTGAAGACGGCCGACGACCTGCTCCAGCAGGTGAAGCAACGCGCCAGCGGCGAGGACGCCGAAATCATCAAGTCCGTCCTGCGCGATGCGATCCTTGAGAAGCTGCGCCGCGTCGAAGCTTCTGCACACGCAGGTCTCGACCTCGAGGCAAGGCCTCACGTGATTCTCGTGCTGGGCGTGAACGGCTCCGGCAAGACCACGACCATTGGCAAGCTGGCGGCCCGCCACGTCGCCGCCGGCCACAAGGTCGTGCTGGGCGCCGCGGACACCTTCCGCGCCGCCGCCATCGAGCAACTCCAGATCTGGGGCGAGCGCGTCGGCTGCGATGTGATCGCGGGTAGGGCGGGCGGCGACCCGTCGGCCGTGGCGTTCGACACGGTGCAGGCCGCCCAGGCCCGGGGCGCCGATGTCGCCATCATCGACACCGCCGGCCGTCTCCAGACCCAGAAGCCCCTGATGGAAGAGCTCGGAAAGCTGGCGCGCGTCATCGGTAAAAATCTTGAAGGCGCACCGCATGAGACACTGCTGGTGCTCGATTCGAATACGGGACAGAACGCCATCAGTCAGGCAAGGCTCTTTGCCGAGGTGACGGATGTGACCGGTCTGGTGCTGACGAAGCTCGACGGGACGGCCAAGGGCGGCGTCATCGTCGGGCTTGCGGATGAACTCGGGATTCCAGTCAAGCTCGTGGGTGTGGGCGAGGCGATCGAAGATCTGCGCGATTTCCACGCCGAGGAGTTCGTCGAAGCACTCTTCGAATAGGCGTATGGCCTGATCGCATGACTGGGCCATCGGCCGGTCCAAAGGGGAGGAGGAGGCGATGAGTCGATTCGTGATGGCCCTGGATCAGGGCACGACTTCGTCACGGGCCGTCCTTTTCGATCAAAGCGGCGCCCTCGTCGCCGTGGAACAGCACGAGTTCACCCAGAATTTCCCGCGACCGGGCTGGGTCGAGCATGACCCCGAAGAGATCTGGGACAGTCAGCTGCGCGCCGCCCGGGGTGCCATGGAACTCGCGGGCGCCAACGCGTCCGACATCGCGGCCATCGGTATTGCCAACCAGCGCGAGACGGCTCTCGTCTGGGACCGCGCCAGCGGAGATCCCATCCACCGGGCCATCGTCTGGCAATCGCGCCAGACGGCCTCGATCTGCGAGGAGCTGCGCTCCCGCGGACTCGAGCACGAGGTGCGTCGGCGCACGGGCCTCGTGATCGATGCCTACTTCTCCGGCACCAAGGTTCGCTTCATCCTCGATGCCGTCGACGGTGCCCAGGCCCGGGCCGAGAAGGGCGAGTTGGCCTTCGGCACCGTCGACACGTGGCTGCTCAACAAACTCACCAAGGGACGCGTTCACGCCACCGAATACTCCAATGCCTCGCGCACGCTCCTGTACAACATCCGCGAGCTCGACTGGGACGACAAGCTGCTCGGCGAGCTGGGCGTGCCGCGCGAGCTGCTGCCCGAGGTAAAGGACACGAGCGGAGTTTTCGGTCTGACGGACCCGGAGTGGTTCGGGGGCGAGATCCCGATTGCCGGGATGGCGGGCGATCAACAGGCGGCCCTCTTCGGTCAGGGCTGCTTCGCCGCGGGCCGCGCCAAGAACACCTACGGAACCGGCTGCTTCCTGTTGATGAACACGGGCAGCGAAGCACCCGCCTCGAAGACGGGTCTGCTCACCACGATTGCCTGGGGCATCGACGGCACGGTCGAATACGCGCTCGAGGGAAGCATCTTCGTCGCCGGGGCGGCCGTGCAGTGGCTGCGCGACGGACTGCGCGTGATCGATTCTGCTGCCGACAGCCATGCGATGGCCATGTCGGTCGAGGACACGGGCGGCATCTATCTCGTGCCGGCCTTCGTTGGACTGGGCGCGCCGCATTGGGACGAAAAGGCACGCGGCGCCCTGCTCGGCATCACACGCGGAACGACGCGCGAACACCTGGTGCGAGCCACACTCGAGTCGATCGCCTTCCAGACCCGGGATGTGGTCGAGTGTGTCCGCGAGGATTCGGGAATCGACCTCGAGGCCCTGCGTGTCGATGGGGGTGCGGCGGCCAACGATTTCCTGATGCAGTTTCAGGCGGACATCCTGGGAGTGCCCGTGCAACGACCCAGGCTGCTGGAGGTCACGGCCAAGGGCGCAGCGGCCCTGGCCGGCCTCGCCGTGGGTTTCTGGAAGGATCGCAGCGAGGTTGCGGGGGCGGATGATCTCGCTGTCTTCGAGCCGAAAATGGAGGCCGCGCGTCGCGACGAGCTCTATGCGGGATGGCAACGCGCGGTGGGCCGTTCCCTCGACTGGGAACAGGATTGAGCGTGACGCGTCCGGAGCGTCCGCTGGTGATCGCGCATCGCGGTGCTTCGGCGTACCGACCCGAGAACACCTTTCCGGCCTACGAGCTCGCCGTCGAGATGCAGGCAGACATGATCGAGATCGACCTGCACCGCTGTCGGGATGGTGATGTCGTGATCACCCACAACGCCGAGCTCGACCTCCTCGGCGAGGGCCGTTGGATCGAGGACGTGAGCCTCGACGAACTGCGCGGGTTCGACATGGGCGAGGGCGAGCGGGTTCCGCTGCTCGATGAAGTGTTGGATCGATTCGGCTCGCGGATTCCGTTCAATCTCGAGATCAAGTGCGGGTGTCACGGGCCCTACGCGGGGCTGGAAGAGATTGCGCTCGAAGCGGTTCGCAGCCGTGGACTGCTGGAGCGGACGCTCTTTTCTTCGTTTTCCGACCCGGTCCTGGCGCGTTTGCGCGAGCTCGAGCCAAAGGCCCGACTGGCTTGCCTGGTGGATCCGCGCGATCCCGGACGCCCGCTCGAGCGGGCCCGCGCCGTGGGTGCCGAGGCGCTCAATCCCTGGCTCGGCCTGGCCCGCTCGGAGCTGATCGAAGCCGCACACGCGGCGGGCATGGCGGTCTATCCCTACACCGTGAACCGGGAAGAGCAGATGATCGAGCTGCTCGCACGCGGTGTGGACGGCATGTTCAGCAACCATCCCGACCAGTTGCGCCGTCTCTTGCAGGCCGATGGGGAGTCGCAGACCTCCGAGTAGGCAGTTTCCGAAGAATATAATGTCCAACACTCTCAGAGCCTCAATTTGATTGACTAATCAACAGGTTTTACTATATAAATTAGGTTCGACAGCCAGAGAGCCGTGATGAAACTGACCCGCGTGGCGGAGCTCGACTCGACGGATCGGGCGATCCTCGAGCTCCTCCAGGAAAACTGCAAGCAGCCCCTCGCCAGCATCGGAGAAAAGGTGGGCCTCTCGGCCCCTTCCGTGGTCGAGCGGATCCACAAGCTGGAGGAGGCGGGCGTCATCCGCGGCTACGTCGCGCGGGTCGATGCGCGGCGCCTTGGCAAGGACGTGACTGCCTTCATCGGGCTTTCCACCCAGCAGCCGGACACGATCGGCACGCTCGAGGTGCAGATCGGCGCCATCGCTGACGTGCTCGAGTGCCACCACGTCACCGGCGTCCACACGCTCATGGTCAAAGTGAAGACCAAGAATACCCAGACGCTCGAGAGTCTGATCGGAAAGATCCGATCGCTGGACGGCGTCACGCGTACGGAAACCATGGTGGTGCTGTCCACGCACACCGAGCGTTCTCGCATCGCGCTCGATGCCGGCGACGAGTTCGTTTCGCGACCGCCCCGGCGGAGCGGACCGCGCGCCCGAGGAGGGCGTCGGCGATGAAGCATCCCATCCGACTGCCTCGGAGGCAGGGGCTCTACGACCCGGCTCTCGAGCACGACGCCTGCGGCGTCGGCTTCCTGGCGAACATCAAGGGCGAGAAGAGCCACGATGTGATCCACAAGGGCATCGTGGCCCTGGAACGGCTCGAACACCGCGGCGCCTGCGGCTGCGACCCGGAAACCGGCGATGGCGCCGGCATCCTGATCCAGATTCCCGACCGGTTCTTCCGCCAGGAGGTCGCGAAGCTCGGCATCGAGCTGCCGCCTCCGGGCCGCTACGCCTCGGGGATGATCTTCCTCTGCTTCGACGAGGTCGAGCGCGACTGGCAGATCGCCCAGCTCGAGGAAATCGTCGCCGTCGAGGGACAAACGGTGCTCGGCTGGCGCGAGGTGCCCGTCGATGCCGAGGCGATCGGCTGGTCGGCCCGCGAGAGCATGCCCGTGTTCCGCCAGATCTTCATCCGTGCTGCTGATGACCTCGACCCGGATGGCTTCGAACGCAAGCTCTACGTGATCCGCCGCGTGTTCGAGAACGCCGTGAAGGTGCGCGAGAGCTTCTGCTACGTGCCGAGTCTCTCGAGCCGCACGTTTATCTACACCGGCCTGCTGAAGTCGACCCAGATCGAGTCCTTCTTTCCGGATCTGACGGACCCCGCCATAGAGTCGGCGATCGCCCTGTTCCACTCTCGCTACAGCACCAACACCCTCGGCGCCTGGGACCTCGCCCAGCCGTTCCGTTACATGGCTCACAACGGCGAGATCAACACCCTCAAAGGCAATCGCAATGCCATGCGCGCACGCCAGGGGACGCTCGCATCCGAGCGCTTCGGCGACGACCTCCAGAAGCTGTATCCCTTGATGCGCGAGGCGGCCAGCGATTCGGCCCAGTTCGACAATGCCCTGGAGTTCATGATCCTGGCCGGCCGCGAGCTGCCCGAGGCCATCCTGATGATGATTCCCGAGGCCTGGGAGAAGCACGAGCAGATGCCCGAGGATCTCCGGGCCTACTACGAGTACCACTCCTTCCTGATGGAGCCCTGGGACGGACCGGCCTCGATCGCCTTCACCGATGGCCGCAAGATCGGGGCCGTGCTCGATCGAAACGGCCTTCGACCGTCTCGCTACGTCGTCACCAAGGACGGCTTCGTGATAATGGCCTCCGAGGTCGGTGTCTTCGACGTCGAGCCCGAGAACGTGCTCCACAAGGGTCGACTTCAGCCGGGCCGTATCTTCTTCGTCGACCTCGAAGCCGGCCGCATCGTCGAGGACAGTGAGATCAAGGCCGACTACGTTGCGCGCAGACCCTACCGGGAATGGGTCGAGAACAACCGTGTGCGGCTCTCACAGCTGCCCGCGACGAACGCGAAGCAGGGTGACATGGACCCGGAGCTGCGCTTCGAGCTCCAGCAGGTGTTTGGATACACCACCGAAGACCTCAAGTTCCTGATCGCTCCGATGGTCCAGAATGCCAAGTGGGCGATCGGTTCCATGGGTGAAGACGCGGCGCTGGCGTGTCTCTCGGACCGGCCCCAGATGCTGTATCGCTACTTCAAGCAGCTCTTCGCCCAGGTCACCAACCCCGCCATGGACTCGATCAACGAGGGGTCGGTGATGTCGGTCTACTCGACGCTCGGCGCCGAGCAGAACCTGCTCGAGGAGACCGAGGCCCACGCGCGCATGCTGCGCTGCGACCGGCCGATCCTCACCAACGACGAGCTCGAACGGATCCGGGTGCTCTCGGATCCCGGCTTCCAGGCCCGCACGCTGGAGACGCTCTTCAAGGTGGCGGACGCGGGCGAGGGGCTGGTGGCCGCACTCGACACGCTCTGCGAGCAGGCGGCTCAGGCCGTGCGCGGTGGTGTGAACCTGCTGATCCTGTCGGACCGGGGTGTGACCCAGGATCTGGCGCCGATTCCGATGCTGCTCGCCACGGGTGCGGTGCAGCACCACCTGGTCCGCGAAGGACTGCGCACCCAGTGCGGGATCATCTGCGAGACCGGTGAGGCGCGAGACGTCTCCCAGTTCGCGCTGCTGGTGGGGTACGGGGCCGGGGCCATCAACCCCTACATGGCCTTCGAGAGCATCGCCGAGCTGCTGGAGGAGCGCACCTTCGTCTCCGACGACATCGACCTCGAAAAGGCCGTCGCCAACTATCTCGTGGCCTGTGACAAGGGACTGTTGAAGACCATGGCCAAGATCGGGATCTCGACGCTTCAGAGCTATCGGGGCGCCCAGATCTTCGAGGCCGTGGGTCTCGACCGCCAGCTGGTCGATCGTTGCTTCACGGGCACGTCTTCCCGGGTTTCCGGCGTCGGCTACGACGTCCTCGCCAAGGAAGCGGCCATGAAGCATGGGCGCGCGTTCCCGAACGACAATTTCGTCTACCCGGAGCTCGATCCGGGCGGACTCTACCAGTGGCGTCTCCGGGGAGAGAATCACACTTTCAATCCCGATACGGTGGCCAAGCTCCAGCATGCCGTGCGCCAGGAGAGCTACGCGACCTTCAAGGAGTTCTCGAAAGCGGCCAACGGCGATGCCGAGCGGATGTGTACCCTGCGCGGTCTCTTCCGCTTCAAGTACGCGGACGAGCCGTTGGCGCTGGAAGAGGTCGAGCCGGCCACCGAGATCGTGAAGCGCTTCTGCACCGGCGCGATGTCGTACGGCTCCATTTCGCTCGAGTCGCACCAGACCCTGGCGATCGCCATGAACCGCCTGGGCGGGAAGAGCAATACCGGCGAGGGCGGCGAAGACGCGTCCCGCTTCACGCCGGAGCCCAACGGCGACTCACGCCGCAGCGCCATCAAGCAGGTGGCTTCGGGCCGTTTCGGCGTCACCAGCTGGTACCTGGTCAACTCCGACGAGATGCAGATCAAGGTCGCCCAAGGCGCCAAGCCCGGCGAGGGCGGTGAGCTACCGGGCCACAAGGTCAGCGAGACCATCGCCAAGACCCGGCACTCGACTCCGGGTGTGGGCCTGATCTCGCCTCCGCCGCACCACGACGTCTACTCGATCGAGGACCTGGCCCAGCTCATCTGGGATTTGAAGAACGCCAATCGTCATGCGCGGGTGAGCGTCAAGCTGGTTTCCGAGACCGGGGTCGGCACGATCGCGGCCGGTGTCTCCAAGGGCAAGGCCGACGGCGTGCTGATCTCGGGCCACGACGGCGGCACCGGTGCGTCACCCCAGGCGTCGATCAAGTCTGCGGGTACGCCCTGGGAACTCGGTCTCGCCGAGACCCAGCAGGTGCTGGTCATGAACGACCTGCGCAGCCGCATCCGGGTGCAGGCGGACGGTGGCCTCAAGACCGGGCGCGATGTGGTGGTGGGAGCCTTGCTTGGGGCCGATGAGTTCGGCTTCTCCACGGCACCGCTGGTGGCCATGGGCTGCATCCTGATGCGGGTCTGCCACCTCAACACTTGTCCGGTGGGCATTGCCACCCAGAACGAGGAGTTGCGCAAGCGGTTCGAGGGTCTTCCCGAGCAGGTGGTGAACTACTTCTTCTTCGTCGCCGAAGAAGTCCGCGAAGAGATGGCGAAGCTCGGTTTCCGCAGCATGGACGAGATGATCGGCCGCGTGGAGAAGATCGGCGTCGACCGCGCCGTCCAGCACTGGAAGGCCAAGGGCCTCGACTTCAGCGATCTGCTGGCCAAGCCCGACGTTTCCCATGGCATCGCCAACACCGGTCACCAGGACTGGAGCGACCTCGAGAACGTGCTCGACATGAAGCTCCTCGAGCTGGCCGAGGCGGCCATTGAACGCGGCGAGACCGTGGAGGTCGATCTGCCCATCCGGAACGTCGACCGCACCGTGGGAACGATCCTGGGCTCCGAGATCTCGCGGAAGTACGGGGCCCAAGGCCTGCCGGACGACACCCTCCGGCTTCGATTCAAGGGCTCGGCCGGACAGAGCCTGGCTGCCTGGTGCACGAAGGGCATCACGATCACGGTTGAGGGCGACACCAACGACTACGCCGGCAAGGGGCTCTGCGGCGGCAAGATCATCGTACGGGTCCCCGAAGGCTCCAGCTTCGATCCGGCTGAGAATGTCATCACGGGCAACGTCGTGCTCTACGGCGCGACCGGAGGTGAGGCCTACTTCCAGGGCCTGGCCGGCGAGCGCTTCTGCGTCCGGAACAGCGGCGCCGACGCGGTGGTCGAGGGTGTGGGAGACCACGGCTGCGAGTACATGACGGGTGGCAACGTGGTGGTGCTCGGCCCGACCGGGCGCAACTTCGGAGCGGGCATGAGCGGAGGTCTTGCCTATGTGCTCGACCTGGACGGCAGCTTCCCGGACCGGATCAACCCCGAGCGGGTCTTGCTGGAGCCCCTGACCGAAGCGGACGAGGAGGTCGTTCAGCGCATGGTGCGAAAGCACCACGAGTACACGCGGAGCAAGCGAGCCGAGGAAGTGCTCCGCAAGTGGAACAATTTCGCTCCCAGATTCGTGAAGGTGTTCCCCAAGGACCTCAAACTGGCGCTCGATGCGCGCCTTCAGGCGGCGACGGGAGATGGGTAGGCCGACGGGCTTTCTGGAGATCGAGCCCGCGAAGACGCCGTATCGGCAGGTCGCGGAGCGCATCCACGACTACAAGATCGTCCAACGCGAGCTGAGCGAACAGGCGATACGCGCCCAAGGTGCCCGCTGCATGGACTGTGGTGTTCCCTTCTGCAACGACGGCTGTCCGCTGGGGAACATCATCCCCGACTGGAACGATCTGGTCTATCGGGGCAAGTGGGAAGACGCCATGGTGCGACTCCACTCGACCAACAACTTCCCCGAGTTCACGGGTCTCATCTGTCCGGCGCCCTGTGAGACGGCCTGCGTGCTCGGCATCAATGCGGAGCCGGTCACGATCAAGCAGGTCGAGTGGCAGATCATCGAGCGCGGCTGGCAAGCAGGGCAGGTCAATCCGCAGCTCCCCGAGCGCCGTACCGGCAAGGCCGTGGCCGTGGTGGGCTCCGGCCCCGCGGGACTGGCCGCAGCTCAGCAGCTCAACCGGGCGGGTCATAGCGTGACGGTATTTGAACAGAACGATCGGGTCGGTGGCCTGCTGCGCTACGGGATTCCCGAATTCAAGCTCGAGAAGTGGATCGTGGAACGGCGGGTGGAGCAGCTGCGGCAGGAGGGCATCGCCTTCCAGACCGGTGTGTGCGTGGGGGTGGACCTCTCGACGGCCGACCTGCGAAAGAACTTCGACGCTGTTCTCCTGTGCATGGGGTCCGAGCGACCCCGAGATCTCCCCATCGATGGCCGGGAGCTCGCTGGGATTCACTTCGCCATGGAATTCCTGATTCAGCAGAATCGACGCGATCATGGCGACGAAGTGGACGCCGATGCGAATATCTCGGCCCGCGACAAGCATGTGGTCGTGCTGGGTGGGGGCGACACGGGCTCGGATTGTGTGGGGACCTCACACCGCCAGGGTGCGAAGTCGGTCACGTCCATCGAGCTGCTCGAACGTCCGCCAGAGGAACGTTCGCCCAGTACGCCCTGGCCCCTATGGCCGCTCATGTTCCGTTCGTCGAGCTCCCATGACGAGGGTGGAACGCGCGAATACGCCGTGCTGACCCGGTATTTCGAGGGGGAAAACGGACGTGTGAAGCGGCTTCACGCCGTCCGTGTCCAGTTTGGCGAGTCCGACGAGAGCGGACGGCCCAAGATGGAAGAACTCCAGGGCTCCGAGTTCACGATCGATGCGGATCTCGTGCTGCTGGCGATGGGCTTCGTGCACCCCGTGCACGAAGGGCTGGTGGATGGACTCGGTCTTCAGAAGGACGGTCGTGGTAATGTCCAGGCCGAAACGACGTCCTATGTCACCAGCGAGCCGGGGTTCTTCGCTGCCGGGGATTGCCGACGCGGACAGTCGCTCGTTGTGTGGGCCATCAGCGAAGGGCGCGAGGCCGCGCGCATGGTGGATGTCTATCTCGAAGGTGATTCATCGCTCCAGTCGAAGCGGGCGTACATCTAGTTCGTTGAGACGCCGACCCTCCGGAGCTCGACTCGGACTTCCCGCGGCCCGCGGTCTCGCCTCCGGGTCTGGCACGATCATTGCCCGACGGATCCGTCTGGAATAACGAGACTACCGCTTGACGTGTTTCCACGATCACCGGTACGATTCCGTCTGAGATTGGGATGACGGGGGTCTTTCTCATTTCCGATGATCACCGAGACGTGTTTGACTTCGAACGGCTGGAGCGCGTCGTCGCTGCACTCGTCGCGGCTCATCGCGAAGTATCCGTAGAGAACGTGGGCCTTCGAGTGAGGCTCGAAGAGAAGGCGCGCGGTATTCGTTCCCTGGAAGGCCAGCTGCTCGAGGCCAACCAGAAGCGACAGGATGTCTCGAAACGCATCGATGAGATGATTGCGCAGCTCGACCATCTCGATGCACAGCTGGCGAGCGCCGAGGCGTAGACGTCTCGTGGCCAAGCGAACCGTCACCGTTCAGATCCGCGGACAAGAGTTTCGTGTGCGGGTCGGTGAGG
>Ga0209988_10000467_pt1:0-2500 | contig 25088 bp, 16 predicted proteins | sample N075metaG_FD_183115 | JGI IMG/M metagenome (GOLD analysis project Ga0209988, IMG submission 183115) | Deep subsurface microbial communities from Kermadec Trench to uncover new lineages of life (NeLLi) - N075 metaG (SPAdes) (version 2) | ecosystem: Environmental > Aquatic > Marine > Ocean... | reverse complement strand
GGTCATCCGGTTCTGAATTCATAGGAGCCGGAGGCGAACCCGGGGAACTGAAACATCTCAGTACCCGGAGGAAAAGAAATCAACCGAGACTCCCCTAGTAGCGGCGAGCGAACGGGGACCAGCCTAAACCGGCGGGAAGCAATTCCTGCCGGGGTCGTGGGACTCCAACATGAGACTTGGATGGGTAGCGGAACGGCATGTGAAAGGCCGGCCAAAGAGGGTGATAGCCCCGTATGCGAAACCTTGAAGAGCTCTAGGAGATTCCCGAGTACCACGGGACACGAGAAACCCTGTGGGAATCTGGGTGGACCATCATCCAAGGCTAAGTACTACCTGGCGACCGATAGTGAACCAGTACCGTGAGGGAAAGGTGAAAAGAACCCCAGTGAGGGGAGTGAAATAGACCCTGAAACCGTTTGCCTACATACAGTGGGAGCTCTATGGCCTCTTCGGAGGCAAAGAGTGACTGCGTACCTTTTGTTTAATGGGTCCGCGAGTTAATCCTCGGCAGCAAGGTTAAGCCGACAGGTGTAGCCGTAGCGAAAGCGAGTCTGAATAGGGCGTCGAGTTGCCGGGGTTAGACCCGAAACCGGGTGATCTATCCATGGCCAGGTTGAAGCTCAGGTAAGACTGAGTGGAGGACCGAACCGTAGAAGGTTGAAAACTTCCCGGATGAGCTGTGGATAGGGGTGAAAGGCCAATCAAACCCGGAGATAGCTGGTTCTCCCCGAAATATATTGAGGTATAGCCTCGCGTGAACACCACCGGAGGTAGAGCACTGGATGGGCTAGGGGTCCTACCAGATTACCGAACCCAACCAAACTCCGAATACCGGTGAGTGATGCGCGGGAGTCAGACTGCGGGCGATAAGGTTCGTGGTCGAGAGGGAAACAGCCCAGACCGCCAGCTAAGGTCCCTAAGTCCACACTAAGTGGGAAAGGATGTGGGAGCGCTCAAACAACCAGGAGGTTGGCTTAGAAGCAGCCACCCTTTAAAAAATGCGTAATAGCTTACTGGTCTAGTGAACCTGCGCCGAAAATGTAACGGGGCTCAAGTGTGGTACCGAAGCTGCGGGATTTAGACACTTTCGGGTGTCTGATTCGGTAGGGGAGCGTTCTAGTCGCCTGTGAAGCTCGACGGTAACGACGGGTGGAGGTCCTAGAAGTGCTTATGCGGACATGAGTAGCGATAAACAGGGTGAGAAACCCTGTCGCCGTAAGCCTAAGGGTTCCTGAGTAAAGCTAATCTGCTCAGGGTTAGTCGGCCCCTAAGCCGAGGCCGAAAGGCGTAGGTGATGGGAAACGGGTTAATATTCCCGTACCACCAGGTGGGTGTTTGACCGAAGGGGGGACGGAGAAGGGTAGCTGGGCCGGGTGTTGGATATCCCGGTTCAAGCCTGTAGGCGGGTGGTGTAGGCAAATCCGCACCGCCATTCAAACGTCGAGAGGTGATGTCGAGAGCCTCGAGCTCGCAAAGTCAGTGATCCCATGCTTCCAAGAAAAGCCTCGTAGGGAATTCATCTGGTGACCGTACCGCAAACCAACACAGGTAGGCGGGCAGAGTATGCCAAGGCGCTTGAGAGAACTCTGGTTAAGGAACTCGGCAAAATGACACTGTAACTTCGGGAGAAGGTGTGCCCTTGCTGGTGAATGAACTTGCTTCAGGAGCTGGCGGGGGTTGCAGAGAGCAGGGGGTAGCGACTGTTTACTAAAAACACAGGACTCTGCGAAGTCGACTAGACGACGTATAGGGTCTGACGCCTGCCCGGTGCCGGAAGGTTAAGGGAACCTGTTAGCTCTTCGGAGCGAAGCAGCGAACCGAAGCCCCGGTAAACGGCGGCCGTAACTATAACGGTCCTAAGGTAGCGAAATTCCTTGTCGGGTAAGTTCCGACCTGCACGAATGGCGTAACGACTTCCCCACTGTCTCAACCAGGGACTCAGCGAAATTGAAATGCCGGTGAAGATGCCGGCGACCCGCGGCAGGACGGAAAGACCCCGTGCACCTTTACTACAGCTTCGCAGTGATTATCGGTTCAACATGTGTAGGATAGGTGGGAGGCTATGAAGCCGGGACGCCAGTCTCGGTGGAGCCAACCTTGAAATACCACCCTTATTGTGCTGCTGATCTAACCTAGGCCCGTTATCCGGGTCGGGGACACTGCGTGGCGGGTAGTTTGACTGGGGCGGTCGCCTCCCAAAGAGTAACGGAGGCGCGCAATGGTTCCCTCAGGCTGATTGGAAACCAGCCGTAGAGTGCAAACGCAAAAGGGAGCTTGACTGCGAGACCTACAAGTCGAGCAGGTGGGAAACCAGGTGTTAGTGATCCGGTGGTTCTGTATGGAAGGGCCATCGCTCAACGGATAAAAGGTACGCCGGGGATAACAGGCTTATCTCCCCCAAGAGTTCACATCGACGGGGAGGTTTGGCACCTCGATGTCGGCTCGTCACATCCTGGGGCTGAAGCAGGTCCCAAGGGTTCGGCTGTTCGCCGATTAAAGT
>Ga0209988_10000466_pt1 | contig 25109 bp, 29 predicted proteins | sample N075metaG_FD_183115 | JGI IMG/M metagenome (GOLD analysis project Ga0209988, IMG submission 183115) | Deep subsurface microbial communities from Kermadec Trench to uncover new lineages of life (NeLLi) - N075 metaG (SPAdes) (version 2) | ecosystem: Environmental > Aquatic > Marine > Ocean trench... | reverse complement strand
TAAGAGATGTTTTCACATCTGCAAGATATGATGATGTATGAGCTTGCTCTAAATAATGCAAGTATTCAGCTTTGAAATCAGTAAGAGAAATGTATTCAAACTTGGGTTTGTTGTTTAACTCTTTGTTGAAATTGGTTAGAAATTTCAGGGCTTCGGATTTTTTTCTTGTCTTAGTTGAAATCCTTTTTTTACGGTTTTCAACTTCGTCCAAATATTCAAGGTAGTAAATACCCTTTCTTTTAAAGATAAACATAATACCTCCTAATAATTGTTAGTGTAAAGCAAGTGGTAAGTAAACTGTTCAGTGACTTTCCAAGTCGTTTTAGAATTGCTAAATTTGAGGGTAGAGTAAAAATTTCATTTTTATTCTGTAAATGAAGATTTACTATATGCGCCCATAGTTCAACTGGATAGAACATCGGATTCCGGTTCCGAAGGTTGGAGGTTCGAATCCTCTTGGGCGTACGATTATTAACCCAGCAATATTGGGAGATTGAATAATTTAGTGTTAATTTTAAACTCTTTTTTTAGGCAATTAAATAAAGAGGTGTAAAGGATTCATTAATGATTACCAAAAAGAAAAAACTTTCTAAAAAGGAAATTAAGGAAGATAAACTAGTTTCCTTTATGTTCAGGATTGAACATTTTTATGAAAAATACAAAAGTAAGTTAATGCTTTATGGCGGAATATTGATCGTTGCCATTGCTGCAGCTTATTTTTATATAAATAAACAGGATGAACTAAACAACCGGGCAAGTTTAGAACTATCCCGTATTATGGATATATTTGATTCAGGTTCATATCTTGAAGCAATTGAAGGAAGACAGGGAACTAATATAATTGGACTTAAGCGTATTGTTGAAGAATATGGAAGCACCGAAAATGGTGAAACTGCAAAAATTTATCTTGCAGGCGCTTATTCTTATCTTGGCAATTACGAAGACGCATTTAAATATTACGAAGATTACAGCGGAAGCATTAATATTTATAAAGCTTCTGCTCTTGCAGGAATGGCGGGATATTATGCCACTAAAAATAAATATGAAAAAGCTGCCGATTTTTATAAAAACGCCGCAAATATAGTAGAGGTTAATGCTCAAAATCCAGATTATCTATTAAATTCAGCGCTAAATTATTATAACGCTGGTGATAAGGACGAAGCCAGGATATTATTTGAGAAAATAAAAGAAGATTACAGCACATCAAGTGCACGAAGAGAAGTTGACAAATATCTTGCACTCGTAAACGGTTGAATTTATGAAAATCAAGTAAAGCAATTATCTCTGGCAGGACAAGCAGACCTTTTGTAAGCTGATATTAAAGTTGTAATCGCGCTTCAATAACTCTGTCAGCCGTGCAACTTATTGAGGCAGGCTTATTGTATCAGAATATTTGTTTTAGGGAATATCCCATTCTTTTATTAGCAGGTATTTTTTGAATCCGGGATTCTTGACTTTCAGAGGGTTAATATCTATTTTTTTATGAATTTTAATGGAAATTTATGGCGAATACTTCCGATTTTAGAAACGGATTAATAATAAAATTTAAAAACGATCTCTACACGATAGTAGAATTTCAACATGTAAAACCCGGTAAAGGAGGAGCCTTTGTCAGGAGTAAATTGAAAAACATCAGAAGCGGAAGAGTGCTTGATAATACATTTAGAGCAGGCGAAAAAGTTGATGTTGTTAAAGTTGAACGAAAAAAATATCAGTATCTTTTCAGAGAAGGTGATTCGCTTGTTTGCATGAATAACGAAGATTATGAGCAAATAAATGTTCCGGTTGAGTTATTTGGCGATGGTGTTGAATATTTGAAAGAGAGCGATGGAGTTGAGATCCTGTTTAACGGTGCTGATATAGTTTTGGTTGATACACCTATTTTTGCTGAACTGAAAGTAATAGAAACAGAACCCGGGTTTAAAGGTAATACTGCAACAGGTGCAGTTAAGCCAGCTAAACTTGAAACCGGTGCAACTATAAACGTCCCGCTTTTCATTGAAACCGATGATATATTAAAAGTGGATACGCGTAAGGGGAATTATATGGAGAGAATTAAATCTTAATTATAAGGATTTATTATGGACCTTAATTTAATAAGAAAGCTTGTGAAAATTGTTGATACGAGTGGCATTACCGATTTAGAAATTGAAGAGGAAGGAATTAAAATAAAGGTTGCCAAGAAGAACAATAATACTCAAAGCATAGTACTGCCTCAGACGGTTATTCAAACAGAACCGGCTGAATCTACATCACCTTCTGCATCAACAGAAAAAGTATCAGATGAAATAATACCACCCGAAAATTTTCATGAAATCAAATCACCTATTGTGGGTACATTCTACAGGGCACCTGCACCTGATGCCGATGCATATATTCAGGTGGGAGATTCCGCCTCATCAGGCACCGTACTTTGCATTATAGAAGCAATGAAGTTAATGAACGAGATTGAATGTGATATAAGCGGTAAAGTAGTAAAAATTTTAGTAGAGAACGGGCAACCGGTTGAGTATAATCAGCCGCTGTTTTTAATTGAACCTAATTAAAATATCTATATAGTTGAGAGAGAGTTGTTCAATAAAATACTGATTGCTAATCGTGGTGAAATTGCTCTTAGAATTATTCGGACTTGTAAAGAATTAGGAATTAAAACAGTTGCTGTATTCTCCGAAGCAGATGCAGATTGCCTTCACGTTACATTTGCCGATGAAGCCGTTTGTATTGGACCCCCGCCAGGGAAAGACAGTTATTTAAAGATCTCCGAAATCATTTCTGCTGCTCAAATAACGGGCGCCGATGCTATCCATCCCGGATACGGTTTTCTAGCAGAAAATGCCAACTTCTCAGAAATATGTGCCGAATCTGAAATTAAGTTTATCGGTCCTTCGCCCGAAATGATAAACGCAATGGGTAATAAATCCTATGCAAAGGTTACCATGAAAAAAAATGGTGTTCCTGTAATTCCCGGCAGCAATGGGATCATAAACGATGTTGATGAAGGAAAAAAAATTTCATCTGAAATTGGGTATCCGGTAATTGTAAAAGCATCTGCAGGCGGCGGCGGCAAAGGTATGCGTATCGTTTGGCAGGATGAAGAATTCAGTAATGCATTTCAGATGGCAAAGGCTGAAGCCGAAGCAGCTTTTGGAAATTCGGATCTTTACCTCGAAAAATTTATTGAAAATCCCAGGCACATTGAAATTCAGATAATGGGTGACAGCCATGGTAATGTATATCATTACGGTGAAAGAGATTGTTCGGTACAAAGGCGTCATCAGAAACTAATTGAAGAAGCCCCATCGCCTGCAATAGATTCTGAGATGAGGAAGAAAATGGGTGAAGCCGCTGTATTAGGTGCGAAATCAGTAAACTATGAAGGTGCCGGTACTATTGAGTTTCTGTTCGACAAAAATAAAAATTTCTATTTTATGGAAATGAATACCCGGATTCAGGTAGAGCATCCGGTTACTGAAATGGCTTATGATGTGGATTTAGTTAGGCAGCAAATTTTAGTTGCATCGGGCGGGCATATTGAAACAAAACCACAGGAACCGATAGGACATTGTATTGAGTTCAGAATAAATGCTGAAGATCCGTATATGGATTTTAGACCTTCACCCGGGAAAATTGTTTCGCTTCACTATCCCGGCGGATTTGGAGTGAGAATTGATTCACATATTTATCAATCATATACTATTCCTCCTTATTACGATTCTCTTATTGCGAAATTAATTGTGTGGGGTAAAAACAGAGAGCATGCCATAGCCCGCGGAAAAAGAGCTTTGGAAGAGTTTACGGTGGAAGGAATTAAAACCACAATACCATTTCACTTAAAAGTTCTTGAGGATAAAAGATTTTTATCCGGAAACTTCGATACAAGTTTTCTTGATAATTTTGAATTAACTGAATCTTAATATTAATAATACATTACAAGGGATTTATGAATATACCTGATAATTTAAAGTATACTAAAGACCACGAATGGATTTCCATTGATGGAAAAATTGGCACCATAGGAATTACAGATTATGCTCAAAGCGAATTGGGCGATATTGTTTTTGTAGATATTGATTCAGATTTAAGAGATATTATAAAGGGTGAATCAATTGGAACTATTGAAGCTGTAAAAACGGTGAGTGATTTATTTGGACCATTTAATGGTAAAGTTATCGAATTAAATAGTTTGCTTATGAATTCTCCGGAAATTATGAATACTGATCCGTACGGAGATGGATGGATGCTGAAAGTAGAGATTACCGATTTATCCGAATTAAACGATCTGTTAGACAGTGCTGGCTACAAAAGTCTTATCGGACAATAATAACTAAATCGATCTTACAAGATTTCATTAATTAGATAATTAATGAAATTTTAAGTCTGTTTTGTAAACCCGTATACTGCGGGTTTTCTTAATTAATTTTTCTAATTCTTATAGATAGAATTTCATGAGCAATCACGAAACCATAATTATAATAGATTACGGTTCACAGTACACACAATTAATAACAAGAAGAATAAGAGAAGCTAACGTTTATTCTGAGGTTTATCCGCATGCGATTGATATTTCTGCAATAGAAAATATAAATTTAAAAGGAATAATTCTATCCGGCAGTCCTATGAGTGTGTATGATGATGATGCGCCGGAATTAAATCCGGCACTGCTTGATATGAATGTTCCTATATTAGGTATATGTTATGGTCTGCAATTACTTTGTTTGAATTATGGAGGCAAAGTAGAAAAAACTAAAAATAGAGAATATGGTAAAGCAAAACTTCACATCTTATCAAATAATTCCTTATTTAAAGACGTTAAAAATAATTCCACAGTTTGGATGAGCCACGGTGATGTACTTTCGGAGCTACCTGATGAGTTTGAGCGGATTGGTGAATCTGACCACTCTCCAGTCTGTGCTATTTCAAACGGCAATAAACTTGTTTACGGCGTTCAGTTTCATCCCGAAGTGGTGCACACTGAGGAAGGAACTAAAATTATTAACAATTATTTGTTCAATATTTGCAAATGTAAAGCTGACTGGACACCGAAAAATTTTATTGATGAACAAATAAAAAAAATCAAAAAGACTATTGGTGATAATAAAGCATTATGTGGCTTAAGCGGTGGCGTAGATTCAACAGTTGCAGCCATATTGGTTAAAAAAGCAATTGGTGATAATTTAATTTCAATACATATCGATAATGGTTTAATGCGCAAAGATGAGAGTGCTAACATTGGAAAACTATTTGATGATAATTTAAAATTAAATCATATTTATATAGATGCGTCTGAAAAATTTTTATCGGCTTTGAAAGGGATTACAGATCCGGAGCAAAAGAGAAAAATTATCGGTAAAATTTTTATCGAGGTTTTTGAGGAAGAATCAAAAAAAATTAAAGATGCAAAATTTCTCGTACAGGGTACACTTTATCCAGATGTTATTGAATCAGTTTCTGTTAAAGGTGCTTCCGCAACAATTAAAACTCATCACAACGTTGGCGGTCTGCCTGAAAAAATGAATTTAATATTAATCGAGCCCTTTCGTGAATTATTTAAAGATGAAGTTAGAACCATAGGCAGAGGGTTAAATATTCCGGAAAAATTTATTGAACGTCATCCATTCCCCGGACCCGGTTTAGCTGTAAGAGTACCTGGTGAAGTAACGAAAGCAAAACTTGACATCCTAAGAGAAGCTGATGATATTTTTATCACAGCAATTGAGGAGGAAAATTTATACAACAAAATTTGGCAGGCATTTACCGTTCTGCTGCCTGTAAGCACTGTTGGCGTTATGGGAGATTTCCGTACTTACGAATATGTTTTATCTTTACGAGCTGTAACTTCGGTTGATGGTATGACTGCAGATTGGTATCCATTTGAGCATAAATTTTTAACTGATATTTCTAATAAATTAATCAACACAGTACGTGGAATTAATAGGGTGGTTTATGATATTAGTTCCAAGCCGCCTGCAACTATAGAATGGGAATAATAGAGTAAAAAGTGGATTATAAATTAGAACTGAAAATTAAAACTGCTGTAGAATTTGAAGCAAAAGGTAAATTTCTCCATGCTGTTCAAATTTACCAGACACTTATTAATGATTATCCGGAGATTTGTGAGCCTTACATTAATCTTGCAGATTTATACCAAGCAAAGGGACAAAATGAGAGCGCTGAAAAATTACTCAAGATAATACTAACAAAGCAGCCGGATAACCATGAGGCTGTTCTTTATTATGCACAGTTTTTAATGCAGAATAATGAATGGGATAGAGCAGTTGTAAAACTTTTAGAAGTATCTTTAGATGAATCATTTTTATCTTATTTAATTGGATATTGTTATTACATTTTGGGTGATTATGAATTAGCAAGAGTGCATTTCCTCCAATTTATAATATCTGAAGCAGATCCCGAACTTATACACGAAGTATATTTTTTATTAGCTAAGATTGAGCTTGATCTCAAACAGTATGAGAGTGCATTAAAGTTTGCTAAAAAAGCAAAAGTCATGTACAATAATCATTGGGAATTATATCTGATAATTGCAAAGATTTATTTTCATCTAAAAATGTATACTCATAGCTGCGATTCGATATTAAAAGGAATTAAACTCAATGCTGATGAAACTATTCTTTTTGAATGGGCGGGCAAAATCCATTTAAAACTTGATAACTATGTTAAAGCAAAAGAATATTTTGAAAAACACATTGATTTGAAAGACAGTATAACTTCAAGTGATTATTTTTACCTTGCAGATGCATGTTTAAAAACTGGTGAATTGAATAAAGCGTTAGATTTTTTTAACACTGCCATTAAATTGGATCCCAAAAATCATTCAGCATTAAATGGGAAAGAGAAAGCAAACAATCTTATAAAAAATAAATTAGCATCGGATGTTTAGATACATATTATTTTCCCTAATAATAGAGATTTCGTTTTGGTCAGCAGCAACTTGCCAAACCGGTATAAATCAAATTCCTGTTGATTTAGATTTTAAGATAGCAATTGAATTGTATAATTCTGGCCAGTATGAAATAGCCCTTGTGAAATTTGAAAAAATAATTGATGATTACGATCTGAATTCAAAAACCTCGGTATCGTATTTCTTCAAAATAAAGATACTTATTGATCAAAAAGATTATGATGAAGCAAGATATACGGTCTCCATATTTATAGAAAGATTTCCGACAAGTAAATATATTGACGAAATAAGAATTCAGATGGTAGAAATTAATTTAGAGAATCATGATTACTTCGATGCTTTAAAAGAAACAGCCTTTCTGATTGAAAGAACAAATTCAATTGCTTACAGGATTGAGGCAAAAGATATTGGTGATAAAATTGCTGATATTTTTCTTAATTCTACAGACCTTCAGCAATTGTACGATTCATTTACAAGTAGTAAAGTAAAGCCTTATCTACTATTATTACTTGCAAAATCATTTTTAAAAGAAAGAGATATAAAAAACGCATCAAATTATTTTTCAATAATTCTGCAAAATTATTCCTCATCTGAGGAATATCCTGAAGCAAAAAACCTATATGAAAATCCTGTATTGCCGGCAGAGAATAATGGAACGACATCTATCATTGGGGTTTTACTGCCATTAAAAATAGAGAGCACAGGAAATTATAATTCTGCTGCAGCCAGTGAAATATTGAATGGTGTAAAGTTTGCTATCTCCGAATTTAATGACGGTAGAGATGATAAAATAGGAATTGTAATTCGAGATACGGAGAATGACATCGACAGGATAAGTGAAATTAGAGATGAAATTGGAGATATTGCAGAAATTAAAGTAATACTTGGGCCCATATTTAGTAATGAAGTACGGGTAACTTTAAATGAATTTGAAGGGACTGATATTGCGATTGTTTCACCTACTGCAACCGATAATGATTTGATATTTGTAAGCGAGGATTTCTTTCAGGCAAACCCGCCCCTAGCAGTAAGAGGGAAAATAATGGCTCAATATGTTTATTTTGTTGAAAACAAAAGATTGATGGCTGTTTTAAATGCAATTGATGGATACTCCCCATTGCTGGCTGCTACTTTTTCTGATGAATTTGAAAGACTCGGCGGAACAATAACTGTAAAAGCAACTTACAAGAGCAATTCATTTTCCTTATCAGAGCCAATTTCAAAAATTGCAAATGCTGATACACTTGAAGGTATTTACATTCCATTGACCGACAAAATTGATGCGACTGCGATACTTTCTCAGTTAGGACAAGACTCAATTTATTATCCAATTTATGGTAATCAGGATTGGTTCTCCGCTAAGGGATTTGAATCTGCACCGGAGTTGAGTAATATGCTTACATTTTCATCAGATTATTTTATTGATTTTAGTGATGAAGATTACATCAAATTTAGCGATAAGTATTCAGAGATTACCGGTAAAGATCCAAACAGGAATGTACTTTATGGATATGATACCGCAAAATATCTTTTAACAATAATGAGAAATATTGCCCCCGGCAGAGCTAATATAAAAAATAAAATTATTTCCGGTATTATGAGCAAGGGTTTTCATAACAATATATCAATTGATGAAAACAGGATGAACAGATTCCTGAATATTGTACGTTACAAAGACGGTATTTTTAAATTAGTGGAAAAGTTTCGTTATGCTAACCAAAAGGTGTCACAATTTTAAGTATTAAAGAATTACCTCCTGATGACAGACCTCGTGAAAAATTAATTCTTCACGGACCTCAAAGTTTAAGTGATGCAGAGTTATTAGCTATACTTCTTCGAACGGGAACAAAAGGAAAATCTGTATTAAGGATGGCACAAGAGATAATAAATAAATATAATAATTTATCAGTTGTTGCTGCAAGGTCTTTAGAATCGTTAACTCAGGAGCACGGAATCGGTAAAGATAAAGCTGCAACGTTACTTGCAGCGTTTGAGTTGTGTAAAAGGATTAATTCACAATCAAGATTATTTGTGAAGAAAACAATATCATCGCCTAAAGATATTGCACAAACTTTCATTCCTCTTTTAATAAATGATGTAAAAGAAAAATTTATAGTTGTGTGTTTAAATTCAGCAAATAAAGTTATAAAATATGAAACTATTTCAGTTGGTAATCTTAATTCAAGTGTAGTGCACCCGAGGGAAATCTATAAAGTGGCTATTGATTGTTCTTCGGCGAGCATAATTTTAATCCATAATCATCCGAGCGGGAACCCGGAACCAAGTAATGAAGATATATCAATTACAAAAAAAATTGTTGAGGCTGGGAAAATTATGGATATTCCCGTTTTTGATCATATAATAATTGCAGGAGATACTTATACAAGCTTTGTTGAGAAAAGATTGTTGTAAAAAATTAATTTAAATTGGTCTGAATAGTTGTATATTTGAAATGAAATGTTTAAATAACTGTGCAATATTTAGATAATTTTGAAATTTCTAATCAAAAGGGAATAAATTACTAAGTTATTGGATTAGTAATAATTTCTCTAATTTAATAAACCTGGAGGAACATATGAACGTACTCAAATCTATAAAAATTCCAGTTGTGGTAGGAGCACTTATACTAAGTGCAGCCTTGCTTACTGGTTGTGGAGGTGTTAGTGAAGCTCAATTTGCGGAGCTTAATGCTATGAGACAAGAAGTGAGATCTCTTGAAGGTGATGCAAATACCTTAAAAGACGAAAGAGCTTCGCTCGAAGCAGAGATTTCCGGTATGAATCGGAAACTTGCAGAATGTAATAAACAAAAAGAAGAAACAAGCGCTAACTTAGAAAAACTACCCGAGTAACAGTTTGTTAATTTTTAATAATTTAATTGATTTTGGAGGAAAATAAATGAATCTGGCAAAATATATTCTAAGTCTTCTCTCTCTTGTTCTTCTTTTATCTGTTGTTTCTTTTGCACAAGAAGAAGAAATGACCGAAGACGAATGGCAGGCAGAAATGACTCGTCTAGGGGAAGTGAAGGCATCTCTATTCAATGAAACAGATGCACTTAATTCAGATATTGATAATCTTAATGCACAGAAAGCAGGTTTACAACCCTATGAAGAATGTTTGGATGAACTTTATGGTATGGTTGGCGCTTCCAGCAGTGACGTTACTAACTTTGGAAGTGCTGTAAATGAATTGGACGGAAAAATAAGAAGAAAAGAAGGTCCTAAAAATGACAGACAAACAGATCTTGATGCTTTAAAAAGAAATAAGATCAGTGCCTTGCCTGAATTCTTCAATAAAGTTCATGTTCAAATGCAAAAAGCTCTTGATTCATGGGTTGATAAACCACTTGTAATTTCTTATAAAGTAGTTAGAGGTGATCATCTATGGGGTATTGCTAAAAAGAAAGAGCATTACGGTAATGCCTTTGCATGGCCAATTATTTACAAAACAAACCGTGATCAGATCAAGGATCCTGATTTAATTTATCCTAATCAGGTTTTCAAAATTCCGCCACTGACAGAAAATGAAAAATCTAAATATGAAAAACTAAGAAAGAATTATAAACCAGCCCCGGTTCAATAAAAATTTTTTTAGTTAAAGTTAAAATAAATTATAAAGAAACCCTTATCAGGATATGATAAGGGTTTTTTTGTTTAAAATGGTGTTAGAATGACAGCTGTAGAAAAAAAAATGGCTTTGGAAAGTGTTGATATGCTTTCTCTCTTAGGTATGAATGATTCCAATCTCAAAATTGTTGAGGACAGATTTAATGCTACTATCACAGTGCGGGGAGAGAATGTTATAATAAAGGGTGTGAGCGAGGAAGTTGAAGGAATTGAAAAAATATTTAAAGAGATGGCTTATGTACTAAATACAAGTGGAAAGTTAACTGAAGATGATGTTTTAACAATATTAAATTTAACTTCTGCAGGAGAACAAGTATTTGATGAGAAGGAATACGACTCAATTGTATTATACACAAAACACGATGTTATAAAGGCAAGAACTTCCGGACAGAGAAAATATGTAGAAGCAGCTATACAGAATGATATTTGTTTTGCAATCGGTCCGGCAGGAACAGGGAAAACTTATCTGGCAGTTGCTTTAGCAGTATCCTCATTAAAAAAAGGACGCGTAAAAAAAATTATTTTAGCAAGACCTGCGGTAGAAGCCGGTGAGAGTCTGGGGTTTCTTCCCGGCGATTTCAGAGAGAAGATAGACCCTTATTTAAAACCACTTTATGATGCACTCGATGATATGATCCCTTCGGAAAAATTAAGGTCTTACCTGGAAAAGGGAATTGTGGAGATTGTACCTCTTGCATATATGAGAGGCAGAACATTAAACAATGCTTATGTTATTCTTGATGAGGCACAAAATGCCACAGCTATGCAAATGAAGATGTTCCTAACAAGATTAGGAGCTAATTCAAAAGCGATTGTTACCGGCGATATTACCCAGATAGACCTTCCGCCAAAACAGGTAAGCGGGCTGGTGCAGGCACGTGATATTTTATCGAATATAAAAGGTGTCTCCTTTGTTTATTTCGATCGTTCTGATGTAGTGCGGCACCGATTAGTAAAAGATATAATCGATGCCTATGATAAATGTAATGGAAATAATAAATAATCAATCAACAATATTCTTACTTTCTTCCCAGTATTTATCCATTTCTTCAAGATTAGATTCTGAAAGTTTCCTGCCTGATCCTGTTATTTTCTTTTCAACATAGCCAAATCTTTTTATAAACTTTTTATTGGTTTTCCTTAAAGCGTTTTCAGGATTTACTCCTAAAAATCTTGTATAGTTTACAAGAGCAAAAAACACATCACCAATTTCACTTTCAATTTCATCATGAGTGCCATCTTTTTCCGATTGATGCATCTCTTCAATTTCTTCAATTACTTTTTCCCAAACATCTTCTTTCTTTTCCCAATCGAAACCAACTTTAGAAACCTTTTCCTGAAGCCGATGTGCTCTTTGAAGACCTGGCAGTAATACCGGCACACCATCCAAAAGATTTCCCCGTCCTTCGCTAAGTTTAATCTTCTCCCAGTTTTTTTTCACCTCATCAGCACCTGAAACTTTTACATCTCCAAAGACATGCGGATGGCGGCGTATAAGTTTCTCTTTAATTGAATCTATTACATCATCAATCTTAAAATGGTTTGATTCCTCAGCGATTACAGTATGAAAAACAACATGCAGCAAAAGATCACCTAATTCTTTTCTTAACTCATCGTAATCCTTATTATCAATGGCATCAACAACTTCATACGCTTCCTCTATGGTTGCTGCTTTAATTGAATCATTTGTTTGTTCTTTATCCCACGGACATTCCTTTCGCAGTCTTTTTACTATCCGAACGAATTCATTAAATTTAGATTTAGTCATGTATTAATATCCTTCATTAAATTTACTTACTTTTAATTGAGTGCAATTTATAAAAATAGTTTAATATTAATTTCTGAGGTAATAAAATGGTAGAAGACAAAATAAAAGAACTTGGCTGCATTCTTCCGGAAACCCCCAAACCTCTTGCTGCATATATTCCCGCAATCAAAACAGGTGATTATGTTTATACATCCGGTCAGGTTCCTTTTGCAGAAGGAGAGCTAAAGTACGCCGGAAAGATAGGATTTGACCTTTCAATTGAAGAAGGACAAAAAGCAGCAGAATTATGTGCATTGAACGCGCTTAGCGCTATTAAAAGTGTTATTGGTGATTTAAATAAAATAGAACAGATTATTAAAGTAACTGTTTTTGTAAATAGTGCCGATGCGTTTACAGATCAACCGAAGGTTGCAAACGGTGCTTCAGAGTTTTTGGGAAAAATATTTGGAGAAGCAGGTAAGCATGTTCGCAGTGCTGTTGGTGTAAATGAATTGCCCGTTGATTCCGCAGTTGAGATTGAGATGATAGTAAAGGTGAAGTAATTCTTTAGCGAATGTTAACTAAATGTCATTCAGAAAAAATCCTGTTAAATAATCTGTTTATTAAATAGTTTAGTTGTTTTAATTAAATAAAAAGATTCTTTCTGAATGACAGGTTCAGGTTTTAATTTTTCAAACAACAAAATAACATCGATTTAAAGAATAGCTTTCAACAGAAAACTTATTATTACAATGGGAAACATAAATAGAGTAGAATCATTAAAATATTAACAAGATTCTGACTGAATGACAATTACAGGTTTTAATTAACCAAACTACTTTTCAAATTACGAACCAAATCTAATGTTTTTTGATATTTGCTATTATCATTCATTAGTGATTTTATAACAGCGCTGCCCACTATTACGCCATCACAATGCGGCTTATAATTTTTTACATCTTCAACAGATGATATTCCAAAACCAACAAGAACTTTATTGTTTGTACATTGTTTATAAGCATTTTTTATGAAGAGGAGATTATCTGTGCTTGCTGATTTTCGAATGCCTGTAATGCCTGTAACACTAACGCAATAAACAAACCCCGAACTTTTCTCATCGATCAGTTTTATTCTTTCAGTTGGCGTAGTAGGAGTGATTAAAAGAATAATATCTGTCCCCTTAAATTTGGAAGTGAAGAAATTATCGTATTCATCTAATGGAACATCGGGGATAATCAATCCATTTAATCCAATAGTTCCGGCTTCATCGGCAAACCTTTCTATACCGTAGCTTAACAGGGGATTAGCATATCCCATCAGGATTATGGGTTTGTTTGTATGTTCTCTAATCTCTTTTGCATAATTCAATGTTGCACTTAGATCAATTCCGCTGCTTAATGCTTTTTGAGATGAAAGTTGAATTATTGGTCCATCAGCAATGGGATCGCTGAAGGGAAAACCGATCTCAAGAATATCGGCGCCTGCATCCAATACATTTAATGCAAGTTCTGTAAAACTATTTTTGTGCGGAAAACCAGCTGTTAAAAATACCGAAAGAACTTTTTCGTTGTTATTATTTTTATCTTCTATATATTTAGAAATTTCCGATTTCAAATCTTATCCTTATACGAATTCATTATGGTTGAAAGATCTTTATCGCCTCTTCCGCTAATATTTATAATAACAATTTCATCTTTATTCGTTTCAGGTAATAATTTTTCCAGGTATGCTACCGCGTGGGCAGTTTCTAATGCCGGTATTATACCTTCCTTTTGTGAAAGAAGTTTTACCGCATTCAAAGCTTCCTCATCGGTAGCAGAATTATATTCAACAAAAGAATTTTCTTTTAAATAAGTATGTTCCGGGCCAACACCCGGATAATCGAGCCCCGCAGAAATTGAATGTACTTCCGAGATCTGTCCATCCTCCGTTTGAAGAAGACATGTTTTCATCCCATGAAAAATTCCTTCTCTGCCAAGAGTTAAGGTTGCACAATGTTTGTTTGAATCCAATCCGTAACCAGCCGCTTCCACACCAATTAGTTTAACCCTACTATTAATGAAAGGATAAAAAATTCCTATTGCATTACTTCCACCTCCAACGCACGCTATAATATAGTCAGGGTCCCTGTTTTCTCTTTCAAAAATTTGTTGTTTGGTTTCCTTTCCAATTATAGATTGAAAGTCTCTTACCATCATTGGGTATGGATGAGGACCGACAACAGAGCCGATTATGTAATAAGTATCCTTTACGTTTGTCACCCAATCTCTGATCGCATCATTTATTGCATCTTTTAATGTTTTACTTCCGGAAGCCACAGGGATTACTTTTGCACCAAGTAATTGCATTCTGAAGACATTTGGTTTTTGCCTTTGCATATCAACTTCACCCATGTAAATCACACACTCCAATCCAAATTTGGCACATACTGTTGCAGTTGCAACCCCATGCTGCCCGGCACCTGTTTCGGCAATTATTCTTGATTTTCCTATTTTTTTTGCCAGCAGAATTTGACCGAGAGTATTGTTGATCTTATGTGCACCGGTGTGGCAAAGATCTTCGCGTTTGAGATATATTTTTGCTTTGCCGTAGTAAGAAGTTAATGCATTTGCAAAAGTTAATGGAGTGGGTCTTCCGGAATATTCTTTATGAAGCTGCAGCAATTCATCATTGAATTTCTTGTTGTGCTTTAGGGATAAGTAAGTGGATTCGAGTTCTGCTAAAGGAGCTATCAAAGTTTCGGGAACAAATTTTCCACCGTACTTACCGAATTTCCCTTTATTATCAGGGAGTTTATTTATCAGCGTGGAGCTCTGCATAGTCCATCCTTTTATTTACTACAGATGCAATTTTTTCAATTTTTTCTAACAGTGATTTGAAGTTTTTAATTGTTAAAGACTGAAACCCGTCTGAAAGAGCTTTCTCGGGATGTGAATGTACTTCGATCATTAATCCGTGTGCACCGCAAGCCACAGCAGCCATTGCCATAGGAGTTACCTTGTCCCATATCCCAACGCCATGTGAAGGGTCTACAATTATAGGAAGATGAGAATGCTTTTTTATTACAGGGACAATATTTAAATCAAGAGTGTTTCGTGTATGGGTCTCAAATGTTCTTATGCCCCGTTCACAGAGAATAACATTATAGTTGCCTTGAGATAATATATATTCGGCGCTCATTAAAAGGTCTTCCATTTTTGCGGCAAGACCTCTTTTTAAAAGAATAGGATTTTTAATTTTACCCACCTCTTCAAGAAGTGAAAAGTTTTGCATATTTCTCGCACCAATTTGTACGATGTCGGCTACTTCAGCAATAAGAGGTAAGGTTTGGGTATCTTTTGCTTCGGTAACTATTTTCATTCCAAATTCCTTTTTAACCTCAGCCAGATATTCAACACCTTTTTCTTTTAATCCCTGGAAGGAATAAGGACTTGATCGCGGCTTATAGGCACCTGCACGTAAGAATTTTATTCCCAATTCGTTTAAAGCTCCGGCAATTTCAAATATTTGATCTTTACTTTCAACAGAACAAGGGCCGGCAATAATTGTAAGTTCATCACCGCCTATCGAAGCATTTCCAAAATCTATTACCGTATCATCAGGTTTCATTTCCCTGCCAACCAGCTTATACGGTTTTGAAATCCGAATTACTTCATCAACAGAATCCATTCCTAAAAACTCTTCAATGGTAAGATTACCTGATGGGCCTGTTATACCAATTGCCAGTTTAAGTGAACCGGGAATTTCGTGTGGGGTACACTCCTTGGAAACGATCTTCTCTTTTACCTTTTCAACATCTTTCCTCGGAGCATTTAATCCCATTAAAATTAGCATAGCTATCTCCTTAATTGATTTACTTTTTTAAAAAATATTTCCATCTTTTTTTTATCTTTTTTACCTGGCGTTATTTCCAGCGAAGAAGAAAGATCAACCGCTGCCGGATTAATATTTTTATAAATGAATTCAATATTCTCCAACGATACTCCTCCGGCAAGAATAATATTATTTCTAATTTTAGCGGGAATATTTTCCCAATCAAACTGCTTCCCGGTTCCTCCAAAACTTTTTTCTGAATAAGTATCGAGTAATATTGAACATTTTTTGTAGTCATCTAACTTTTCATAATTAAAATTTCCATTAAGCCTAAATGCTTTTATTATGGGAAGTGTTATCTCCTTTAATATCTTCAATCCTTCATCTCCATGAAGCTGCACAACATTAATCCCGGCTAGTTTCGATTTTGTATTTATTATCTCTGAAGATTCATCAACAAAAACACCAACCTTTATTGTGAAAGGGGAAAGAACATTCGTAATATCCAGTACAGTTTCAGGTGAAACATATCTTTTACTTTTCTCATAGAAGATGAAACCTACTGCATCCGCGCCAAGAGATTCTGCTGTTAATGCATCCTCTATATTTGTAATGCCACAAATTTTAATTTTCACTTTGGCACCATTCTTTTAATTGCGTTAAGGCAGCTTCAATGTTATCACTCGTCATTAAATATTCTCCTATGAGAATTGCATCGACATTATTTTTTTTAAGTTGAAAAATGTCATCCTTATTCTTTATACCGGATTCGGATACAACTTTTACATCATCAGGAAGTTTTTTAGAAATATTAATAGATGTATTTAAATCAACTGAAAAATCGTTTAAGTTTCTATTGTTTATGCCTATCAGTTTGTTAAGATGAAAATCAATTTTTTTCAATTGTTCTTCCGAATGTAGTTCAAGCAGCACTTCCAAACCAATTTCATAGGCGGCTTGTGTTAATTCTGCTATCTGGTTTTTTGAAAGGATTTCACTTATTAACAAAATTATATCTGCACCAAATGCTTTTGATTCAAAAATTTGATATTCATCAATTATAAAATCCTTCCTTAGCAGAGGAACATTTTTGAATCTGGCAATATCGCGTAGATATTCAATCTTACCTTTAAAAAAGTTAACATCCGTTAATACGGAAACAGCATCTGCACCATGTTGAAAATATGTTTCGGCGATTGCAATGTGATTAAAATCCTCCCTGATCATTCCTTTTGATGGACTTGCTTTTTTTATCTCTGCAATAATTGAAACGATGTTGTTTTTATTTAACTTCTCTGTAAAACGTGGGAGCCAGGATTCAAAAAACTCCATCTCAGTAAATGATGAAAGGGTATAATATTTTTTTAAATCAGAGACTTCTTTCTTCTTTACGTCTAATATTTCATCTAAAATATTCATCGTTTTATTTTTTTCGATTTAGAATTCAATCAACCTGTTTAATTTATCGTAAGCAGCCCCGTCTAATATGGATTTTTCCGCAGCGTTTTTACAATCTAAAAGATTATCTGAAACACCTGCTGTGTAAAGTGCTACTGCAGCATTAGCGCATACAGTATAAAATATTCCATTTCGTTTTTTATTCCTAAATAATTCCGAAATTATTTGAGCATTGTCTTTAGCATCACCACCTTGAATTTCGTTTACACTAAATTCGGGGTAACCAAAAGTTTCAGCACTTATTTCCGATTCAGTTAAACCATCTTTGTTGTATTCAATCATCTTTGTTTTTTGATCGAGTATGATTTCATCATATTTATTCCCTGCACATAAAAAGCAAACTTTTTCAAAATCAAGGTATTGTGCGGCTTGTGAATATAACTCCGAAGCGTTGTTATTATAAGTTCCTATGATTTGCTTTTTAACACCGGCAGGATTAGTTAATGGTCCCAGCAGGTTAAAGATAGTTTTCGTACCAAGTTCTTTTCTAACTTGTGCAGCGTATTTCATTGCAGGATGATACTGTGGTGCAAATAAAAATGTGATGCCGATTTTATCGAGCGCTTCAATAGATTTTTCTGCTGTGAGATTAATATTTACACCAAGTTCTGAAAGAACATCAGCACTGCCGCAGTTACTTGATATTGATCTGTTGCCGTGCTTTGCCACCTTTACGCCGGCACCCGCAGCAACAAAAGCTGCTGCGGTGGAAATGTTGAAAGTTCCGGAATTATCACCGCCTGTGCCGCATACATCAATTACGTTGTCATCAGGATAATTAAGTTTAATTCCACTCTCTCGCATGGCTATTGCAAATCCGGCAACCTCATCTGCTGATTCTCCCTTCACTTTTAGAGCTATCAACAATCCTGCTAACAAAGAGTGATTTACATTTCCTTTCATTATTTCACTCATCACCTGCCTGGCTTCTTCCAAACTTAATCCGGTGCCCGTTACTAATTTATTTAACATAATTTTTATCATAATCGAATCCAATTATTAATAATTTTATTACCTACTTCAGTTAGTATCGATTCGGGATGAAACTGAATACCTTCAACTGGGTATTCTTTATGCCGAACTCCCATTATTATATCATCATCTGTACGGGCGCTTATCTCCAGTGTTTCCGGTAAAGAGGAGTTTTCTATAATTAGTGAATGATAACGCGTAGCGCTGAATTTTTGCGGGATATTTTGGAAGATAGTTTTTTTATCGTGGTTCATCAATGACGTCTTCCCATGCATAATTCGGGGAGCTTTTATTACATTTCCACCATATGCAATGCCGATTGCCTGATGTCCCAAACACACTCCAAGAATGGGGATCTTACTGCCGAATTCTTTTATACATTCTAAAGAAACATTAGAATCTTCTGCTTACCGGGTCCTGGCGAGATAAGTATTTTATCAGGATTTAATTCACCAATTTCTTCAATTGTTATTTCATCATTTCGTTTAACAATGATCGATTCCACCTCGTTTCCTAATAACTGAACCAGATTGTATGTGAAAGAATCATAGTTATCAATTACTAAAATCTTCATCCAATGCCTCTGCAAATTTTAATGCTTTAACTAACGCTGCCGATTTATTTTTTATCTCTTTTGCTTCTAATTTTGGTATACTATCTGCAACAATGCCGGCACCTGCCTGCCAGGAAATTACTTTATCTTTTGCAAACATAGTTCTAATGGCAATACATAAATCCAGGTTACCTGAAAAATCAAAATAACCAACTGCACCGGCGTACACATTTCTGGCAGATTTTTCATATTTTCTTATTAGCTGCATTGCACGGATTTTGGGCGCACCGGTTACAGTTCCGGCAGGGAAGCATGATTTAAGAGCATCAATGGAATCCTTATCATCAGATAATTCTCCTTCAACTTTAGATACAATATGCATAACGTGTGAATATCGTTGAACTTTCATATAGCCCGTTACTTTCACACTTCCGTATTTACAAACTCTTCCCAGATCGTTTCTTCCAAGATCAACCAGCATTGTGTGTTCTGCTAATTCTTTTTCATCGTTCATTAAGTTTTTCTCCAAAGCAAGATCCTCGTCATTTGTTTCCCCGCGTTTTCTGGTCCCTGCAATTGGTAATAATTGTGCAACACCGTTCTTAACTTTTAATAGATCTTCAGGCGAAGTTCCTATAATTGAAAATTCATTTTCATATTCAAGAAAGTACATATAAGGTGATGGATTAATAATTCTTAAGGCTCTGTAAACGTTTAACAGATCACCCGAAAATTTTGCTGAAAACCTTTTCGAAATCACAATTTGAAAAATATCTCCCTCATAAATATGTTTTTTACTTGAATCAACATGCTCATAAAACTCTTGCGGATCAAAATCATTCTGCAGCTCTTCGGTAAGTTTAAAATCCGATGAATATATTAATGGCTTTCGCAGTTCATTTTTCAGAGCAGATAATTTCTTTTTTGCTGCCTTATATTCCTCTCTTAGGTTTGTCTCCTTTTCAATTTTAACATTTGTAATAAGTATTATCTGATGCTTGAAGTGATCAAATGCGAGAACGGTATCATAAAAACCAAATATTGAATCCGGCTGATCTGTAAAATAAATATCATCTTTCAAAACATTCTCAATCAGCGCAATATTCTCATAACCTAAATATCCAACTAAACCGCCGGTAAAATCCGGGAGGATATCTAATTTTGGGTGATTGTATTTGTTTATTTCTTTCCTGATAAATTCAAAAATACTTTCATTTCTCTCCGTTTCTTTTATACTGTTTCTGATCTTTATTATTCCCCCTTTGTTACTAAAAACAAAAGCCGGGTCCTTACCAATAAATGAATACCTTGATAAATTTTCAGCACCTTCTACGGATTCTAAAAGAAAATTGCATTTCTTTTTTTCTCTTATTTTCAGATATGCAGTAACCGGAGTGAGCATATCTGCCGTCATGAATTCATAAACAGGAATTAAGTTATACTCCTTTGCTAGCGATTCAAATGTGTTGTAATCCATTCACACCCTATTGATAATAAAAAAACCCTTCCCAGTGTACTGAGAAGGGTTTAAAATTGCATACTTTACTCAGAATCACCGGGACATAATAATATTCAATATTCTCCACCACCAACCATTTAAAATAACTGATAAAAATGAATAATAATATGTTTCGGTATTCCTTTTCATATCTTAATATGTAAATATAATATACATTTTCGTATTATCAAGGGGGAAGGAATGATTTTTGGTATCTTTTAGAAAAAATCTGAGAGGTATATTTGTCATTGACTTTCAAAGGATTTTTATATATTATTTCTTTCATTACAAATAATTATTAAAATGAAAAATCTTTCTCTCGTATTTATAATATTAATAACAACTTCCGTATTTGCACAATATCGCGATAGTGGGCTTAATAAACCGGGTGTAAAAGAAGGAATTGTGGACCAGTCTTCAGATTATGCATTTGGATTTTTGAACTCTGAAAATTTCCTGATGAAACATTCGTTTTCTCTTTCGTTTACTTCTTTCGGAGGAAATGGAATATCATTGGGTACATATACAAATAGTATGTACTATAAATTGATGAATAATTTAAACGTTCAGATGGATGTAAGTTTGATCTTTTCTCCTTATAGTTCATTTGGTAAGAGTTTCCAGGATGATATAAACGGAATTTATATTACCCGTGCCGCTGTAAATTACGCACCATTTAAGGATATGAATATTTCAATTCAATACCGAAGCTTGCCGTATGGCAGCTATTACTCAAATCCTTTTTATGGATCATTCTATGGTTTCTACAATAATCCTTTCAGGGAGTATGATCATTAAAAAGAACCTGCATCGTGAGATGAACATTAATTGTGTTTGCAGAAATAAGAGAAAACTGAGTGAACATTAAAACTCAAGAAACAAAATTGCATAACAAACCCGAATCTACGAACATTAAATTATTCCTGAACATTTCAATTTTAATCCTTTCCTTTGCAGTTATATTTTTAGGCTATTCTCTTGTAAGTAAAATCAAAGCAATTTATTCACAGGCTGAAAGCAGTGGTTCTTTGTTACCATCAGGGGTTATACAGGTTGAGGTTTTAAACGGATGTGGTGTCTCAGGCATTGCGGATAAGTTTATGGATATTCTTAGAGAGAAAAAATTTGATGTAGTTAACTTAGGTAATTATAGATCATTCGATATTGATAAAACAATCGTGATAGACAGATCTGGTAAAGTTAAAAATGCCGAATATCTGGCCGAAGTAATTGGTATTGATAAATGGAATGTAATTCAACAAAAAAATAAAAACTACTTTTTGGATGTTTCTTTGATAATCGGTAGGGATTATAATAATTTTTTAAAATGATTAAAGGATGAAATTTGGACACTAAAATTTTTTCAAAAAAGATTACCGAATTGATTTTTAACAAGAAAGGATACGATGTTGTTTTAATAAATTTAAAGGATATTGCTTCATTTGCAGATTATTTTATTATTTGCTCGGCCGATTCCAATGTGCAGGTAAAAGCCATAGCAGATGAAATTGATAAATCTTTGAGGGATGAGGGGATAAAGTGCTGGCATAGGGAGGGTTACCGTGCCTTAAGCTGGGTGCTGCTAGATTATGTTGACGTTGTTGTTCACGTATTTAAAAATGATGCTCGTGAATTTTATTGCCTGGAAAAATTATGGGGTGATGCACCGCAGGAGAAATTTACCGACCCGGCTCAGGTGCAATCAATTAATTGAGCTTCTAAAAAACTTCTTTCATTCCCTTACCTTTTGGTCGTTCAGTAGGAATCTTGTTATACGATGGAAATCACAAAATTAAATTTGTTCATCCAATTTTAACAGGATGCCTGATGAATGACAATTTGATCAAGCTGCCATCATAAATCAATACCAGTGATCTTTCTAATCCTCTGCCTAATTGCTTATTTTGTACTTTGCAAAAATTGAATTTCAAAAATAATCTAAAGGATAAATTGAAAAACTATTTAGAAAAGATTTTTAATGAAGCAGCACAAAAATTGAGCTATCTATCGGACATTAAAATAAACTTTGATATTCCGAAGATAGAATCCCACGGTGATTTTTCGTGTAACGCAGCGATGATGCTTACAAAAAAGTTAAAGAAAAATCCAAAACAAATTGCAGAGGAAATAATATCAAATCTAAAATATGATGAGGAAATAATTCAAAAGATTGATATTGCCGGGCCCGGTTTTATTAATTTCTTTTTTACACCTTCATTTATTGCGAAGGTTATTAAAAATATTTTAGTGCAAAAAGAAAATTATGGAAAGACTGATAAATATAAAGGTAAACGAGCAAATGTAGAGTTTGTGTCTGCGAATCCAACCGGTCCGCTTACAGTGGGACACGGAAGAAATGCTGTAATTGGTGATACTATTGCAAACATGCTCGAAGCAATTGGATATGAAGTTGACAGGGAATATTATTTTAATAACGCAGGAAGACAAATGCGTGTGTTAGGTGATTCGGTTAAACAGCGATATTTGCAGTTGTTAGGTGATAAAATAGATTTCCCCGAAGATTATTATCAGGGTGACTATATAAAAGATACTGCAAAATTATTGTTTGATGAGAATAGGGATGAGCTTCGAGAAGAAACACCTGAAGGAAAATTTAAAGAGAAAGCCGAACAGGAGATTTTTAATGATATTAAAAAATCGTTGAAACTTCTAAGAATAGAATTCGAGACATTCTATAATGAAAATACTCTTTTCGAGGATGGTAAAATTAAAGCTCTCTTAAAAGCATTTAAGGAGAAAAACCTCTCCTATAAAAAAGATGATGCAATTTGGTTGAAGTTTACGGAATTAGGCGGCGAGCAGGATAAAGTAATTGTTAAATCAACTGGGGAACCAACATATCGTTTGCCGGATATTGCATATCATATTACAAAGTTTGATAGGGGATACGATTTGATGGTTGATATTTTCGGTTCTGATCATTCAGCAGCTTATCCGGATGTGCTTGCAGGGCTGGATGCGCTGGGCTATAATTCTGAAAAAGTGAAAGTAATTATCTATCAGTTTGTAACGATACTGGAAAATGGAGAAGTGGTGAAGATGTCAACTCGAAAAGCAAATTATGTTACTCTTGATGAATTGGTTGATGAAGTGGGCATCGATGTTGTGCGTTACTTCTTTAATATGAGAAATACCACCTCGCATATGAATTTTGATCTGACACTTGCAAAAAAGCAGTCTGATGAGAATCCTGTTTTCTACCTGCAGTACGCACACGCAAGAATTTGTTCAATCATGCGAACTGTTTTAAGAGAAAATATTAAAGCATCCACCAGGCATCTTGATTTGTTAGTAAAAGAAGAAGAGCAGCTATTACTGAAAAAATTAAATAAGTACGAAGAAGAAATACTTTATGCTTCGGAGAATTTTGAACCGCACAGGATTTGCTCATACCTGGAAGAGCTTGCAGCGGCATTCCATAAATTTTACACTTTTTGCAGAATCCTTGGAAGCGAAAAGAAACTTGCAGACGCCAGATTAGCTCTTGCTGAATCGACGAAGATAGTGCTGCAAAATGGTTTGGGCATTTTGGGTGTTACTGCGCCGGAGAGGATGTGAAATATTGTTTAGACTAATAAAATAAAGTGATGGAGTTTTTTCAACTTGATGGTTGATAAAAGTAACTAAAAAATGTAGTTTAAATTAAGATAAATGATAGATAAAAAAATAGTTACAATTAAGAAAATAATATTCGACGCAATCAATGAACAGGAATGAGATTCTAAATAAAATAATTAAGTTTTTTGATCTTAGGAAGGACGAGTTCAGTATTATCCGCATTGGAGTATTTGGTTCAGTTGCCAGAGATGAAATTACTGAGAGCAGCGATGTAGACGTTGTGGTAGAACTTGGAAGACCGGATTTGTTTTCACTTATCGGCATTAAGCAGGAGTTGGAGGAGCTATTGCACTGTCCCGTTGATATTGTTCGTTACAGGGCGAAAATGAATGCGTATCTAAAAAAGCGGATTGAACAGGAAGCTATCTATGTATGATGTTGAACTGGTTAAAGAGATACTTCACCAGATTCTCAAGTCTGCACAAACTATTATTAAGCGCTTTGAGCCAGTTAACTCACCTGAAGATTTCATAGTTTCTGACACAGGGCTGGAAAAGCTCGATGCTATTTGTATGCAGTTAATCGCTATAGGAGAAAGTGTTAAATATCTTGATAAAGTAACAGAAAACGGATTGCTGAGTCAATATCCGCAAGTTGAATGGAAAAGGGTTATGGGGATGCGGGATGTGTTGAGTCATCATTATTTCGACCTTGATGCAGAATTGGTGTATGAAGTATGTTATAAGCATATTAAGGAACTGGAAAAAGCAGTTCAAAAAATGCTTACGGACTTGGCAGAAAGATGAGATAGCAAAACGGTTTGGGCATTTTGGGTGTTACTGCGCCGGAGAGGATGTGAAGAAATGATACTTAATCAATATTTGAATATATCTATTTTATAACTGCGAGATACTTAATAACGGCGTCAACATTTATTAATTT
>Ga0209988_10000465_pt1 | contig 25142 bp, 25 predicted proteins | sample N075metaG_FD_183115 | JGI IMG/M metagenome (GOLD analysis project Ga0209988, IMG submission 183115) | Deep subsurface microbial communities from Kermadec Trench to uncover new lineages of life (NeLLi) - N075 metaG (SPAdes) (version 2) | ecosystem: Environmental > Aquatic > Marine > Ocean trench... | reverse complement strand
TTGAGACGTCGCACCACCCCCGCCTATTCCCGTACCCACGTCGCGACGCATCCCGGCGCCTCGGTCACGCTGACGGAGCGTAGCGTCACGCCCGTGGGGGCCTCGACGCGTGCGGCGATGTACTTTGCCACGTTCTCGGCGGTCGGGTTGAGCGTGTCGAACGGCGGCGTCTCGTTGAGATCGCCGTCGCGAAACGGATCGATCACCGCGTCGATCGCCCGCTGGATCTCGTGAAAATCGCACAAAAGGCCGTCGGCGTCGAGACCGGCGCCACCGACCACGACCGTCACGCGCCAGCGGTGCTCGTGCGGGGTTTCGGGGACGCCGGCGATCGTGATGGCATGGGTCGCGAGAAACTCCCGCTCGACCGACAATTCGAACATACCGGAGTATTATCACAGACCTCATGCCGCACAAGTCACCAGCGCCGCTCATGCTCTCGATTTCCGGCGCCCGGGGGATCGTCGGCGAGTCCATGACGCCGGCCGTCGCCATGGATTTCGCGGCGGCGTTCGGGTCGTCCGTTCGGGCCGACGGAGCACCGGACAACCCGACCGTCTGCCTGGGACGCGACACGCGGCCATCGGGCGAAACGCTCCTGGCGGCGGCGGCGGCAGGTCTCGCCACCGTGGGGGCACGGGTCGTGGACCTCGGCGTCGTCGCGACGCCCACCGTCGGGGTCATGGTCGCCGAACACGATGCCCACGGCGGGATGGTGATCACGGCCTCGCACAACCCGGTCGAATGGAACGGGCTGAAGTGCATCACATCGGGCGGCCACGCACCGTCCGCCCAGAGCACCGCCGAGATTCTCCGGCGGTTCGAGGAGCGCGACTTCATACTGAGCCCGCCGAAGGCGTTCGTGCCCCGCGAGACGGACGATCGCGGACCCGGTCTCCACGTCCAACGGGTGCTCGCGCAGGTCGACGTCGGATCGATCCGGTCGGCCCGGCTGCGCGTCGTGCTCGACGCCAACAACGGCGCCGGCGGCGTCGGCGGTCGTCTCCTCCTGGAGGCGTTGGGCTGCGAGGTGATCGCCCTCAACGAAACACCGCACGGCGAGTTCGCCCACGACCCGGAGCCGCTCGCCGAGAACATGCAGCAGTTGGCGGCCGAGACCGCCGCACGCGACGCGGCCGTGGGTTTCGGGCAGGACCCCGACGCCGACCGGCTTGCCATCGTGGACGAGCGAGGCCGCTACATCGGCGAGGAGTACACGCTCGTGCTCGCCGCGCGGCGGGTGCTGGAGGGCGGGCCCCCGGGGCCGATCGCCGCGAACCTCTCCACGAGCCGCATGATCGATGACGTGGCCCGGCGGTTCGCCGGCGCCGAGGTTCACCGCACGCCTGTCGGCGAGGCCCACGTCGTCGCCGAAATGAAGCGGTGCGACGCGATTCTCGGCGGCGAGGGCAACGGCGGCGTGATCCTCCCGTCGGTCTGCTGGGTCCGCGACAGCCTGGGCGCGATGGCGCTGGTGCTGGACCTTCTCGCCGCCAGCCGGAAGCCGGTGAGCGCGCTGGTCGAAGAAGTGCCGCGGTACGTCATGATAAAGACCAAGGTCGAGGGCGAGATGGACGCGGCCCGTTTCACCGAGCGCTTTGCCGGGGCGCGGATCAACTCGATCGACGGTGTGCGTGCGGACTTCGACGACGGCTGGGTGCACGTCAGACCGAGTAACACGGAGCCGGTGGTCCGGGTGATCGCCGAAGCGCAGACGCAAGAGCGTGCGCAGCAACTCGTCGACGAAGCTACGGCCGCAGCCTGCCGTCCCTGAGCATCTGCAACGCGTCGAGCCGGTCGGACAACAGGTCCGCCTTCACGATCGACTCGCGGAACAGGACGCGCAGCAGATCCTCGGCCGACGAGTCGCCCTTGCGGTTGTTGCAGCGCTTGCACGACGCGACGACATTGCGGTACCCGTTGTCACCCATCGGGCGGGGCGACACGTGGTCGATCGACGTGTTCGAGTCGCTGAGCTTCCGGCGGCAGTAGAAGCACCGGTTGTCCTCGCGCTTCAGGACCCGCCGCCGGTTGGCGGCGTCGTTGAAGAAGTCCATGGACTCCAGGTCGTCGGTGCTCTCGCCGCCGATGCACTCGATGAGACCGGGCATCTCCGAGGGAAGAAAGACACGCACCGTCGGCGCGGAGTCGCGGTTTGCACTCAGCACGATGCAACCCTTGGCGTCAAGCGACCGCAGCTTCTCCAGGCAGGTTGCGACGCCGATGCGGCTCCCGCGACGGCCGAGCCCCTTGGCGATCTGGTGCCGCACCGTCTTGAGCTCGACCTTCAGACGCGGCTTCCCGATGAGCCTGGTGTGCCGAAGGATGTACAGGTAAACGGCCTGCTCGTAAACGTCCAACTGCGGTGCCAGGTAGTCCTGGAACTGCTCAATGGCCTTCCTGGCATCGATGGGGGTCGACTTCCTGTCTGGCATGCCCGCAGGATAACAAAGACTCGTGAACCTTCCACGTGATCCCGTCCTGGGCCCAGTCGATGTGAACGGCGAAGAATCCTCGCCCCTTGTGCTCCTGCACGAGCGGCCACATCACGTCGCGGTCGGTCCGCGGGATGTCGAGGCCGGGCACCTCCGACGGCTGCATCCACTCCAGCAGTCCCTCTTCGAACTCGGTCCATTTCAACTCGTCGTGGCCGATCGGCCGGGTGACCTCGAACAGGAAAATGAGCCAGTGGCCCTCGCCCTCGTAGGCCCGCTCCGAGACCAGGCCCATCATCCGCAGGTCGTCGTGGTCGATCTCGACCCCGGTCTCCTCGTGGATCTCGCGCACCGCGCAATCGTGGGGCCCTTCGCCCGTCGAGGTTTCCAGCTTGCCGCCGATCGGTGAGTACATCCCGATGTTGGGGCTCTTCCGGCGGCGCAGCAGCAGAAGCCGCCCCTGCTCGTCGTAGAGGTAACACAGGACGGCGATCCTGTGGGGCAGGGCGCCGGCCATCAGCCGGCTGCCATGGCGGGCAGTGCACTCGATGCGACGTCGGCGGCTTTCAGGAGGTCCGCGACAGCCTGCTTTACCTGCGGGTCGGGTTCGCACAGCGGCAGACGCAGGGCACCCGTGTCGCGACCGAGGATCGCCATCGCCGTCTTGATGGGGATGGGGTTGGAGTCCAGCGTCAGCAGGCCCCGCGACAAGGCCAGCAGGTTGCCGTGCAACACGCGGGCGTCGTCCCATTCGCCTTCGAGGAACGCCCGGCACAACGCCGCCACCTTGTCGGGAACGATATTCGACACCACCGAGATCACGCCGACCCCGCCGACGGCCGCGATCGGCAGCGTGAGCGGGTCGTCACCGCTGAGCAGGACGAGGTCCGTCCGGATCGCGACCTCGGCGGCGAGATCGACCGAGCCGGTCGCATCCTTGATCGCCGCGATGGCGGGATGGCGTGCGAGCCGCACGATGGTGTCCGCCGTCAGCCGGACACCGGTGCGGCCGGGAACGTTGTACAGGACGACCGGGAGACCGCACGAGTCGGCGATCGTCATAAAATGCCGGTACAGGCCTTCCTGGTTCGGCTTGTTGTAATAGGGGCAGACGTGCAGCGCCGCGTCGGCGCCGGCGGCCTGCGCGAAGCGGTGCAGGTGCACGGCATGGGCGGTGCTGTTCGAGCCCGCACCGGCCACGACCTGGAGCCCGGCCGGCTTCGCCGTCTCCACCGTCTTTTCCACCACGACGCGGTGTTCCTGGTCGGTGAGCGTCGGGGCTTCACCCGTCGTGCCGCAGGGCACGACGCCGGCGATTCCGCACGCCGCCTGGTGCCGGATGTTCCGGGCCAGCCGGTCGAGTTCCACCGCGGACCCGTCGGCGGTGAAGGGCGTGATCAGGGCCGTGAACGCACCTCGTAGTGTCATCATGCAACCTCTCGCATCAGCGTTTTCATGTCGGCGACCGCCTGCCGGAGCCCGGTGAAGACCGCCCGGGCCACGATGGAATGGCCGATGTGCAGCTCGCTGACGCCGGGGAGAGCGGCGATCGGCTGCACGTTATAGTACGTCAGGGCGTGGCCGGCATTGAATTGCATTCCGGTTTCCATGGTCAATCTCCCGGCGGCACCCACCCGCTCGATCTCGGCACGCACTTCCGGGTGACGGTCGGCCCGGCCGTGTGCATGAAAAAGATTCGCGTAGGGCCCCGTATGGATCTCGCATGCGTCGAAGCCGCACGCGGCGGCGGCCTCCACCTGGTCCGGCTCGGCGTCGATGAACGCACTGGTCCTGACTCCGGCGTCGCGCAGCTCGCCCACCACCTCGGCGAACCGGGCCCGCCTGGCCGCGACGTCCAGCCCGCCCTCGGTGGTAATCTCCTGCCGGCCCTCGGGCACGAGCGTCACCATCGCCGGGACGGTGCTCAGCGCAATCGCGACCATCTCGGCGGTCGCGGCCATCTCGAGGTTGAGCCTGATCTGTACGACGCCGGGCAGCCGCTCGAGGTCCCGGTCCTGGATGTGGCGGCGGTCCTCGCGCAGATGCACCGTCACGGCGTCCGCGCCGCCGAGCTGGGCCTCGACGGCCGCCCACACCGGATCGGGCTCCCACGTCCGGCGGGCCTGCCGGATCGTCGCCACATGGTCAACGTTCACACCCAACTCGATCACGCCAACAGCATACGCGCAGATGCGGTTGTATACTTCGCGGTCGTGTCATCCTTCCAGAACAAGCTGGACCGGCTCAGGAGCGACCTCGTCACCCAGGGCCGGCGGGTCAACGAGCTGACGCTCAGGGCGGTCGAGTCCTTCTTCGACCGCGATTCGACCAAGGCGAACACCGTGGTCCAGGGCGACGAGGTCATCGACAAGGTCAATGTCGAGATCGAGCGGGCCGCGGTCCCGCTGCTGGCGATGGGTATCACCGACGAGCACGAGATCCGCTCCGTGCTCATGATCGTGAAGATCAACAACGAGTTGGAGCGTGTCGCCGACTGCGGGGTGAACATCGCCGAGACCGTCAAGGGCTTCGGGGCCTATGCCGAGCAGATCCCGCCGACGTTCCGCGTCATGGCCAACAGCGTCGTGGGGATGATGCGCGACGCCAACCGCGCGCTGGACGAACTCAACACGGATCTCGCCCAGCAGGTGCTCGCGTTCGACGACACCGTGGACCGGTTCAAACGCGAGATCATTCTCGACGCCGAGGAGAAGGTTGCCGGTGGGCACTTCAACACGCAGTTCGCCTTCGGGCTCCTGGACGTGACGAAGAATCTCGAACGCATCGCCGACCACTGCACCAACATCTGCGAGCAGGTGATCTACGTCGAGAGCGGGCTCGTGGTCCGACACATGCCCGAGGGGTGGTCGAAGCCACATCGGCCTGAAGACGTTGTCTAGAACTGCCGCGATTCGAGCAACCTTGGAGACGCACGGACAGGGGCACCTGCTCGCGTTCTACGACGAACTGTCCCCGGAAGGCAAGGCCCGGCTGCTCGATCAGATCCAGGGGATCGACTTCGACGCGCTGGACCGGCTGATCGACCGGTACGTTCGCAACCCGGTCGAGCCGCCGCGGTTCGACGGCCTGGAACCGGCACCGGCCTACCCGCAGGAGCCCCGGGACGCCGACCGTTACCGCAGCGCCGGGCGCGACCTGATTCGTGCCGGGAAGGTCGCCGCCTTCTGCGTGGCCGGCGGGCAGGCCTCGCGCCTGGGCTGGAACGGGCCCAAGGGTACGTTCCCGGCGACCGTCGTCACCGGCAAGCCCCTGTTCCGCGTCCTCACCGAGCAGGTCACGGCGACACGCGACCGGTACGGAACGGTGATCCCCTTTTACATCATGACCAGCCCGCTCAACGACGCCGCGACTCGCGCGTTCATGCAGGACAACAACTGCTTCGGGCTTCGTCGCCACAACCTGCTCATCTTCCCGCAAGGCATGCTGCCTTCGATCGAGGTGCCCACCGGCCGGCTGCTGCTGGCGGACAAGGGCACCATCGCGATGAACCCGGACGGCCACGGCGGCTCGCTGCGAGCGCTCGCCGCGAGCGGCGCCATCGACGACATGCGCGCCCGCGGCATCGAGTACATCAGTTACACGGGGGTCGACAACCCGCTGGTCAAGGTGCTCGATCCGTTGTTCCTGGGTCTGCACGCCGAAGCGCCGGACAGCTCGGCGGAGATCTCGAGCAAGATGGTGGCAAAGACGAGCCCCGACGAGCAGGTCGGCGTGTTCTGCCGTCGGGACGGCAAGACGATGATCTGCGAATACATGCACCTTCCCACCGAGCTCGCCGCCCAGCGCGACGCCGACGGCCGGCTGCGGTTCGGCGCCGGGAGCATCGCGGTGCACATCATCAGCGTCAAGCTGGTGGAGGACCTCACCCGCGGCGGGTCGTTCGCGTTGCCGCTGCACGCGGCGCTCAAGAAGGTTGCGCACATCGACCCGGAGACCGGCGAGCGCGTGGAGCCCGCGGAGCCCAACGCCATCAAGCTCGAGTCGTTCGTCTTCGACGCGCTGCCGCAAGCCCGATCGTCCATCGTCCTGGAGACGTCGCGGATCGAGGAGTTCGCCCCGATCAAGAACGACAGCGGCGACGATTCGCCCGAAACGTCCAACCAGCTGCAGTCGGACCGCGCCGGTGCGTGGCTGGAGTCCTTCGGCGTTCGCATTCCCCGCACCGACGACGGGCACGTCGCGGCCCGGATCGAGCTGAGCCCGCTGACCGCGCTCGACCGCGAGGACCTGGCCAACGTGAAGCTGCCCGACCAGATCAAGCCGGGCGAGTCAGTCGTTCTCTGACCACCTCGGCGATCAACCGCGCCGGCCGCCGGATGGCGTCGTCGCGCCCGTAGCGGTCGCTGAGGCTGATGACCTCCACGAAAAGATCCGCAAAGCTCGCCGCGTCCACGGCCTGGCCCACGATCGCCACGACCGGTACACCGAAGGTCGCGGCGACCTCGGCGACGCCGCAGCACGCCTTGCCGCGACGCGACTGCGCGTCGAGCCGACCCTCGCCGGTGATCACGAGATCCGCCGCGGCGCAGCGGTGAGCGAAGTTGACGGCGTCGAGAATCACGTCGATGCCGCGTTCAAGCTCGGCGCCGAGCATCGCGGCAAGTCCCCAGCCGGCCCCGCCGGCGGCGCCCGCGCCGGCGCAGTCCGGATCACCGCCGACCAGGTCCGCCAGGCGAGCCAACCGGGCATCGAGCGCGGCGACCTGCCGGGGCGTGGCGCCTTTCTGCGGACCGTAGCAGCACGCGGCACCATCGGCGCCGAGCAACGGGTTCGCGACGTCGCACGCCACCCGCAAGCGCGGCAGATCGGCGGCCGGGGCGTGGAACGCGGCGACATCGCCGAGAAGGGCGCCGGTCATCGGCGCGTCGATCGCTCGACCATTGCGATCCTCGAACACGCCCCCCATCGCTTGGACAATCCCTGCGCCGCCGTCCACGGTCGCGCTGCCGCCGATGCAGACAATGATCGTCTCGCAGCCTCTTGCCGCCGCGTCCACGATCAACTCGCCGGTCCCGAACGACGTCGTCCGGGTGGGATCCCGGCCCGCGGGGGCAACGAGGCCGAGACCGGAAGCCTCGGCCAGCTCGACCAGGCCGATCGACTCGTCGCCGGAGATCCCGTAGCGGGCCTCGACGGGCTCCCCCAGCGGGCCCGTGACCGTCATCCGGTGCAGCGTGCCCCCAAGGGCCTCCGAGAGAACCTCCAGGCTGCCCTCGCCACCGTCGGCGATCGGGCAGGGGTCGCATTCGATGGTCGCATCGGCCTTCCGGACGCCTGCCGCCATGGCGGCGGCCGCTTCGCGGGACGACAGCGACTCCTTGAAACTGTCAGGAGCGCAAAGAACCTTTTTGGCCCGGTTGCCGCGCACGCCGAAATAGGATACGGACTGCATGGAATCTCTCTACGACAATCTGCTGGGCATCTACGGCCCGTTCGCCGTGTTCCTGCTGTTGATGCTCACCGGGATCGGGATCCCGCTCGGCGAAGACCTCATCCTCATCCCGGCCGGCATCCTGCTTGGCTTCGGCGAGTTGCAGCCGCTCTGGATGACGGTGATGTTCGCCTACTTCGGCGTGCTCTGCTCGGATTGCCTGTGGTTCGTCCTCTGCTGGACCTACGGCACGCCGTTGCTGCACAAGAAATGGTTCAAGCGGGTCGTCCACCCGCGCCGGCTGCTGGAGATCAAGCATCAGATCGAACGGCGCGGCATGTGGGTCATCGTCATGGCCCGGTTCGTGCCGGGCAGCCGAACGCCGGCGATCACCGCCGCGGGCGTGCTGCACCTGTCGTTCTGGAAGTTCGCCCTCGCGACCGCGGCGGCGTGCCTGGTGACCGTGCCGCTGCAACTCGGACTGGGCTACTTCATCTCCAGGGGCATCGGCAGCCCGGAGTCCGCGGACCGCATCAAGTGGTTCATCGCGGCGATCGTCATCGTCCTCGCGGGGCTCATGGCGCTGGCGATGTGGCGAAAGCAGCGGTCACAGGTCAAACGCCCGCCCCGCGCCAAGGCATCGTGGCTCCGGCGTTTCCGCACCAGCCGCCAGAGCCCCTTATGATCGAGCCATGCGGGCGCTGGTCACCGGTCAAGTGGGGATGGACAAGAAGCCCTACCTGGAGGCGGTGGCCGATCTTGCCGGCGCACGGGGCGGGCGGATCGACCTCGCGCACGTCGGCGACCTCATGTATGCCGAGGCCCCGGACATCCGACCCGGCCGGATCCTGGACCTGTCGCTGAGCCGCCTCACCGCGCTGCGGCGAGCCGTGTTCAAGGACATCATCTCCGGCACGGCGCCGATCGAGGAACACCGCGACATCATCGTCAACACCCACGCCACGTTCCGCTGGCGGCACGGGCTCTTCTCCGGATTCGACTTCGACCAGATCCGCAAGCTCGGTCTCGACGTGCTGGTCTGCCTCGTGGACAACATCGAGCTGGTGCACCACAGGTTGCACGCCGAACACGACATCGACGCCACCCTCAAGGACTGCATGGTGTGGCGCGAGGAGGAAATCCTCGCCACCGAACTCATGGCCCGGGCGATCGGCGGCGGGACGGCGTTCTACATCCTCAGCCGCGGCCGGCACCAGGACACCACCGAGATGTGCTGGCGGCTGTTGACGCGTCCCGACCTGCCGAAGGTGTATCCGAGCTTTCCGATGAGCCACGTCGTGGACATGCCGGAGGTCATGGCCGAGATCGACGGCTTCCGGGCCGCGCTCGCCGAGCACTTCATTACGTTCGACCCCGGCGACGTTGACGAGAAACTTCTGCTGGACCGCGCCATCGCCGCGGCCGCCGAAGGCCGCGACTGGGTCGAGGCCGACAACCACGGCGAGCCGCTGCGTGTCAGCGTGCGGGAGATCCTCGACATCGCCGGCGACATCGACGGCCAGATCTACATGCGCGACTTCAAGCTGATCGACCAGTCCGACATGATCTGCTCGTACATCCCCGAACTGCCGGGCGGCATGCCCGGCCTCTCCAGCGGCGTCGAGCGCGAGCTCCAGCACGCCTTCGAACACACCAAGGAAGTCTACGTGGTGTGGAAGCCCGCCCGTTCGCCGTCGCCGTTCATCACCGAGACGGCAACAAGGGTCTTCCCCTCGGTCGAGGACCTGCTGTCGCACTTCGAAGACAAGGGCATGATGGCGGCAGGCAATCTGTTCGGACACTGATTTTTCCGCTCCGTACGGCCCTCCGGGCCGACACTCGCTTTCGTACGACCAGCCGAATTTATTCGGCTGGTCTGGGCTTACGCGCAAGGACAAACGCGCGGCGGGCGGTGGCACGGTTGACGTCGCGAAGCGACGTCGGCCGTGGTGAGACGTCGCACCACGGCCGAGCTCGCTTGCGCGAGCTCAACCGTGCCACCCGAGCACTGCCTGAGCCGACCTGCATGGACAGACGCGCGGCGAAGCTATTATTGCCGATGCCCCGCTATCGACTCACGGTCGCCTATGACGGCACCCACTTTCACGGGTGGCAGAAGCAGCGCGCCAACGACGGCGAGACGGACCTGCGCACCGCACAGGGCGTGCTCGAGCAGGCCGTCATGGAAGCGGTCCGCGAACCGGTGAGCCTGGTCGGGGCGTCGCGCACGGACGCCGGGGTCCATGCGGTCGGCCAGGCCGCGGCGTTCACATGCGAGCGAGAACTCCCCGTGGACCGCCTCTGCGCCGCGATCAATTCGCGGCTGCCCGGCGATCTGCAGGTTCGTGACGCGTCCATCGTGGACGCCGCGTTCAGCCCGATCACCGACGCAATCGCCAAGGGATACCGCTACCGGATCGCATGGGGCCGGACGGGCCCGGGCGGCGTCCCACGCCCGCTGTTCGGCCGGTACACGACGTACTGGACCCCCTACCACCTCGACGCGGTTCGCATGAACGAGGCGGCCCGCCGGCTGCTCGGCGAGCACGACTTCGCGAGCTTCACGCGCGTCAACCACCAGCGAGAGAGCACCGTGCGGACGATCCACGACTGCCTGGTCAGGAAACGCCGGAATCGCCGCCTGCATATCGACGTCGTCGGCGACGGATTCCTGCACAACATGATCCGGATCATCGCCGGTACGTTGATCGACGTCGGCCGGGGCAGGCTCGAACCCGACGCCATGGACGGCATCCTTGCCGCCACCGACAGGTCCGCCGCGGGTGATACGCTACCCCCGGAGGGACTCTGTCTCATGTGGATCAAGTACCCTTGACGCATGGCGGCCCCGCTCCGAATAATGCACATCTCGACGAGGCTGATCCTCGGCGGGTCGCAGGAGAACACGGTCCTGTCGGCCGAGGGCCAGGCCGGGCTCGGGCACGCGGTGAGCATGGTGTACGGTCCCATCTACGGCCCGGAGGGGTCGTTACTTCTTCGGGTGCGTTCGCACGCCGGGATCGAGCCGATCGAGAGCCCGCGGCTCGTCCGCGAAATCGCGCCTGTCAAGGACGCGCGGTGTTACCGGGATCTTCGCCGTCTCATCGCCGAGTGGAAGCCGGACGTCGTGCACACGCACTCGTCGAAAGCCGGCATACTCGGCCGACTCGCGGCGTGGGCCGAGCGCGTGCCCTGCGTCGTGCACACGATCCACGGCCTGGCGTTTCATCCGTACCAGTCGAGGCTCAGGAATGCCGTCTACAAGGCGGCCGAGCGCGTCGCGGCCCGGCGGTGCCACCGCATCGTCTGCGTGGCCGACGCGATGCGCGACCAGGCTCTGGCGGCCGGCATCGGGACGCCCGAACAGTACGTCACGGTGTACTCGGGCATGGAGACCGCCGCGCTGCTCAAACCCGGTGTCTCCCGCGACGCCGTCCGAAGAGAGCTCGGCTTTGCCGATGATCACTTCGTCCTGGCGACGATCTCGCGCCTCGCCGAGCTCAAGGGTCACGATGACCTGCTGGAGGCGTTGGCGCCGCTCATGCGGATACGCGAGGATCTGCGACTGTTGTGGATCGGCGACGGCTGGTGGCGCGACCGGCTGTTGCGACGCGTCCGCGAACTCGATCTCGGCGACCGGGTCGTCCACACGGGCCTCGTCGAGCCCGGCGAGATCCCCAGATTACTGACCGCAACCGATGCCCTGGTCCACCCCAGCTATCGCGAAGGGCTGCCCCGCGCCGTCCCACAAGCCCTGCTGAGCGGCGTGCCGGTCGTCGTCTATGATGTAGATGGCGCGAAGGAGGTGTGTACCCGGGACACCGGCCGCCTCGTCGAGCCCGGCGACCTCGGCGCGCTGAGGGAAGCCGTGCTGTGGATGATGGATCATCCGCAGGAACGTGTGCAGATGGGCGAGCGCGGCCGCGCCGCGTGCCGGGAGCGTTTCGACGCCTCCAGAATGGTCGAGCAGTTGGAGGCGGTGTATGCATCGGTGCTCAAGCGTCCTGCTGCTGGCACCGGCCCTGTCGCTGGGCCTGGCGCTGGGTAACGCAGGCGTTGCACAGATCCTTGACCTCGACGCCGCTGCGCCCGCCCCGCCGCCGGCCCTCGGACTCGGCACGTACGCGGCGGATCTTTCGCGGATCTTGCGGCAGGAGATGAAGGACATCGCCGCCGCGAGCGCCGGGCGTGATCCGGTCGCGCAGACGATCGCGTTGACCTCGATAAAGTTCCGCGACCTCGCGGTCCGGTTGCTGGACCAGGGCGACGATGCCGGGCCGGCGGGCAGTCCCGCGGTGCTCGCCGGCGTCCGGCTGGGGCGCGGCCGCGGCGAGATCGACGCCCTGCTCGCCAGTGTCGCCAAGCCGGGCGAGTTCGAAGGTCCGGCCCATGCCGCGCTGCGCCGCTACGTCGCGCCCGGCCACGCGTGGGGCACCGAACCCGACCCCGACGATCCCGGCGCCCTCGACGCGGCGCTCGCCGAGCATCTCGAACCGCTCGCCGTCGCCATACGTCTGCTCGTGCCCGGCGAGACCGTCAACCACTGGATCGCGGCGTCCCAGGTCCACCGGGACCCCCAGCAGCCGGTCGAGCCCGCGATCGACGAGTTGCTGGGCGTTCTGGTCGGCATGGCGGACACGACGACCCTCAGCGACGACGGCCGCGTCGCATTGGGCGGCGTCATTGAGATCCTGGAACGCGGCGCGTCGTTCGAGCAGTTCCGGCCGCAGGTTCGCGAGTATGCGACGCTGTTGACCGAGACCCTGGCGTTGTGGACTCAACTCGACGCGGCCGCCTGGCTCTCCGGCGCTCAACGGGACACGTGCCGCGCGATTATCACGGCCGCGATCGTCCATGTCGCCGACAGGCAGACCAACCGCCAGGGCATCGCGCGGCTCCGCCGACTCGCCGACTCCCGGCGGATCATCCGGCGCATTTCGCAGCTGCACGGCACCGCGCGTGCGGCGGCGCCCGGCCGATCCCGCAGCGACACGCCGCGGATCGACATGGAGCCCGTCACCCGCGCCTTCGGCGCGGTCGTGACCGCCGCCGGAGACGACGCGGGCGACGGCTCGCCCCAGGTCAACCGCCTCGCCGCCATCCTCGACCGCCTGATCGCCTACCGCGAGCTGAGTACACCCGCGTTGACACGCGAGATGCGGCACGCCTGGCGGAAACTGCACCACGACTACCAGCGCACCGAGCGAGGGATACTCGACGCGCTGCCGCAACTGGCGACAAGGCCCGGCGCAATGGCGGACCCGGCGATGGCGAGCCTGGTCGCCGACCACCGGCAGTACCTTGAAGACCTGCGGCGGTTGCAGTCGCTGCCGCAGTGGCAGGACACGGTGCGCCACGCCGCGCCGCGGGCGTCGGGGCCCTTCGGCGGGCAACTGAGGCGGCTCATCGGCGACCTGGGAGCGCCGAGTCGCCGCCACGCGGCGGTGCAGGCGATCGATCGGCTCGACCGCCAGATGAAGTCGTACTTCCCGTTGCCGTTCGAGCAGCGGCTGATCGCCGGCGACCTCGCCGCGATCATCGCCACCGGTGGGCTGCACGAACCACTGGCGGCCGAGATCGACCGGCAGCGTCGCGCGTGGCTGGCGGCCTGGGGGGCCGGGGACCCCGGCGACGAGGGCACGCGGATGGAAACGCTGTACCGGCTCCTGCAGATCATGGCGGACTCGGCACGACTGCTGGAAGCCGACGCCGATGCGATCACGCTGGATCGATGGGCCGCGTGGGAACTCGCCCCGGCAACGATGCAACGCATCAGTACCGACCTGCGCAATCGTCTCAGGCTCGCGTCGAAGGCGGCCGTCGATCACGACCAGGGCGGCCTGGCCGAGCAGGTCTCGCGGATCCGCGCCGGCGAGACCGCGTTGATCTCGGCTCTGCTCGCCCGGCTCGAAACACCCCTTGCGGACCTGCCGGCGGGCGCGCTGTCGATCATCGGCCAGTGCGTCGTCGGGCCGACCCCGGCCGCCTGGTTGCTCGGGCACCGGCGAGAACTAGCCGACCTCTGCCGCTACACGATGGAGATGGAGTTCGCCCGCACCACCGGCCGCGCGCAGCTGGCCGGCAACCTCGAAACCTGGATCGATGACCTGGCCACCACGCTCATGAAAGAGATCTCGCCATGAATATCCTCGTGGTCGGGCCCCACCCCGATGATCAGGAACTCGGCATGGGCGGCTCGATCGCCCGCTTTGCCGAACAAGGCCACGACGTCCTGCTGTTGGACATGACAAACGGCGAGCCGACGCCGCACGGCGACCCTGAGACGCGGGCGAGCGAAGCGGCGCGGGCGGCCGAGATCCTCGGCGTCCGCCGGCGGCTGCTGGGCCTGCCCAACCGAGAAATCGTGCACTCCATCGAGGCTCGCCACCTCGTGGCGGGAGCGATCCGCGAGCACCGGGCCGAGATCGTCTTCACGCCGTTTCTCCCCGATGCCCACCCCGACCACGTCGCGACCACGCGAATTGTCGAGGACGCGCGGTTCGACGCCAAGCTCACGAAGACCGACCTCCCCGGCGAACCGATCTATCCGCGATGGCTGATCTACTACTACTGCACGCACCTGCGGACGATCCCGCAGCCGAGTTTCCTGCTGGACATCACCGGCTACCAGCAGAAGAAGCGTCGTGCGATCCTTGCCTATGAGACGCAGTTCGTGCTCCCGGAGAAGAACAGGGGAATCGTCGACTGGCTGGACGCCGGCGCGGTCTTCCTGGGCAGCCGGATTCGAACGGCCGCCGCGGAGCCGTTCTTCGTCAAGGAGCCGATCGGGCTCCGGAGCCTGGACGACCTGACATAAGTAATGACCGACGTCCGTCTCGCAACTCCTTCAGACCTGCCCGCCGTCCTGGCCATAAGCAATCAGGCGGCCTTGCACACGGCGGCCAACTTCGCGATCGAGCCGGAGACCCCCGACGCCTGGCGGGCGGACTACGACGAGACCCACGAGATGTTCCCGTGGCTTGTCGCGGCCGACGGTGCCGGCGAGGTCGTCGGTTTCGCAAAGGCCGGCCCGTGGAAGGGCCGCTGCGCGTACGAGTGGACGGCCGAGACGACGGTCTACGTTCTACACGACCAGCACGGCAAGCGAATCGGAACCAGTTTGTACTCGCGCCTGGTCGAGACGCTGCGGGCCCAGGGCTACACCACGCTGCTCGGCGGGATCACCCAGCCCAACGCGGCGAGCGTCCGGCTGCACGAAGCGCTGGGTTTCCGAAGGGTCGCATTGTTCGAGGGCGTCGGCTGGAAGTTCGAGCGCTGGCACGATGTCGGGTACTGGCAACTTGACCTGGCGGACGGCGCGCCGACAACAATTAAGCCAGTTCGCGAAACTGACTGGGTGGCACGGTTGAGCTCGCGATAGCGAGCTCGGCCGTGGTGACGCTCCAAGACACGGCCGACGTCGCTGCGCGACGTCAACCGTGCCACCCGGTCACTCGCCCGTACTACCGAAACCGCCGGAACCGCGTGCCGTGTCTTCGAGTTCGTCGACTTCCTCCAGCACGGCCCGCGCCACCGGCGCGACGATCATCTGGGCGATACGCATCTTCGGCTCGACCACGAACGACGTCCTGCCCAGATTAATCAGCGCCACCACGACCGGCCCGCGGTAGTCCGAGTCCACCGTGCCGGGCGCATTCGGGATCGACAGCCCGTGCCTGGTCGCCAAGCCGCTCCGCGGGCGGATCTGCGCTTCGTAACCGTCCGGCAACGACATCGCGAAGCCACAGGGGATCTTGACGATCTCCCCGACCCCGATGGTGACGGCGTCCTGCAGCGCCGCGTGCAGGTCCATGCCCGCCGCATGCGCGCTGTGGTATTCCGGCAGGACCGCCAGCGGCGAGAGCCGCTTGATCCGGACCGGGACCGGGTCCATTCAGATGACCTCCACGATCTCGAAGCTTCTTCGGCCGCGGGGCAGGTCGACCATCACCGTCTCCCCGACGCGGGCCTTCATCAGCGACATGCCCATCGGAGAATTCGGCGTCACCTCGACGTAGTCCGCGTCGGTGTCGGAGAGCTCGCCGACCAGCCGGTAGAGATCCTCGTTGCCGGAGTCGGTGTCGCGGAGACGGACCGTCGCGCCGATGAAGACCATGCCCTCGGGCAACTCGGTGTCGTCGATGACGACCGCCCCCGAGAGCTTCTTCTCGATGTCCCGGATCTTCCGCTCGTTGTGACCCTGATCTTCCTTGGCGCAGTGGTACTCGGCGTTCTCTTTCAGGTCGCCGTGCTCTCGCGCCCGACCGATCCGGTCCGAAAGCACCGTGCGCAGTCTCCTGAGTTCGTCGAGCTGCGTCTCGAGGCGGGCCTTGTCGTCGGCGGTCATGTAATCCATGTGCGAAAGCCTACGCTCGAAACAGCAGGAGGGTCAGCCCCAGGACCGCCACGAGCGTCGTGGCGATCGAAACGAACAGCATCATCTTCGCCCGATCGGAGCCGTGCGCGGCCGCCAGCGGCTTGCCGCCGCGTGTGCCGTAGCCCACGCATCGCAGGGGCAGGCGGGCGAGGCTCTGCTTCCAGCCGACGATCGCCTTGCCCCCACACACCTGCCACGCGGAATGGTTGACGAGGAACCCGACGGCGATGATGTAGCCGAGCAGCCCCTGCTTCCAGGCGTCGGCGCTGTCGGAGGCGATCGTGAACAACCAGATGCCGAACGCGCCGATCATCACGATCCCGATGTACACGCCGCCGTCCAGGTTCGAGCTGGCCCGCGGCGGCGGCTTGTGGTGGTGGGACTTCGTCATCGCGGCCGACATCTTAGAGCATCCACAGTCCAGATGTAGCGTTCTGAGCGCGGCGAACCAAGCATGCCGTCAGGCGGCGGCGGTCGCACGCGGCGGGGCGACGAGCCGCCGCACCGTCTCGGCCACCAGTTTCGCCTGCGGGGCGCGGCATCGGGGCGAGAGTTCGTGTACGGCGCGCTCGATGAAGACCGGGTCCGGCGCGGGCTGCTCCCAGACGTGGATATCGGGGTGGGCCGTGGGCCGGATGGCCTCGGTGTCGTAGGCGAGCTGTTCGTGCAGTTTCTCGCCCGGCCGCGCCCCGGTAAACGTGATGCCGACGGTGTCCGGGCCGTAGCCGTGCAGCGCGATGAGGCGGCGGGCGAGGTCCACGATCCGGATCGGCGCGCCCATGTCGAGCAGGAACACCCCGCTGACGCGCGCCCGCGGATCGACGAGCGCCGCCGACTGGATCACCAGCGTCGCGGCTTCGGGAATCGTCATGAAGTATCGCGTCATCCGCGGATCGGTCACGGTCAGCGGCCCGCCGTCGGCCAGCTCCCGCAACCACACGTCCAGGACGCTGCCCGTCGAACCGATCACGTTGCCGAACCGCACGACCGAGAATCCCGTCGCCGAACGTTGGTTGAGATGCTGCACGTACAACTCCGCCAACCGCTTTGTCGCGCCCATGATCGAGCTGGGGTTGACGGCCTTGTCGGTCGAGATCAGGACGAACCGCTCGGCGGCGGTCGCGTGTGCCGCGTCGGCGACGGCCATGGTCCCGAAGAAGTTGTTGTCAACCGCCGCGGCGGGATGGTCCTCCATCATCGGGACGTGCTTGTGCGCCGCGGCATGAAAGATCACCTGCGGGCGCAGGCGGCGGAAGTGCTCCATCGTGGCCTCGGCGTCAACGACGTCGTGCAGCAGCGCCGTCCGGCCCAGCTCGGGCGCCGACCGCGCGATCTGCCGGTCGATCTCGAACAGCGCGTTCTCGGAGCGCTCGACGAGGATCAGCGCCGCCGCGTCGTACCGGCTGACGATGCGGGCCAGCTCGCCGCCGATCGACCCGCCCGCGCCCGTGATCAGGACGCGACGCCCGGCGATGACCCGCCGCACCGCCTGGCGGTCGATGTGCCTCGGGGCGCGGTCCAGAAGCTCGCCCGGATCGATCTCCAGCCGGCAGCGCTGACCGATGCCGGCGAGCTGGTCGGCCATCGTCGGCATGAACCGCTCCGCAACGCCCAGCCGCCGCAGCCGGGTGCGGGTCGCGGTGACGAGCCGGTCCATCACCGCCGGGAAAGTCACCAGCGCGAGGTCCGGGCGCAGACGGGCCACGATCGCATCCAGCTCGCGCAGCGTGCCGAGCACCGGGACGGGCCCCGCGGGCGCCCGGTCGCCGGAAACGACCCACCCCAGGCTCTCCGGGCGGTCGCCCATGAGATCCAACTGCCGCTCGAGCTGCCGGCAGCACTCCAGGGGACCGATCATGATCGCGCGTGGCGGCATTGCCGTTTCTTATCGGCCATCCGGCCGGGCGGCTTCACCGCCCAGCCGGGAGACGGCCACCGAGGCCGCGAATCCCAGCACGACGAGTCCCAGGGCCCCGGCGAGCCGCAGCGGCGTGGGCGTGACGACCGCGTTCTGGAACGGCCAGAGCCCCACCACGGCCCCGAGCAGCAGTCCGAGCAGGAAGCCGAGCGTGGCACGCGGGAACCGGTCCAGGCACAGCTTGACGACGTTGCTCACACCGACGATGCCGACGATCACGCCGATCCCCACGGGAACGAGGACCTCGAGCGTCACCGCCACCGCCGCCCAGTCGCCGGCGGACGCGGCATCGGCGGCGGCGGCGATCGCGCCCAGGATCACCACGTACTGTCCGAGCACCAGCAGCAGGTAGCTGCCGGAAAGCCCGGGCAGGATCATCGCCGCGCCCCCCGCCACCCCGGCCAGCAGCAACATCGCCGTCGCGCCACCGGTCGCGGGCCCGGATTCCTCCGACGCTCCCCCCATTCCGTGGACGACCACCAGGGCGACCATCGCGACGACACCGACGATCGCCGCCACCACGACCGTGACGTCCGCGGGCTTGACCATCTTCCACAGCAACGGCACGCCGCCGAGCGTGAGCCCGATGAACAGGCTGTACATGATCCACTGGTGACCGACGACGAGATCCTTGACCGTACCGGCCAGGGCCACGATCGCCGCCACTGCACCGAGACCCACGCACGCCAGCAGGACGATCGACCGCGCGCGGAACCGGAAGGTCGAGATCTCCGCCACCGCCCGGATAAACCGCGGATAGACGCCGACGGCCAGGAGCATGGTTCCGCCCGATATCCCCGGAACGAGGTTAGCCAGGCCCATGAGCACGCCGCCGATCGCGCCGCGCGCGGCAAGAACGGGCGTGCTCCCACCGTGCGTTTGGGGTTCGGACATCCGGCACTCCGTTGAAGACGGTCGGCTATCCTATCCGCTCGCGGAGGTGCTCGATGAACGTGCTCGTGACAGGTGGTGCAGGCTACATCGGCTCCCACGCCGCGCTGCGACTCCTGGTCGACGGCCATGCCGTCACGATCGTGGACGATCTGTCCCGCGGGAACCGCGGCGCCGTGGACGCGCTGATGCCGCTGGGCGACGCGCGCTTCGTCGAGGCCGGCCTGGCCGACCGGGCCGGGCTCGAACGAGTGCTCCGTCAACGGTCGATCGACACGGTGATGCACTTCGCGGCGTTGGCCTACGTGGGCGAGTCGGTGCAGATCCCCCTGCAGTACTACCGCGCCAACACCGCGGGCGCCCTGACGCTGCTGGAAGCGATGGACGCGTGCGGCGTAAGGAAACTGGTCTTCTCCAGCACCTGCGCCACCTACGGCGAGCCGCCGCCGGAGTGCATCCCGATCACCGAGTCATGCCCGCAACGACCGGTCAACCCCTACGGCCGCTCCAAGCTCGTCGTGGAACAGATGCTCCGCGACCACCAGGCTGCCACGGGTGACGAGTTCGCCTTCGCGGCGTTGCGGTACTTCAACGTGGCCGGCTGCGACGCCGACGGCCGTCTCGGCGAGGTCCACGACCCGGAGACGCACCTCATCCCGATCTGCCTGCAGGCGGCGCTCGGCCAACGCGACAGGGTCACGATCTTCGGCACCGACTACGACACGCCCGACGGCACCTGTATCCGGGACTACGTGCACGTGGAGGACCTCATCGACGCCCACGTGATGGCGATGGACGCATTGAAGCCGGGCCGGGCGATGGTGTACAACGTCGGCATCGGCGCCGGGGTGTCCGTCCGCGAGGTCATCGATGCGGCGCACCGCGTCACCGGCGTCGATTTCGCCGTCACCGAGGGCGGTCGCCGCCCCGGCGACCCACCGTCGCTCTACGCCGACGCGTCGCGGATCCGGTCGGAACTGGGCTGGACCGCGCGGTACACCGACCTCGACGAGATCGTCGGGACGGCGTGGAAGTGGTTCGAGACGCATCCGCGTGGATATGCTAGTCTATAACGTGTTGACTAGCATATCCGTCCCGGAGGCCCGAACCCCATGCCAAAGGCGAACCTGACCCAGTACACGCTCCTGGGGCTGCTCGACATGCAACCGCGGACCGGCTACGACATCAAGCGGTTCGTGGCGGACCACATGGGCCACTTCTGGAACGAGTCTCAGCGTTGGGTGTACGTGACGCTGGACCAGCTCGATGACGACGGCCTGGTTATAGGACGCTCCGATGATCACGGCGAGCGCGAGCGGGTCCTGTACAGGATCACGAGAAAGGGCCAGGCGGCGCTGCGGGCGTGGCTCGCCGAGCCGCCCCGGCCGCTGAGGATCCGCGACGAGCTGCTCCTGAAGGTCATGTTCGGCGACACACGGCACGTACCCAGGCACAGGCAGGAGATGCTCGACCGCCATAAGGAGATCAGCCGGGCCCAGGCCGACCTGCCGGACATGGACCTCGATGCGGAGACCCGCCGACAACTCGGACTCACCCTGGACCTCGCCCGCCGCGTCACCGCGGCCCACTTGGCGTGGTGCGACAGCACGCTGAAGGCCTCCAGGGGCCGTCGGCCCTAGCGCACCGTTCCCGCGACGACCCAACCGTCACGACCGTCACGGCTTCACGCTCTTGGGGAGAGCGCGCGGCCGGACAGGAAGGAACTCTTGTGCACGACGCACAGTTGGAGCGGAGCACCCAAATCATATTGTTCAAACGTTGATGGCAACCGCGACAGGAACACGACTGGAGACCAACGATGAACACCCGACGAAACCACAAGCGAGCATGGATGATGGGACTTGCCGCCGCGACGATCATGTCGCTGATCGGCCCCCGGCCGCTGTTCGTGAAAACCGCCTACGCCGACTCTCCCTCGCCCCAGCTCGTTCAGCTCGTGGCGAGCGGGAGCGACGCGGGCGCTTGCGAGGCCGCACCGGTCCTCGTCGCACGCGACCAGAACGACTGAATCCCTCGGCATCCTTCCGGACTCTCCTGTCAGCGCGGCGGCCCGGGTCTTACGACTCGGGCCGCCGTTGTTTACACGAGCAGTCATTGGGCGTCCGTTAGGACCCGCCGGATGAATTCGGCGGGTCGTACGAGAGCGAGTGTCGGCCCGGAGGGCCGTACGGAGCGGTATAGCCAAAGCGAGTACGCTGTGGTCATGCGGATTATCGGCATGGCCCTGGCCGCGATCCTGGCGACGCCGGCGTGGGCGCCGCCCGTGCCTGACGCGGGCGAGCCGGTGGTGCGGGTGCTCGTGTTCAGCAGGACGTCGGGGTTCCGCCACGAGTCGATCCCGACCGCCGTTGCGGCCCTGCGGGCAATGGGTGCGGCCGCCGGCTTCGACGTCGTCGCCACTGAGAGCCCCGCCGTATTCAGCGACCAGGGGCTTGCCCCCTTCGACGCCGTGGTCTTCCTGTCCACGACCGGCGACGTTCTCGACGCGCCCCAGCAGGACGCGTTGCAGCGGTATATCCAGAACGGCGCGGGCTACGTCGGCATCCACGCCGCCGCCGACACCGAATACGACTGGCCCTGGTACGGGCGCCTGGTCGGCGCGTACTTCGCGGGCCATCCCAGGGTCCAGGAGGCGATCGTCATCGTCGCCGACCGCGCGCACCCGTCCACGAGCATGCTGCCGCAGCGGTGGACGCGGACCGACGAGTGGTACGACTTCAGGGCCAGCCCGCGCGGCAACGTGCACGTGCTCGCGTCGCTCGACGAGGGCAGCTACGAGGGCGGGGCGATGGGCCACGACCACCCGATCGCGTGGTGCCACGAGTTCGACGGCGGGCGGTCGTGGTACACCGGCGGCGGGCACACCAACGAGAGCTGGGCCGAACCGTTGTTCCTCGAACACGTTCGCGGGGGCATCCTGTGGGCCGCCGGCGCGATCGACGGCGACGGCGGCCATGCGGGAGCGACCGTCGATCGGTACTACGAGAAGGTCGTGCTCGACGATTTCGTCACCGACCCGATGGAACTCGCCGTGACGCCGGACGGCCGGGTGATCTTCGTGGAACGCGGCGGCACCGTGAAGCTCTGGAAGCCGGACACCCGGTCAACCGTGACCGCGGGCTTCGTGGACGTGTTCACCGGGCTCGAGGACGGCCTGCTCGGCGTCGCGCTCGACCCCGGCTTTGCCGACAACGGCTGGTTCTATCTTTACTACTCGCCCGCCGGCGACGAGCCGGTCAACCGGCTCTCGCGGTTCCGGCTCGACGGCGACGCGTTCGACGCGACGAGCGAGATCGTCATGCTCACCATCGGGACCCAGCGCGACGAGTGCTGCCACAGCGGCGGATCGCTGGCATTCGACGCCGCCGGCAACCTGTATCTCTCCACCGGCGACAACACCAGCCCGTTCGCCTCCGACGGCTACGCGCCGATCGACGAGCGCGCGGGCCGATCCCCCTTCGACGCCCAGAAATCGTCGGCGAACACCGACGACCTGCGCGGCAAGATTCTCCGCATCCTTCCCCGGCCCGACGGCACGTATGCGATCCCACCCGGCAACCTGTTCCCGCCCGACGGCACCCGGGGCCGCCCCGAGATCTACGCGATGGGTTGCCGCAACCCGTTCCGGATTTCCGTGGACGCTGAGACGGGCTGGGTGTACTGGGGCGAGGTCGGCCCGGACGCGTCGTCTGCAAAGAGCGACCGCGGCCCGGCCGGCCTGGACGAGTTCAACCGCGCCCGCGGGCCCGGCAACTTCGGCTGGCCGTACTTCGTCGGCGACAACAAGCCGTACCGCGACTACGACTTCAAGACGTCGGAACCCGGTGCGGCCTTCGACGCGGCCGCACCGATCAATGCGTCACCCAACAATACGGGCCGCAGCGTCCTGCCGCCGGCCCAGCCCGCGTGGATGTGGTACCCCTACGGCGCCTCCGAGGCGTTCCCGGAGTTCGGGTCCGGTGGCCGCTGCGCCATGGCGGGTCCGGTGTACCACTTTGATCCCGACAGGGCGAGTGGCCGTGGGCTCCCGGCCTACTACGACGGGGCGCTGTTCATCTACGAGTGGGCGCGCGACTGGATCATGACCGTCCACTTCGACGCCGACGGCGAGGTGCTCGACGTCAACCCGTTCCTGCAGTCGATGAAGCTGACCAGGCCGATGGATCTGGAGACCGGCCCCGACGGGTGCCTGTACCTCATCGAGTGGGGCACCGGCTTCGGCGGCGGCAACCCCGACGGGCTGATCGCGCGGATCGAGCATTACCCCTCCGGCAACCGGCCGCCGGTGGCGAGAGCCGCCGCGGACGTCACGAGCGGTTCGGTGCCGCTGGCGGTCGCGTTCACGAGCGCCGGTTCGCACACGCGTACCGGCCGCGACCGGCTGAGCTTCGCGTGGGACTTCGACGGCGACGGCACCGTGGACTCGCGCGAGCCGAGCCCGCATCACGTCTACCGCGACCGCGGTGACTTCACGGCACAACTCACCGTGTCGGACGGCAGCGGGCTCGACGGCGTCGCCAACATCCCGGTGTCCGCCGGCAACACGCGGCCGGTCGTCGCCATCGCCTGGCCGCCGGACGGCGGTTTCTTCGAGTTCGGCGATCGCATCGAGTACGAGATCACGGTCACCGACGCCGAGGAGCGGTCCATCGCGCCCGGCGAGATCGTCGTCCAGCCGTTTCTCGGCCACGACACCCACGCGCACCCGCTGCGCGGCTACGACGGTTTCAGCGGCGTCTTTGCAACCGGCAGGGACGAAGGCCACGCCGCCGACGCGGACCTGTTCACGGTCCTTCATGCGTCGTACCGCGATCGCGGCGCTCCCGGAACGCGGCCGCTGACGGGGCGTGCCGAGGTCGTCCTGCAGCCGCGACGCAAGCAGGCCCAGTACATGTCGGCAAGCGACCGCGTGCGCGTCGAGAAGACGGACGACCCGGACGGCGGCGGCCAGGCGATCGTCTTCGAGGGTGACGGCGCGTGGGCGTCGTACCACCCGGTGAACTTCCACGGCATCGAGACCGCGACCCTCCGCGCGGCCGTCGGCGCCCGGGGCGGCGCGATCGAGCTTCGCCTGGGCGCACCCGACGGCCCGGTCGTCGGGCGGGCGGCGGCCGAGCCCGCCGGGATGGTCGAACTCGATGCCGGCAGACACCCGATTCGCGTCGAGTACTTCGAACGCGGCGGCGGCGCCGGCCTGATCCTGCGTTACCAACGCGACGGCGTCGCCAAGCAGGTCGTGGACGCGGCGATTCTTTCCGATCTCGGCGTCACCTACTACGAGTTGCTGGACCCGACCATGCTGCCGGACTTCACCACGCTGACCCCCTTTGCGTCAGAACCTTTGCGGTCGATCGACTTCGCGTCCACCGACGAAGCGTTCGCCGGTTCCGGCCGCAGCGACAACGTCGGCGCGGTCATCACCGGCTTCCTGGTGATCGAGCAGGCCGGCGACTACACGTTCTACCTGGAATCCGACGACGGTTCGACGTTGGCCATCGACGACGAGGTCGTCGTCAGCAACGACGGCCTGCACGCGATGCAGGAGAAGTCGTCGGGATTCAGGTGGCTCGACGTTGAGTTCGACATTGCCGGGCCGGTCGGTACGCATGCGTTGTTCGTTGTCTACTGCGGCTCGGGGAGTATCAAGCTCAACTGGATCGAGTTCCACGGGCCCGGCATCAGCGCCGCGCCGCGATGATCACGTCGAAGCTGGCGTCCACGGTCTCGATCGGCCGCAGGTAGACGGTCCCCGCGTCGTCAACGGCGTCGGGCGTCCGCGCGTAGACGGCCACGGCCGTGAACCCGGCCTCCGCGAGCGCGTCGCGAAGTTCCGGGACGCCCCAGAGACGCCAGTCGTACGTGAACGCGTCGCGCAGCGTCTGTTCGATGGCGCCCGCGCGGCGGACCTCGAAGTGCATGGCGTTGCGCACCCGTCCGGTCAGCGGGTCTGCGGACCGCTGCTCCCAGGTGTACACCACGACCCGGCCGTCGGGCAACGCGTGCTCGACGTCGAACGATCCGCTCGCGTATGCCGATTCCCCACCGTAGAGGTCACAGGCGAACACGCCGCCCGGCTTCAGGCGGGACCGCGCGTGGTCCAGGTACGCG